>Ga0247831_1005485_pt1 | contig 15824 bp, 17 predicted proteins | sample LaCruzMarch2015__9_FD_192406 | JGI IMG/M metagenome (GOLD analysis project Ga0247831, IMG submission 192406) | Freshwater microbial communities from meromictic Lake La Cruz, Castile-La Mancha, Spain - LaCruzMarch2015_1m | ecosystem: Environmental > Aquatic > Freshwater > Lake | place: Spain... | reverse complement strand
AGAGGATGACCGCAAAAGGCTTTTGCATCACCCAGTAGCGGTAGACGAGAAAGCCTCCGGCCACGAAGAAGAGGAGGCAGGTGAGGAAGATAATCTTGTTGCGGATGCGGGAGGGCATGGAGGAGAGGGCGGAGGGCGGAGACCTGAAACCTGAGTAGAGGGCAGGGGTGTTTCGGTGTTTCAGTGGTTCAGTAAAGGGGGAAAGAGGTCAGATGGCCACGGATTGGGAGGATGAACGGCGAGGATGTTGCGAAGGGAAGGCGGGGGTGCGGCGGCGCACTCCAAACGGCGGGCGGGTCCTTACTCCACGGTTGCTTGCATTTCCTGCAGTTGGAGTTCCATCCGGCGGACGGTATCCCGCAGTTGCAGTCTTTGCTCGAGGAGTTGGCGGATATTTGCAGCATCGGGACTGATGCTGATGCTGCGGCCATCTCTAATTCGCCTTGGCCCACCGTCTTGGGGATAACCCTTGTTGGAGCGTTCAGATTGGGCGGCGCTGATGCGGTCCTCCAAGTGTTCCAGCGACAATCTCGTTTTCTTGAGCCGGAGATCCGCTTCTTGCAGCTTCTTTCGGGATGTCTGGGAGGCGGAAGCCGCAGTCTCGTTCGCGATCTGAGCCCTGTTCTCCGCCACGAGCTGCAGTTGCTGCTGCTCCACAGCCTTGGCCTGCCGGTCATTTTCCTGGCTAAGGCGCGCGACGACGTCCAAGTCGTTGGTGAAGTGTTCGGACGGCGCCTGGCCCTCGAAGTGTCCATCGGTCACCACCAAAGTATTATCGTTGCGACGAACCAAGCGGACTTGGCGGCCCTGAGGAAACCCATGGATGCCTTCGTTGTGCGTGACGCTGAAGGCACGTACGACATAGAAAACGCCGTCGGGCGCAAGTTCCGGCAGCGCGCTGGGCGTCTCGCGAGTCAAATCTTGGTAGGCGTAATACCCTATCGCCCCGAGGATGATAATGAGCAGCAGCGTTTTCATCGCGTGAATCAGTATCATAACTGCTGCTCTTCGGACAATAGTCCACATTGTAGCTACACCGTGACCGGTAGTTTTCCCGCGTGGGCCTCTGGCTCGGCTTTCGAGTGCCGGAGAGCTGAAACACCGAGAACGGCGCACCGCGCCGGGTCCAACTGTTTCCAGCCTGCTTGACGATCGGCTAAAATGCGTTATTTTTATGCGTTATGAAGACTTTCTCCGTTATGGAGGCCCAGCACAATTTGGCCGTGCTGCTGCGCGAGGTGGAAGCGGGGCGTGAACTGACCATCACGCGTCGGCGCAAACCAGTGGCGCGGTTGTCGCCTGTGCCGGTCGACGGACCGGTGGAGTTTCCGGATTTCGCGGCGCGGGCCCGCAAGACTTGGCTTGGTCCGTGGCGGGGTGCCGGCGCGCAGCAACTCGTCGACGAAAGCCGTGGCGAACAGTGAAGTCTTATTATGACACGGGCTCGTTGCTCAAGCTTTACACCAACGAGCGCGACTCGGAGATGGTGCGAAACTTCGTGGTCCGGCGCCGGGAAGCGCTGGTCTTCACCCCGATGCATCATGCGGACTGCGTCTCGGCGCTGCGGTTGAAATGCTTCCGCGGTGAAGCCAGCGAGGAAGAGGTTGCGGGGGCGCTGCGGGATATCGAGTCGGATGTGGCCACGGGTGTTCTGCGCGCGGCGCCGGTGGATTGGGATGCCGCCTGGCTGCGCTGCCGGATTTTGTCCGATGCGCATGCCGCCTCGACAGGTTGCCGCACGCTCGACGCGCTGCACGTGGCCTGCGCCTTGCTGCTCGGTGCCGATCAACTCATGACGGGCGACGGCCGGCAGGCGTCACTGGCGCGCAAGGCCGGGCTACGGGTGGTCAATCCGGTGAGTTGAAGTAGCGAGTAGCGTAAGCGGCGTCGAGCCGCTGCACTCCGAAAGGCGGCTGGCCTCCATAGGAGACAGGTGCGGGGGGATCGGGTAGATTGCGGTTATGGGACGAACGATTTGGATTCTTGGCGACCAACTTGGGCCGGATAATGCGGCGCTGGCGGGGGCGCGGAAGGAAACGGATGTTTTGTTTTTGGTCGAGAGTGAGCGGGGGTTGAAAAAGTTGCCGTATCATAAGCAGCGGTTGGTTTTGCTCATTTCGGCGCAGCGGCATTTTGCGGAGGAGAGGCGGAAGGAGGGGTGGACGGTGGATGAGCATCGTTTCGGGCGCGGTGTGACTTGGGAGTCGGCGCTGGCGGCGCACATGAAAAAGCACCAGCCGGACCGCATTCTCCTTGCCGCGCCAAACAATTATGACGAACAGGCCGCGGCGGAGAAGTTGGCCAAGAAGTTTCCGCTCGAGATCGTGCCGACGCGGCAGTTCCTCGTGCCGCGGAAGGATTTCATCGCGTGGGCCGAGGGGAAGAAGTCGCTCCTCATGGAGACGCATTACCGGCGGGTGCGGACGGAGTTCGGCTTTCTCATGGCGGCGGATGGCAAGCCGGTCGGCGACCGGTGGAATTTCGACGAGGAGAACCGGAAGACTTTTCGTGATTGGACGAAGGCGGGGCGTCCGGTGGCCGAGGTGCGGACGGAAAAGCCGGACCAGATCACGAAGGAAGTGATGGCGCTGGTCGGGAAAGAGTTTGGCGGCAATCCGGGGTCGGCGGAGGGATTTTGGCTTCCGGTGGACCGTGCCGGGGCGCTGCGCTGGTTGGATCATTTTGTGGCCACGAGGTTGACGGGGTTTGGTCCGTGGGAGGATCTCATGGTGGAGGGTGATGCGTTGCTTTTTCACGCGGTGATCTCGCCTTTGCTTAATCTCGGATTGCTTACGCCGCGGGAATGCCTCGAGCGGGCGATTGCCGCCTACGAAAAGGGCAAGGTGCCGCTGGCCAGTGTGGAGGGATTCGTGCGGCAGATTGCGGGGTGGCGGGAATTCGTCAATGGCGTCTATTGGCTGAAGATGCCGGACTACGAGAAGGTCAATGGTCTGGAGGCGGAGCGGCCGCTGCCGGAATTCTTTTACAGCGGTCAGACGGAGATGAATTGTCTCGGGCAGTGCCTGCGGCAGGTGCGGGATACCGGGTACAATCACCACATCCAGCGGTTGATGGTCCTCGGGAATTTTCTACTCCTCGCGGGGGTGCGTCCGCACGAGGCGCTGCGCTGGTTCAATGAGATGTATGTCGATGCGCATGATTGGGTCATGGCGGCCAACGTGCTCGGCATGGTGCTGCATGCCGATGGTGGTTTCATGGCGACGAAGCCTTATGCGGCGGGGTCGGGCTACATTTCGCGGATGAGCAATTACTGCGTGGGGTGCCGCTACAAACCGGAGGTCAAAACGGGGCCGGAAGCGTGTCCGTTCAATTATCTTTATTGGGATTTTTACGCGCGGCACGAGAAGCGGTTTGCCCGCAATCCGCGGATCGGAATGGCCTTGAAGACCTTGGCCAAAAAGACACCGGCCGATCGGAAGGCGATTGCCGAGTCGGCGAGAGAGTTTTTGGGATCAATTTAGCCACAGCCGAGCCTGCGAGACGGCCCGCAGGCCAATGGAAGAGGATCAACGGCTAGGATTTTGTTTTCCCCTGAACACTGAAAACTGAAAACGGAAAACTCCCGAGCCTCGGAGGCTCGGGCCGTTTTCTCCGTGCCCTCGGCGGTCTCTGCGGTTAATTCATTCGCGTGATGAGTGCGATTTGGTCTGAAGTGGAACTTTGGGAGATTTTCGTCTTCATCGTCTTGCTCGCGCTCGCGTGGGGCGGAAGTTGGGGGCTGGGGCGGTTGCTGCGCGGACGGATGGAGCGTGCGGTGCGGGCCAGGGCTCCGGTCGTGGGGATCGAAGTCTTGCGGACCTTGGTGCCGCTCCTCCGCTGGGGCCTGCTCCTTGTCGCCGTGGCGGTGGCTTTGGAGATGCTCAAGCTGCCGCCGCCGGTCGAGGAGTGGTTGGGGCACGGCGTGCGGGCGGCTTTGGCCGTGCTCGCGGCTTTCGTGGCCGGGCGCGCTGTGGTTACGGCCTTCGGCGGTTGGGCTCGTGCGTCGGCTGACCCCGCGGAGGCCCGCACACGCGACACCTTGGCGCCGGTTCTGGCGCGGGCCTGTCAGGTTTTTCTTTACCTCATCGCCGTTTTGCTCGTCCTGCAGAACCTGGGCTACAACGTAGCCGGGTTGCTCGCGGGCTTGGGCATCGGAGGATTGGCGGTGGCTTTGGCGGCGAAGGAGACGCTGGCCAATTTGTTCGGTTCGCTCGCTTTGTTGATGGACCGCACCTTCCAAGTCGGCGACACGATCAGGCAAGGGGAGGTGGAAGGAGTGGTGGTCAATATCGGGCTGCGCAGCACACGGGTCCGGACCAAGGAGGGCTACATTGTGTCGATCCCCAACCAACTGATCACCAATGCGGCGGTGACCAACCTGACGCCGGCGAAGTGAGCGGACAGGGATGAGAGAAAGAGCAGGGGGACCGGGGTAGGGACACGCGGCTCGCGTGTCCGGTCGTTAGGGGAGGACGAGCGGGCCACTCGTCCCTACCTCGGAGAATTGCTGGTGGCGTTATAGCTCGAGGAAATTTTTCAGCAGGCGCTTGCCTTCCGCGGTGAGGATGGATTCGGGGTGGAATTGGACGCCGTGGACGGGGAGGGTCTTGTGCTGCAGGCCCATGATTTCGCCTTCGGCCGTTTCGGCGGTGATTTCGAGGACGTCGGGGAGGGTGTCGCGTTTGACGATGAGCGAGTGGTAGCGTGTCGCTTCGAAGGGCGAGGGGAGGTCTTTGAAAACGCCCTTTCCCGTGTGGATGATGGGAGAGGTTTTGCCGTGCATGAGGCGGTCGGCCCGCACGACTTGGCCGCCGTAGACTTCGCCGATGCATTGGTGGCCGAGGCAGACCCCGAGGATGGGGAGGCGCGGGCCGAAGGTCTTGATCACTTCGCTGCTGATGCCGGCTTCGGATGGGGTGCAGGGACCGGGGGAGACGATGATGCGTTCGGGGGCGAGCGTTTCGATTCCGGCCACGGTGATCTGGTCGTTGCGCACGACATGGAGGTCCGCCCCCAACTCGCCGAAGTATTGAACGAGGTTGTAGGTGAAGCTGTCGTAGTTATCGAGGACGAGGATCATGATTGGTCGACCGTGCGGGCGCGTTCAATGGCGCGAATGACACCCATGGCTTTGTTGATGGTTTCTTCATACTCGCCCTGCGGGGTGCTGTCGGCAACCACGCCGGCCCCGGCCTGCACGTAGGCGGTGCCGTCTTTGAGCAGGACGGTGCGGAGGGCGATGCAGGAGTTGAGGTTGCCGTCGTAGCCGAAGTAGCCGACCGCACCCGAGTAGCTGCAGCGTTTGCTCTTCTCCATTTCGTTGATGATTTGCATGGCGCGGACCTTGGGTGCGCCCGAAACAGTGCCGGCGGGGAACGTGGCGCGCATGACATCATAGGTCGAGTAACCCGGGGAGAGTGTGCCGATCACATTGGAGACAATGTGCATGACGTGGCTGTAGCGCTCGATGGTCATGAAGTCGGTGACCTGCACGCTGTTGTATCCGGCGATACGTCCGACATCGTTGCGGGCCAGATCGACGAGCATGAGGTGCTCGGCGCGTTCTTTCGGATTGTGAAGCAACTCGTCGGCGTTGCGGTCGTCCTCCTCCGGGTTGGCCCCGCGGCGGATGGTGCCGGCGATGGGGCGGATCTGGATCTTGCCTTCGTCGACCCGCACGTGAACTTCGGGGGAGCTGCCGACCAGCTGGTAGCCGGGACAGCGGAGAAGGAACATGTAGGGCGAGGGATTGACCAGGCGCAGGGCGCGGTAGAGGTCGAGGGGCGTGCCGGTGTAGGGCGTGGCAAAGCGCTGGGAAAGGACAATTTGGAAGGCGTCGCCGGCCCGGATGTATTCCTTGGCGCAATCGACAGCGGCAAAATACTCGTCGCGCGTCGTATTCGAGGCAACTTCCGAAGGCGTGGTCGGGAGGCCGGTGAAGATGGGGGGCAGGACGGCGGGTCGGGCGAGCTGCGCAAGGAGGGAAACGATTTTGGCCCGGGCTGCGTCATAGGCGGCTTGCGGGTCTTCGCCCGGGTAGGCATTGACCATAACCATGAGGCGCCGGGTGAGATGATCAAAGACCAGGACGCGGTCCGTGGTGAAAAAATAGAGGTCGGGCAAACCGAGTTGGTCAGGCGGGGCGGGCGGCACGGTCGGTTCAAAGTAACGGACCGCGTCGTAGGAGAGGTAACCGATGCACCCGCCGGGGAAATGGGGAAAGCCTCTCGGTGCGGAGAGGCCGGCCATTTCCCGCTCCAGTTCGGCGAGCGGGTCGTCGGCTTGGCCGGAGCGGAGGATGTTCCCGCCTTGCCTGATCTCGAAGTGCGGGCCGCGCGCGATGAATTCGCGTTCCGCGCCGGCGCCGAGGATGGAATAGCGTCCGCTCTTTTCGTCCTGCTCGGCGGACTCGAAAAGAAAAGCGGGTTCGTCGGGGCCGGCGATCTTGGCGAATGCGGTCACCGGGGTTTCGGTGTCCGCCACCAGTTCGGTCCAGACCGGCACGACGCGGTGTTTCGCGGCGAGGGCGGCGAACTCTTCGGGGTTCGGATGAAGGTCGGGCGTCGTCATGCGGAACGGGAGGTTAGCGGCCCGCCGCGCTTCCGGATCGTGAAGCGGCTATGCCCCGGAGAGCCTGCGAACCGCGAGGGGCGAGCGGAGAATGAAAATGGGATGAAGTGCATAACTGAACGCAACAAAGGTTCTAATCGTTCGTGTCCTGCGGGTAACGGAGAAATTTGCGGGATCGGCAAGCTGGCAGCGGTCCCGCGACCACGGGACCTCTGGTGTCGGGGGATCATGGGCAGGCCTCCTGCTCGTAGAGCTTACGGCTCGGAGAGATGCCCATGCCACTTTTTAGCCGCGGCGGTTGAAGGCGGCGGCGGTGCGGGCGGCTTCGCGTTCGGCGACTTGGCGTTTGAGGTCTTGGCGTTTGTCGGGGGCTTTTTTCCCCTTGGCCAGACCGAGTTGCACTTTCACGATCCGATCCTTCCAGTAGAGCTTGAGCGCGGGGATGGCGCAGCCTTGCAGTTCCACGGCTTCGCGGAGTTTGAGGAGTTCGGCCCGGTGGACGAGGAGGCGGCGGGGGCGCTTGGCCTCATGCTGCTCGTGGCTGGCGCGGATGTAGGGCTGGATGTCGAGGCCGTGGAGGAAAAGCTCGCCCTTGTCGATGCGGGCAAAGGCGCTGGTCATGTTGGCCAGACCGGCACGGATGGATTTGACCTCGGTGCCCTTGAGCGCGAGTCCGGCCTCGAGAGTCTCGAGGATGGTGTAGCTGTGCCGCGCCTTGCGGTTGGTGACGATATCCGTGCCCATGGCGGGCCTCCTCGGCGCGGCGGGGAGGTCAGGCCGCTTTGGCCGGCTCGATGACGCGGGCCGTGATTTTGCCCTCGCCGATTTCCTTGAGGGCGATGTCGATGAAGCCCATGCCGGGGTCGACTTCAACGAGGGGGCGACTCGTGGCATTGAGTTGGCGCACACGGCGCGAGACGAGGTTAACGAGGATTTTGTCGTTGCCGACAGTTTCGCGGGCTTTTTCGAGCAGCATGGGATTCATGAAAAGGTGTGAAGATTGATCGCGGGCCGAAGAGGCACGACTTGAGTGACCCTGAATAATAAGGAGGCACCGTGGGTGAGGTCAATGCTGGATTCACGGGTTTGACATGCGGGGCGGTCGCTGTCAGAGATAGGGAAGTCAACGGCGGGGTAGCCAAGTGGTAAGGCCGGGCTCTGCAAAAGCCCTATGCGACGGTTCGATTCCGTCCCTCGCCTCTCTTTGATTGGTCTCAAGCTGGGAAGGCCAAAAGATGCATGACCAAGCGGCGTGCCGTTACGGCGCGGGCACGACCTGAATGCGGCTGACCTCGGGCACAGCGAAGGCGCGGTTCACTGCCGCGGCCATCTCGGCCTGGGTGCCGCGGGGGAAAGTGAGGGTGAGGAGGCCGCGTTGGAATTCGGCTTTGGGTTGCGCGGGCAGGCCGGCCACGGCGGCGCGGACATTGGCCAAAACAATCGCTTGGCGGAAGAGCGGGACAGGTTGGGCCTGAGCGGCGCCAGCTCTGGTCACGATGATCGGCCCGGTCTTGGCGGGAGCAGGCGGCGGAGTTGTCTGCGATGTAGCGGACGTGGAGGATAAACGTTTGGTAGTTTTTGCGGGGCGAAGGGGAGTGGTGGCTGCGTCTCTCGTGGAGCCCTCCACGGGGGCGATTTTTTGGACCGGGGCTGGTTCGGGGGCGGGCGTTTTCCGCCAGCTGGCACAGCCGACAAGCAGAGGGGTGGCGAGGAGGGCGATGCGGAGAGCCTTGCCTGTCATGTTTTGTCTCTTATCATGCGCGCCATGACAAAGCGAGCAGCAAGCATGAGTTGGGTGGTTCGGCTCTCCGCCGGTGTGGCGCTGGTGGCCGGGTTGGCCGGCTGTGATTTGCTCACGGTTTCGCAGACCGGCAGGAATATTCGCGAGGGCAATGAGGCTGTGGTGCGGGGTGAGGTGCAGACGGCGTTGCAGCATTTCGAAACGGCTTTGGACGGCACCATGCTGTCGGCGGAGGCGCACTACCGGTTGGGCATGCTTTACGAGGACCAGCTGAAAAACGAGGTCGGTGCCCTGCATCATTTCGAGCGCTATCTAGAACTCGCGCCGCAGGGGCAGTTCGCGACAGACGTCAAGGGGTATGTGGATCGGTTGCGCCTGCTCATCGTCTCGCGCTTCGCGGAGGGAGCGGTGATGCCGGCGCGTGAGGCATCCCGATTGAAGAACGAAAATCTGGCGCTTCAGCAAAAACTCACGGACTTGCGCCAGCAAGCTCCCGCCGGTCGGCCGCGTCCGGCCGCAGCCACGCCGGCTCCGGCGCCGGTGGCAACGCCTGCCATGGTTGTCGCCGCCGTGCCGCCCCCCACGCCTGCGCCGGCGGCTTCAGGAGAGCCGGAAGTGCGACGCGCGTTGCCGGTCACGGCCACCGTGCCGGCCTCCGGTCCGGCGGCATCGGCTCCCCGCGCCGAACCGGTTGCAGCAGCAGCGGCGGCCGACGCGCCCGTGCGGACTTACAAGGTGGTCAGTGGCGACACGCTAAATGGCATTGCGCGGAAGCTTTACCAAAACTCGAGTCAGTGGCCGAAAATTTTGGAGGCAAACAAGGGAACCTTGGAGGATCCGACAAAGCTCAAGCCGGGCATGATCTTGATTATTCCGGAGTAGTCCGCCGCCGGAGATGGAGGGAAAAGAAGGATGTGGGGTGAAACTTGAGGGCGAGTGGGGAGGTGTTTTTTTGGGGGGGGATTTGAAGGCGGACGGTGGGTTGAGGGAAAGCGGTGGCTTGGCCACCGCACTCCAAAAGGCGGCGGCGCGGGGTGAGGGCGTTTTGGAGTGCGACGGCTTGACGCCGCTTTTGGTTGGCGGACGGTCAGCAAAGACAGTGTTTGCTCTTGGCCAAGGCGAGAGCTCGCATCTTGGGGGTCTTGTCTGCGTTGAGGGAAAGCGGTGGCTTGGCCACCGCACTCCAAAAGGGAAGCGGCGGTCAGATCAGTTGGTCGCCGCGGCGACCTGTCTCGCCAGGCCTCGGCTGACCGCCGCTACAAGGTGAGGATTTAACCGCGGGGGTCAGTTGTATTTGACTGCGCAGCCGTAGGCCTCGGTCTTCGAGGTCGAGACGGGCTGGCCGGCAAGGGCCTCGTCCAAGGCTTGTTTGACGTAATTCGTGGCGCCTTCAACGTCGGCGGCGTCCACGGACTTCTTGTCGTCGATGGCCCCGGCGTAGATGAGGTTGCCCTCGGGATTGATGACGTAGAGGGCGGGCGTGACCTTGGCGTCATAGAGTTTGCCGACGGTGCCGTCCTCGTCGATCAGGACAGCGGTGGCGGCGGAGCCTTTCTCTGCTTTGGCGGCGTTGGTCTCCGCCGGGCTCATGTGGCCCTGTTTGCCGGGAGCGGAGGAGACGATGGAAAGCCAGACAACGTCCTTGCCGGTGTATTCCTTCTGCAATTTCTGCATGTTATTGCTGTCATAGTGCTTCTTGACGAAGGGGCAGCCGTGGTTGAGCCACTCGAGGACGACGAACTTGCCCTTGAAGTCCGCGAGGTTGTGGGGTTGGCCGTTGGAATCGGTGAGGGTGAATGCGGGGGCGGGTTGTCCGACTTCCGGCGCGGCGAGGGCCGTGCCGGCGGCGACGGCGAGGGCGAGGGTGGTTTTGGTGATGATGTTCATGGTTGTTGTTTCAGGGTTGTGCGCCGATGGCGCGGAGAAGGATTTGCTCGGTGAGCAGTTCCGGCAGGATGACCGGGTCGTCTGCCCTTCCGGGCGGGTAGAAGAGGTAGAACGGCACGCCGACTCTGTCAAACTGCGCCAGCTTGCGGGTGATCTCCGGATTGCTATTGGTCCAGTCGGCCAGCATGGGGACGATACCGAGCTTTTCGAAGGCCTCGCGCACGGCTTTGGTGTCGATGGCGGTGCGCAGGTTGAACTTGCAGGTGATGCACCATTCGGCGGTGAAGTCGAGGAAGACGGGCCGTCCTTCGGCAAGCAGGCGCTGCAGTTCGGCTTCGGAGAACGGGACCCATGGGATGCCGTCCGTCGGCGTGGCGGCGGATTTGTTGGGCATGGTGGCGGCGGAGCGGGCGAAGAGGTTGCCGGTGAAATAGCCGAGGCCGAGAAGGAGTGAGAGCAGGATGCCCAGCGTGGCGAGGGTCTTGGCGCGGGTCGAGGAAACGGGTCCGAGGAACGCACCGTAGAGCCACGCGGCGAGTCCGAGGCAAAGGTAGGTGGCGGCGGCCCAGATGACGGCTTCGGTGCCGCGTTGCTGTCCGATGACATAAAGCAACCACAGCAAGGTGGCGAGGAGGGGGAAGCCCATGAACTGCTTGAGGCGTTCCATCCAAGCTCCGGGTTTGGGCAGGTATTTCATCCAGCCCGGTTGCGCGGAGAGCAGGAGGTAAGGGAAAGCCATTCCGGCCGCGATGGCGGCGAACATGGCGGCAATGACCACGGAGGTCTGGCTGAAGGCAAAGCCGAGCGCGGTGCCGAGGAAGGGTGCGGTGCAGGGGGTGGCCAGGAGGGTGGCGAGGATTCCTTGGGCAAAGGAACCGGCCAACCCGCCATGGCCGCCGGCTTCGGCCATACCTTGAGTAGCCCGGCCCGGCAGGACGATTTCGAAGACGCCGAAGAGATTCAGGGCAAAAACGAAGACGACCGCTCCTATGACATAGTTGAACCACGGGTTTTGGAATTGGAAGGCCCAGGTGACTTCGCTCCCGGCGGACTTGAGGGCGATGATGACGGCGGCGAGTCCGAGGAACCAAAGGAAGATGCCGGCGGTGAAGGCGAGGCCGTGCTTGAGGATGTTGGTGCGCGAATCTCCGGCCTGACGCATGAAGCCGAAAATTTTCAGCGAGATGACCGGCAGCACGCAGGGCATGAGGTTGAGAATGAAGCCGCCGATCAAGCCGAAGAGAAGGTAGGTCCAGAGGCCGGTCTTGGCGGCGGGTGTGTCCCGGGCCACGGGGGCGTCCGTTTTGCTCGCGACGGTCCAACCGCGGCGCTCGCCGTTTTCGAGCACCACGATACCGCGCACCGGCGGAGAACCGGCGACCGGAATGGCGAGGTCGGCGGCGCCTGCGATCAGATCGCGCGGTGCGGTGTGGCCGACCGGGTGTTTGTCCTCCGCAAACGGATAAAAGTCGGCGCGCGTGGCGTCGCCGGCATCGCGCAGGCCGAGGTTCCAACCGGTAGGCGTGGCGGTCCAAGAAATGGTGAAGGGTGGCTGATCAGCAGACGGCAGCTGTGCGTTGAATTTGGCAAAGAGATCGGTGTTGGCTGGTTCGGCCGCGGCAGCCACCGGGAGCGTGAGTTGTAGGTCGGCTTTTCCGGGGATGCAGATCGCCTCGCAGACCAGCCATGTTGACTTGGCGAGGAGGTTGATTTCCGCGGTGTCGATGGTGGCGGGAGTGGTGATCGTGCGGACGAGAAGGACTTCGTCTTTGTAGGCGTAGACTTGGATGTCGCCGGGTTCGATGATGCGCCGCGGGAGCGGCCAAGCGAGGGGCCCGGCCGAAAAACCGGGCGGGAGTTGCGGTTCGAATTTGGTGGCGAGGCCGGAGTCGCCGGGATTTTCCCAATAAGTATGCCAACCGGGGGCCATGCGGAGGAGCAGGCCGAGCCGGAAGGTTTGGCCCGGGACAATCGCGGTAGTGTCGGCCACGAGGGTGGCTTCGACGAGTTCTTGGCCTTGGTAGAGTTGGGCGGAGGAAAGAGAAGTGAGAAGGAAAAAAGAAGAGAGGATAAGAGGGAGAAGCAGGCCTGTTGCGGTCCGCGGGTGCAAGGCCCGCGGCGCCGCTGGCCGCGTTGCGTGGTGGCTACGCATTTTGGAGGAAGGCGGTGAGGGGGCTGGTCGGAATGGCGGTGTCTTCTTGGGCGGGGAGGCCGGCTTCGCGGGCCATCCGGCCGGCTTCAACCGCCATTTTGAAAGCGCGGGCCATGGCCACGGGGTCTTCGGCCACCGCGATGGCGGTGTTGATCAGGACGGCATCGGCGCCGAGTTCGAGCGCTTCGGCGGCGTGGCTGGGGGCGCCGAGTCCGGCGTCGACGATGACCGGAATGCGGGCTTGTTCGATGATGATGGCAATTTGCGCGCGGGTTTCGAGTCCGCGATTGCTTCCGATGGGTGAACCGAGCGGCATGACCGTGGCGGCACCGGCGTCCTCGAGGCGTTTGGCCAGGACGGGGTCGGCATTGATGTAAGGGAGGATGATGAAACCTTCGGCGGCGAGAATTTCCGTGGCGCGTAATGTCTCGATCGGATCGGGCAGGAGGTATTGCGGGTCGGGGTGGATCTCGAGTTTGATCCACTTGGGCAGTCCGGCCGAGGCGGCGAGGCGGGCGAGGCGGACCGCTTCCTCCGCGTTCACCGCACCGCTCGTGTTGGGAAGAAGAAGGTATTTTTCCGGATCGATGAAATCGAGGATGTTGGCAAAAGGATCGCTGGTGCCGCTCAAGTCGGCGCGGCGCAGGGCGACGGTGACAATCTCCGTCCCGCTGGCGGCGAGCGCGTCACGCATGAGTTCGTTCGAGCTGAACTTACCCGTGCCGAGAAGAAGGCGCGAGGTGAAGGTGCGCCCGGCAATTACGAGTGGCCGGTTCACGGTGCGGGCGAGGCCTCCGGGGGCGCGGCGGGCGCCGCTTTGTCGCCTGCGACCTCAAGTTGGAAACTGAAGGTGGCGGCGACTTGGTCCGGCGCCTCCCAGGGGCGGCGGTAAACGGCGGTGATTTGTTGCGTCCCCGCTTTCACGGCTTGCAGTGTGAGAATGGTATTGCCCGGCGCACCGACGAAAACATTGCCGCTTTTGCGTGCCACCACGTCACTGGCATAAAAATCCGCCGCGCCGTACTCGAAACCGCGCAACTCCCAATTGTAGCCGGTGCTGGGATTCGACTCGAGAGTGATGCGGATGAGGTTGCCCAGCGCGGCGGAGACAACTTTCCCATTGTCTTGTGCGGTGACTTCCAATGTTCCCGTGACTGGTGGACGCTGGGGCACTTCCTCATCGCCGGGAAGTTTTCCTGCGATTTCGCCTGCCGCCTCCGGATCGGTGGCGTCGGGCGGTGGAGGAATTTCCATGGATTCGGAGTTGGCGGTGTCAGCCAGATTCACCTCTTCGCGGAGGGCTGGCCCCAAAGCCGCCGGGTCCGGGACGGTTGGCCCGGCATTTGGGTCCTGCGCTGCGGGGCTGGGCGACGGAGTGGCCGCCGGTGCCGGGTCCTGCGCCCATGTGGCGCCGAGGGCCGCAAAAAAGAGGCACGGAACAAGAAGGACTTTCATCGACCTGAACTATGGAGCCAATTCGGTCCGGGCTCAATCCCCAGCGTCAGGGAACGGCGACGATTTTCCAACGGGGCGGTCCGTCGTCCCCGATTTCCAGCCAGGCAAATGACGGCGGTGCTCCGTGGTTCGGCTTGCCGATGGTGCCGGGGTTGAGGTGCCGCACTTGGCCGATCGTTTCGTCACGGGGCACGTGCGTATGACCGTGCAGGGCAAACTGCGCGCCGGGAGGCACCATCGAGACCGGTTGGTGGGTGAGGAAAAAGGTGTGGCCTCCGCGGGTGAGAGTCAGACTCTCCGGACCAAGCCCGCGCGGATCGCAATTGCCCCGCACGGCATGCACCGGGGGTCCGAGCCCGCGCACCTCTCGGAGGATGTCCTCCCGGCAAATGTCGCCGAGATGCCAGATCTCGTCCGCCCCGGCGAGATCGGCCCGCACGGAGGAAGGAAGGTGGTTGTGGGTGTCGGCAATGACGGCGATGCGCACTTGCCGATCTTGGAGCCGAAGCGAAGCGCTCGCAAACCCGGAGTGAATCCTCTAAGGTGAATCGATGTGGAAATATGCCAAACCGCAACTCCGTGAGCTGGTCGCCTACGAACCTGGAAAGCCGGTCGAGGATCTGGCGCGGGAGCTGGGTCTTGCGCCGGGTGAGATCATCAAACTGGCTTCGAACGAGAACCCGCTCGGTCCGTCTCCGGCCGCCCGTCAGGCGATGATCGACACGATCGATCGAGCGCACTTTTACCCGGATGGCGGAGGCTACTACCTGCGCGAGGCGGTGGCCGAGCAGTTGGGGCTCAGCATGGCCAATGTCATTCTCGGCAATGGCTCCAACGAAATCATCGAATTCCTTGGCCATGCCTACCTTCAGCCCGGCGACGAGGTGGTGGTGGCGAAGCATTCCTTTGCCGTTTACCGGCTGATGGCCCAGTTGTTCGGCGCGAAGGTTGTCGACGTGCCGGATCCCGATTTCATCGCCGATCTTGATGCCATGCTGGCGGCGATCACACCGCGGACCAAAGAAGTCTTCATTGCCAATCCGAACAACCCGACCGGCACGATGGTCTTCCAAGATGACATCGATCGTTTTATGGAGCGCGTGCCGGAGCATGTCATGGTGGTCTTCGACGAAGCCTACTTCGAATTCCTCGACGAGCCGCCCGATGTGCTCAAATACGTGCGGGCCGGGCGCAATGTTGTCGTGCTGCGGACGTTTTCCAAAATCCAAGGATTGGCCAATTTGCGCATCGGCTACGGTCTGGCCGCGGCGGAGATCATCGAGGTGCTGCAGAAGGCGCGGCAGCCGTTCAATGCCAACGGCATCGCGCAGGCGGGAGCTTTGGCGGGGTTACGTGATGAAGCGCACATGGACGCGACGCGGCGGGTCACACGCGAAGGACGCGACTTTTTCCAGGCGGAATTCCTCGAGATGAACCTCGAATTCGTGCCGAGCCACGCCAATTTTGTCCTCGTCCGCGTCGGCGACGGGAAAAAAGTCTTTGATGCCCTGCTCCGTCGCGGGCTGATCGTCCGCGCGATGGGCAGCTATGGTCTGCCCGAATGGATCCGCGTCTCGGTCGGCACCATGCCTCAGAACAAGGCCTTCATCGCGGCCCTGCGCGAGCTGGATGCGGAAGGACTGGTGGACCGCGGTGCCCTTGTTGCGGTGCGCTGATGTCCGGCCCGGACACCATTGCCGCACTTGCCACCCCGGCCGGAGCTGGAGCGCTGGCTGTGGTGCGGATCAGTGGACCGGGGGCGTTGGAAATTGCCGGCCGTGTTTTTCGCGGACGGCGTCCTTTGCCCGATTGCGCGCCTGGCCGCGTGCAGCGGGGGCGCATCGAGCAGGACGGTGTTGTGCTCGATGAGGTTTTGCTCACCGTCTTCCGCGCGCCGCGCAGTTACACCGGTGAGGACTTGGTCGAGATCAGCGGCCATGGCGGGAGCGTGGTGGCCGCTTCCGTCTTGCGTGCCGTGCTGGCCGCGGGAGCGAACCCGGCCCCGCCGGGTGAGTTCAC
>Ga0247831_1005483_pt1 | contig 15829 bp, 15 predicted proteins | sample LaCruzMarch2015__9_FD_192406 | JGI IMG/M metagenome (GOLD analysis project Ga0247831, IMG submission 192406) | Freshwater microbial communities from meromictic Lake La Cruz, Castile-La Mancha, Spain - LaCruzMarch2015_1m | ecosystem: Environmental > Aquatic > Freshwater > Lake | place: Spain... | reverse complement strand
GCAATCAACCCGATTTGTTTGTTTCTTCTTTGCTAGACGGAATTGTTAGCGGAACAGTAGAAATTGATATGTTTAGAATTAGTGGGCCTGATTTTTTAAATGTTGACAACCGTTTGATGAGCTTAAAATTGGTAAAAAATGGGCTTACCAAAACTGCCATGTTTGGTCCTGATAGCGTTGTATTGCAGCCCTCAGAAGCTTTGTATAAGAAAAATGCATTGGTGATGTCGGGTCGTTTCCGGCCATTTACAAAAGTGCATGAAGACATGCTGACTACAGCCACTACAGATTTTACCGAAGAATTGGGAGGCGACATTAGCAAAATGATAATTATCAGCGAATTGTCTTTAAATTCTTTGATAGATACCAATGGAAATATTCACGACGAAGATTTTATTGACCGAGTAAATATTCTTAGCTCTTTGGGACATACGGTTATGATTACCAACTTTCTCGATTACTGGTATTTAGTTCCATATTTAAGCAAAGCAACTCGCAATCAATTGGTTGGTTTTGTGCTGAGTGTGCGAAATATTGAACGTATCTTTAGACCGGAAGAATACAAGAATTTACGTGGAGGTTTGTTAGAAGCATTTAGTTTGCTTTTTGGCACGAATGTGAAGGCTTATGCTTATCCTGCCTATAGAAATAATAGTGATGAATTAATTACAAGCGCTAATTTAAATTTCGATCCTGCTTACAAAGGATTATTGCAATTTCTATTAGACAACAATATTTTAGAAGACATTAGAGATGCCAACCTTGATTTGTTGCATATTAACGCTGACGAAGTGTTGAACGACATTAAAAATGGAACCAATAATTGGGAAGATATGGTTCCAAAAAAAGTTGCAACTTTAATAAAAGAGAATTGTTTATTCGATTACCCTTGTGCACCCAACAATTAACCATCAATAATTAGAATGTAAATGAGTTTTGATCAATTTGGATTTTCTCCGCAACTTTTAGAAGGGCTTGACGCCATGAATTTTAAGGTGCCAACACCAATTCAAGAGCAGGCAATACCCGAAATAATGGCCGGAAGAGACCTTATTGCAAGTGCTCAAACTGGAACTGGAAAAACTGCAGCATTTTTATTACCAATTTTAGAAAAGACTTTAAGAGACAAACCTTCGCATATTGATACGTTAATAATTGTTCCTACTAGAGAATTGGGCCAGCAAATTGACCAACAATTGGGCGGTTTTTCCTACTTTATTAATATTAGTTCGATGGCTGTATATGGCGGAGGAGATGGAATTGGTTTCGAGCAGCAGAAAAAAGCGTTGACACAAGGAGTAGAAATTCTCATTGCCACACCAGGAAAATTGCTTTCGCATTTAAACATGGGTTATGTCGACATGAAACACCTGCGCCACTTGGTGCTCGACGAAGTTGACCGCATGCTCGACATGGGCTTTATTGACGATATACAACGCATTTTAAATTATTTACCAGCCAACAAACAAACCTTATTTTTCTCTGCAACCATGCCTCCTAAAATCAGGCATTTGGCTGTAAAGTTGTTGAAAAATCCGGTCCAAATAAATATTTCTATATCAAAACCGGCGGAAGGAATTAACCAAAGCGCCTATTTGGTTTACGATACCCAAAAATTAAACTTATTGCGCCATATTTTTAGCGATGTAAACCTAAAAAGCGCGATACTCTTTGCCGGAACCAAACAAAAAGTAAAGGAAATTGAAAGAGAACTAAAACGCCTTGGGTTGAATGTTGGAGCCATACATTCAGACTTAGAGCAACATCAAAGAGATGAAGTACTTTTATCATTCAGAAATAGAAACTTAACTATTTTGGTAGCTACCGATGTGGTTTCAAGAGGAATAGATGTAGCTGGCATTGAGCTGGTTGTAAATTATGATGTACCAGCTGACCCAGAAGATTACGTGCACAGAATTGGAAGAACAGCACGCGCTGAAACATTGGGTTTAGCCATTACATTGATTAACGATTTGGATCAGCGTAAGTTCTGGCGCATTGAACAAATGATTGATAAAGAGGTAACTAAAAATCCTTTACCTGAAGGTTTCGAAAAAGGTCCTGATTACACACCAGAGAAAAGGTCTGTTGGTGGGAATTTTAAAAAGAAAGGGAAACCTCATTCAAATGCTCCTAAACTAAAACATGTAAATTCGCCACCTGTAGAAGTAAAAAGACCTTTTAAACATAAAAGCTAACTTCAAAAACAAGTTACGATTATAAACTTTCAAACATTTGTATTGGTTTTCAAATTATTTTATTCTACTTTTAAAGGTTTTTAAAATAATTGCATCATGACAAAAGCAATTTGGAATGGTATGGTAATCGCTGAAAGTGAGCGAATCATTAAAGTGGAAGGCAAACAGTATTTTCCACATACATCTGTGAAACCAAATTATTTTATTGAAAGTGAGCGACATTCAGATTGTCCTCAACGTGGGAAAGCAAATTACTACCATGTTGAAGTGAATGGGAAAGTTCATCCAAATGCTGCATTCTATTTTCCAAATCCTAATCCTCACGCAAAGAATATTCAAAACTACATAGGTTTTTGCGAAGACATAGAGATTAGTGAGGAATTGTAAAAGTTTCTAACCTTTATACTCTCACAAATCATTTATTTTCCCAAAGAGCTAATCTATCCAAATGAATTTTAGTTGGGAAAAAGTAACGCGCACTTTTCTCAAAAGAATCTGTGAAGTCTGTTACATAAAATTCTAGATTGGGTAATACTTCATTGTTTAGTATATTTAAAGTACTAAGCTTTTCCTGCACATCACGGGCAACCATTTCAGCAGAATCAAACACAACTACACTTCCTTTGTAGAATTCATCAATCTCTTTTCTAATTAACGGATAATGGGTACATGCCAAAATTATAGCATCAATCCCTTTAAATGATTTCTTATCTAAATATGAATTGATTACTGTTTTCGAAATTTTGTTGTTAAAAAAGCCTTCCTCAATCATTGGTGCCAACAAAGGAGTAGCCAGGGAAGTTACTTCTATATCAGCGTTTAATTTTTTTATTTTTCTTGGATAAATACCAGAATTTATAGTTCCTCTAGTGCCAATTACACCCACTTTTTTATTGTTAAAAGTTTTTGAAATAGCTTTTGCTGCAGGGTCAATTACATTTGCTACAGGCACTTTACCTTCAACATATTGTTTTATTGGTTTATAGGCGTGCGCAGAAGCAGTGTTGCATGCAATAACAATAATTTTACAACCTCTTTCCAACAGGTAATCTGTTATTCCTTTTGCATATTGCTCTATTAATTCAGGCGATTTATCACCGTAAGGTAAATGTGCAGTATCGCCAACATAAATTATTGACTCATTGGGCAGTAACTTATGAATAGCAGCAGCTACTGTTAATCCACCTATTCCTGAATCGAAAATTCCTATTGGGCGATTGCTCATGGCACAAGAATAAAAAAAAGCACCCAAATTTGAGTGCTTTCTTGATATTATTTTCTAATTATTTAAACTGCTAAGGCAAATTTAACTTCTTTTTAACTAAAACAATTACGTTATCGCTTTCTTCCCAAAACAATAGAGATCCTGCAGATGTATCAAAGATATATGTATATCCATTTTCTTTTGCAACTTGCTCAATTGCCTTTTTCGCTTTTGTAACAATTGGCTCTGTGAATTCTTGTTCTTTTTGCTCCAATGTAGATTGTGCTTGTTGCTGAAAATTTTGAATTCTTTGACCAAGACCAGCTAGCTCATCTTCTTTGTCTTTTAGAACCAGCGCAGAAAAAGTAGTTCTACCTTTTTCCAAACCATCTTGTTTTGAACGATATTCTGCCATCATGTCTTCCATTTGTTTCTGGATTTCTTTGGTCATAGTATCCATTTTAGCTGCTGCCACTTTTCTTTCTGGCATAAGGCTTAACAACTCGGCCGAATTTATATGACCGAATTTATTGTTTTTTTGTGAAAAAGCCGGTGTTACAATAAAGGCGGCGCTGATAAGCAATAAAGCTGCAATTCTCTTCATTCTTTAAATTTATAGTTAATTACTTTTTGTTTGGTGTTGGTGTTCCTGAATCTCCTCCAGAGTCATCTGTGCTTTTACTTGCTGGAGTAAACCCTAAATTTTCTAAAACCTGATCGCTGATATCATATTTAGCATTGGTATACAGCATAGTTAAATCGCTTGATTTATCAAATACAGCTCCTAAATTTTTTGTTTGAGCAATTTCTTTGATTGCATTATAAATTTTATCTTGTAAAGGCTTAATTAATTCCTGACGCTTCTTTAATAAATCTCCTCCTTTACCAAATCTCTGTTTTTGTAATTCTTTCGCTGTTTTCTCTCTATCAATAATTTCTTCTTCCCTTTTCTTTTTCATGTCATCGGTTAAAAGAATAGATTCAGCTTGAAAATCTTTGTACATTTTATCAATTTCACCAAACTTGGCTTCAATTTCTTTTTGCCATTGCAATGAAATTCTATCTAATTGTGATTGAGCTGACTTATACTCTGGCATATTCTCCAAAATATATTGAGTATCTACATATGCAAATTTCTGTGCTGAAGCTACACTTATTACTGCAAAGGTGAGTAAAATAGAACAAACAAATTTCTTCATGGCTGGCTTTTTGAGCGGTGCAAAACTAAACATTTCTTTTAGGATTATTTAATTTGACCTTGACAAACATCATGCAAATTATTTTTTTTTTGAAGAAACAAATTTAAATACTTAATAAACAAAGATTTATCAATTAAAATTTTGTCCAATAATAAAGTGAAACTGACCTTTAGGCATTGTAGGATAACCAGGAACTTCGTCAAACCTGAAACCGTAGTCTAAACCTAGAAGACCAAACATTGGTAAAAATACACGTACTCCAACACCTGCGCTACGTTTTATGTTAAATGGGTCGAATTCTTTAAAGTTAGACCATGCATTTCCGCCTTCTAAAAAGGCAAGCCCAAAAACTGTTGCAGAAGGATTTAAAGAAATTGGTACTCTTAACTCCATTGTAAAACGGTTATAAATTGGCGCATCGCCAGCTATCATGCCGGCTTGTTTAGAAATTACTCCGTCGTTGTAGCCACGCAGACCAACTATCTCTGCTCCTAAAAATTGCGCTCCCCAAGTTAGTCCATTAAGACCAGTTCCTCCATAACGAAATCTCTCAAAAGGTGCAAGACCTTTATTAGAATTGTAGAATCCTAAAAATCCAAAGTTAGCTCTGGTCATTAACACTAATGGGCTTTTACCTTTTGTAAGTGGAGTAAACCATTGCGCATCAAATTTCCATTTGTGGAATTCTACCCATTTATAGCGCTGTTCATTCGTTATCAATTCAGAAGCAGGTGTTCCATTGATGATAGAATATGGTGGAGTTAACTGCACACTTAAACTGATGCTTGATCCAGATTTAGGGAAAATTGGTCCGTCAATTGAATTTCTAGATAAGGTAGTAGTTACACTAAAGTTATTTGCGAAACCATTTTTAAGTTCAAAGGCGGTAGAATTCTGCAATTCATAGTACTGGAAACTTGCTGTATGTTGCAATGTGAAAAAGTCATCTGGCCATTTTAATCTTCTGCCGTACCCTATAATTAAACCAGTATTTTTTGTGATGCTTCTGTTTGGGTCTTCCTTAGCAGCGCCATTTCCAAAAATTGAATGATAAGCAGTAACTGTTAGAGAATTTGGTTTTTTACCACCTAACCAAGGTTCTGTAAACGATAAATTATAGCTTTGAAACGCCCTTCCTGTTGACGATGCATTGATTGAAAAACGTTGTCCATCGCCCGAAGGAAGAGGCCTCCATGCATTTTTATTAAAAACTCTTTTTGCACTAAAGTTATTAAATGACAAACCTAAGTTTCCAATAAGTCTTCCGGCTCCCCAACCACCAGATAATTGCAATTGATCTGATGGCTTTTCTTCTACTTTATATTCAATATCTACAGTTCCATCTGCCGGATTAGAAACTGGATTTACACCCATTTTCTCTGGATCGAAATAACCCAATTGAGAAAGCTCTCGTTGAGTTCTTATAATATCACTTCTACGAAACAACTGTCCTGGTCTTGACCTTATTTCGCGCATAATCACGTGGTCGTTTGTTTTATCGTTTCCTACAATAGTTACACTATTAATAATTGCTTGTTTCCCTTCATATATTCTTATCTCAATATCAACAGAATCTCCGTCAACAAAAGTTTCTACAGGTGTAGCCTGAAAAAACAAATGCCCATCATTCATGTACAAAGAAGTAATATCTGCTTCGTTAGCGTTCATAAATAGATTCTGCTCAAGGTTAGCTTGATTGTAAATCTCACCCTTTTTAATTCCAAGAACATCAGTAAGCTGTTTACTTGTATATTTTGTATTTCCTACCCAATTAATATTTCTAAAAAAGTATTGTCTCCCTTCTGAAACTCGTATATCAACATTAATTCTTTTACGATCGTATTTATAAACTGTATCAAAGCTTATGAGCGCGTCTTTGTACCCCTTATCATTATAAAGCGCTATTAACTTATTTTTATCTTCTTCATAATTATCACGCATGAATTTTGAAGTTGTAAAAAGGCTGTACCAAGGATTTTCTTTGGTATTTTTCATTTTACGTTTCAATTTAGATGTTTTAATACTATTGTTCCCATTAATATTAATGGCATGTATTTTTACCCTTCCATTTTTATTGACTAATATATTTAACATTTCGCCTCCACCTGGAATTGTATCTTTATTTGTATTCACCTTTACATCTACATTCATAAAGCCTTTGTCTACAAAGTAGTCAATCACTTTATTTCTTGTAGTTACTAATAAATTCTCGTTTACTGGTTTGCCTCTGATTAATTTAACTTGTTCACGCAAATCGTCGGCTTCATTTTTTTTGACCCCTACAAATCTAAATCTTGAGAGCCTTGCTCGTTCTTCTAACTGAACAACTAACCAAATTTTTTCGCCTTCAATTTTAGATGCTTTTACTTCGATGCCTGTAAACAACCCTTGTTTCCAAAGTGCTTCAATGGCGCTGCTAATCTGGTCGCCAGGAACCTGAATTTTCTGCCCTATTTCAAAACCTGTCAGAAGTTTTAAAATAGATTGATCGAGGGTACTATTGTCTTTGGTTTGAAAAGTAATTGCTGCAATTTCATATTCCTTTGGGCTGTTGTAATTGATATCTGAAAGATCTTGACCTAGAGAAATTTGAGCTTCAATAGAAACAGCAAGCAAAGAAAACAAGATAAAAAGAAATAAAAATAGATGTTTCTTCATTTGAGTTATGCGGAAATTTGTTCACTTGTTTTACCAAAGCGACGTTCGCGTTGTTGGAAGCTAACAATAGCCTCATAAAGGTCTTCTCTTCTGAAATCTGGCCAAAGTTTTTCAGTAAAATACAATTCAGAATATGCAATTTGCCAAAGTAAAAAATTGCTAATTCTATGTTCACCTGAGGTTCTTATAAGTAATTCAGGATCAGGAATACCTGCAGTTGCTAAGTATTGATTGATAGTATCTTCTGTAATTTGTTCTACTGCAAGCTGACCAGTTTTAACATCCTCAGCAATTTTTGTAATGGCTTTAGTAATTTCCCATTTGGAGCTGTAGCTCAAAGCTAGAACAAGAGTCATTCTTGTATTATTTTTAGTTTTTTCTATTGCTTCGAGGAGTTCTCTTTTACACTTGGAAGGCAAAGAATCTGTATCGCCGATGGTTGCAAGACGTATGTTATTATCCATCAAAGTTTTTGTTTCCTTGTTGATAGTACTAACCAACAAAGTCATTAAGGCATTGACTTCTAGTTTAGGTCTATTCCAATTTTCTGTAGAGAAAGCATACATTGTTAAATATTCAACTCCGATTTCTGCACAAGCCTCTACAGTATCGCGCACTGCTTTTACTCCATTTTCGTGTCCAAATATGCGTAATTTACCTTGCTTTTTCGCCCAACGACCGTTTCCGTCCATAATCACGGAAATATGTTTGGGAATATTTTCTATTACTAAATCAGTTTTTTGCGCCATTACAAATAAAATCGCTTACAAATTTTTTAAGCGAAACGCGCAAAGATAGCAGTTAATTGTATGCTGCGCAATCTGCTTTTCGAGGAACTAACTTATATGTAATAGTTAAGCCCGCAAACGAATACCAATCGCGTGTTTCAGGATTTCCTCTTTGACGTCCAGCATTGGCTTTTCCTGGATTTACCAATGAGCGATCGGCCAATTGTGTTCCCACAGGACCATTTGCTGCGAAAACTACATCAGGGTCAGCGTATGTTTTGCTCACATCGTCTATATAATCTGAGAAGGAACGACGCATACCCCATTCAGCCGAAAGCGATAATCGACCAAAAGCATGCGCTTTGAAGCCAAAACCAAAAGGAAATGACCCAGTAATGAGTGAATATGGTTTACGATCGCCATACACTGTTGAACCCTGCCCCTCGGTGCCAACTGGTTGAAGAGCAATCCATTGCCCATCTATTTCTGCTTTGGGGTTGTACCTAAACATAGCTATTCCACCAAAAATAAAAGGGGTGGCTGGAGTTGTAGGATTTCCAACTTCATAATTAAAAAAGTTGAATTCTAGAATTCCGGCGGCTTCAATAATTTGAGAGCGAAAAGAGAGATTTCTTGATATTTGGTATGGGTTGTTGCTTCTTGCATCTTCTGCTTGAATGCTTCCAATTAAGCCATGAATCCGCCAAGTAAAACGCCGATTTGGGCTATATCTGAAGATAATTCCTCCGGATAAACGTGGCATAAAAAACTGACGACTCGGATTCAAGTCTCCTAAATAATAAGAAACACCACCCATTAACCCTATTTCAGAGTATTTTGTGAAGTTTTGTGAAGAAAGCGATTGAACACTAACTACTAAACAAATTAAGAAAATGAATCTCAACATTTGAAGTTTTATACCCTCAATAACGTAAAAATGTTACCTAAATTTTGGCAATACTGATTTACCTGATTTTAGCCTGTATGTTAAAGTAATCAAACCAAACATGTATGCGTCTCTGTCTGTAGCATCGCCACGCTGTTGCCCTGTTACTGCTGAACCTTTAATGAAACCATCGCTTTCAGGATCTGCACGATTAGAAAGTAATGCTGCTACTTCTCCATACTTCTGAGCAATTAAAGTTGGCGAAAAATAGGTTGTACTAACATCGTCGATATAATCGGTAGTTGTAATGCGCATGCCATATTCAAAACCGATCGTCCAGTTTCTATCTGATAAAGGAACACGGAAACCAACACCAAAAGGGAAACATGCCTGAAATCTTTTATAAGGTGTCCTTGATGCAGCAATTCCTTGCCCTTCTGTACCAATTGGTTGCAAATTCCACCAACGACCACCGAGTAAAGCTTTTGGGTTATAATAAAAGCCGCCAATACCACCAAACAAATAAACATTAATATCGATTCCGCTTTTACCTCGCACACCAGAAAGTTTATAACGGCTTTTTGTAGATTTTAACTGTAATATTGATACCTCTGCCTGTAAAGAAGTTTCGAAAACTGGGGAACGAAAGCTCAAATTACGATTTCTACGAAATGGCTCGCGGGTTAATGAGTCACGACCTGCCACTCTGCCATAGTTTATGTTTAGTTTGAAAGAAAGAATTGGATTTTTTCTATATCTAAATCCTAAGTGCACTGCTGGCCTAGTAAGAATCATTTCTAAATCTCGAATACCATTGGTACCAATTTGATCTCTACCACCTAAGTCTCCAAGGAAGTTAGTAAAACCTATACCATAGGTTGATTCGCAACGGTCTAAAAAACGGCCTTTTCCTTTTCTTTGAGCAAAAGCATTGGAGTACAAGGCAAGTAAAATTGTGAGGATGAGTATGAGTTTCCTCATGATTGAGTCTTTTTTGTTGAATGGCAAATATAAAGATTTATTTTACGAAATAATATTTAAATTATTAGGTAGAAAATTAAACAAATATTTGGGCCACTGGGCGCCGCAAATAGCCTCCTGACCAGAGGGAAGGAGCTATGGCGAAGCACGGGGTGCCGCTATTGAAATGCTGAAAAAAGTTAGATGTAAACGCGGCAGGACCCCAAAAAATTAATTTCGTTTATCTTGTCCCCACATGAGTTTTTCTCGTAAGGTTTGGAGAAAGGATTGGTCCGGTTTGCGGGCTAAGGAAATGGTAAATGGGGCTTTTTTAATTGTAATTAGCTCATTTGCTGGCAGAGCAGCAGAACGTGAATCTAGAGATACAAGAAAATTCCTTCCACGGATTTCGGCGGTAATACTAAGTGTATTGCTGTCGGCAATTACCAATGGGCGCACGTTGAGATTGTGTGGAGCAATTGGTGTGAGCACTATTGATTGCGACTCAGGCATGATAATAGGGCCGCCACAACTAAGCGAATAACCTGTGGAACCTGTTGGAGTTGAGATTATTAATCCATCAGCCCAATATGAATTTAACCGCATCCCATTGATGGCAACGTGAAGGGTAATCATTGAAGAGTTGTCCTTCTTATGAAAAGTTACTTCATTTAACGCAAAAGGTATTTCTCCGAAATAGGGCTGATTGGTTTCTATGTTTAGCAATGTGCGTTTTTCGATAGTGAAATTTAAATTTACAGCCATATCCACTGCAAGGTCAATTTCTTCTTTTGAAAAACCTGAAAGAAAACCTAAGCGACCAGTGTTGATGCCTAGAACAGGAAGGTTTGAGTTACGAATGTAAGTAATGGCTTCGAGTAAAGTGCCATCGCCGCCAATGGTGAGCATACAGGAGGCGTTTTGAATTAATTCCTGGTGCGTATTAAAAATTTGAACCCTACTTTCAGCTGGAAGCAGCTCTTTGGTGATTTTATAAAATGGCTCGAAAATGAGGATGTTGGCATTGTGTGCCGACAAACTTTTATAAAGCGACTTAATATGTTCGGTGCGGCCATCGTTGATGGTTCGGCCAAAAACTGCTATTTGCATTTGCAATTTTACTACATATTAATGTAATTCATAAATAAATCGAAACGATTTCGGAGGTCTTCTGAAAATTCTGTTTGCTGAAAGGTGGCTTTTACAGTAATGTTATATCTTACAAAAGAGGCAATTATAGCCCGAATATCTTCACGATTTACTTTTAAAGTAAGCTCAATTTTGGTAGAATCGGGATGCGAATTGATAAATAAACTCAGGATTTTGGTATCGTTTTCTTCTACAATACGGGCTATTTGCGCCAGTGAATAATCGTTTTGATTGAGTTCTAAAATGATGATACCACCGGGATTTTGAACGGAAGTAGTTTGGGCGAAATGTTCTACAAGGCCACGCAGACTGATGTTTCCGAGGTAATGGTTCTCTGAATTTAAAACTGGAATAAGCGTTAAATGCATGCGAGCCACCATTTTGAGCACTTCATATATATGCTCGGTTTCGTAAACAAATGGACGAATAAGCGAAATAGGATGATTGCCTAATGGCTCTTCGGGCGCGTTTAAATCTAATATGTCGGTATCTGAAATGAGCCCAAGAAATTCTTGGTTGTTTACAATTGGCAGATGAGACACTCGAAATTCGTCCATCCAATTAAGCGCTTTTAAACCCGTATCGGAGGTTTTGAGCGGTGGAATGTTATCGGATATGAGTTCTTCTGCAAGCATAATTTAGATGGTTTGTAAGGAAACGCTAATACCTATAATATTGTTTCATTGACTGAACAAACCTATACAAATATTCATTTCCAAAGATGGTTTTATAACTTTGCTAAAAAATATTTAAAATGGTTCGTTTAAGTGTGAATTTGAACAAGGTGGCGCTGATAAGAAATGCCAGAGGTGGAAATGTTCCTGATTTGATGCAAGTAGCAAAAGATTGTGAGAGATTCGGAGCTGAGGGAATTACAGTGCATCCAAGACCAGACGCTAGACACATAACTTTTGACGATGTACGGCAATTGAAAGATATCGTAACAACAGAGCTGAACGTTGAAGGAAATCCAACTGAAGATTTTATGCAATTGGTGCTGGAAGTGAAACCACACCAGGTAACATTGGTGCCCGACGCGCCTGAAGCATTAACAAGCAATGCAGGGTGGAATACAGATGAACATGAGGCATTTTTAACAAGTATTATTGCACGATTAAAAGCTGCAGGAATTAGGACATCCATTTTTATGGATACAAATACAGCACTTTATGCATCAGCGAAAAGAACTGGAGCAGATAGAATTGAGTTATATACAGAAAAGTATGCAGCTGGATATGTAAAAAACAAAGAGGCAGTTCTACAACCTTATGCAACAGCTGCAAAATTCGCTTCTAATTTAGGATTTGGCATCAACGCAGGTCACGATTTAAATACAGAAAACTTAAGATTTTTCGCTCAACACATTCCTGAACTTTTGGAAGTTTCTATTGGGCATGCTTTGATTTCGGAGGCTTTGTATCTTGGGCTTGAAAATACCATTCAACGTTACTTATTTCAGTTGAGATGAATTTGTTTTACAGGCAATATGGAACAGGTGAGCCTTTAGTAATCTTGCATGGTTTATTTGGGCAATGCGATAATTGGGCGAGTATTGCCAAGGCATTGGGCGAAAACTATACTGTTTATTGTATGGATTTGCCCAACCATGGCCAATCTCAGCACACCGAGGAATTTAATTATCCTGCAATGGTAGAAGATGTGAGGATGACGGTTGAAAATTTAGGACTTACAAAATTTCATTTATTAGGCCACAGCATGGGTGGAAAAGTGGCGATGTTTTTTGCGCAGGCTTATCCAGAAATGTTGATTTCGCTCATGGTAATAGACATTGGAACAAAATATTACCGACCGCATCACCAGGAAATAATTGCTGGTTTACAGGCGGTGAATTTGGCTTTGCTAAGTTCCAGAAACGAGGCAGAAAAAGTGATGTTGCCATTTATAGAAGATGCAGGTACCCGACAGTTTTTATTGAAAAATTTAGTTCGCAAAGAAGAAAATGGCTTTGAATGGAGGTTTAACCTGCCATTGATAGCAGAAAAAATTGAAGAAATTGGAGCTGCTTTACCAGAAAGAAAAGTGCTTACAAAAACATTATTTTACCGAGGAGGTAACAGCCGATATATAAAAGATGAGGATATTGGAGCGATACACTTGCAATTTCCCAATACTACATTCGAAACTATGGAAGGTGCCGGCCATTGGCTGCATGCCGAAAAACCTGGGAAATTTGTGGAGATTGTAAAAGGTTTTTTAGGTAAAAGTATTTTTTAGTAAAAAAAGTTAAAATTTTTGGGCGCCCGGGCGGGTGCTACGCGCTACAAGGTAGCTTGCTTCGCCCCCTGGCGCGGGCTGTATTGCATTGATAAGCAATCCGACAAAACAATGAGCATTTGCTCACATATATTACCATAAAATTAATCCATCGGTTGAAGTTATCATTAAGTCAGGCTAACAGTAAATGTCAAATTGTAGTCACACTTGATTTCATATATTTACAATTATTTTTTATAAGAAAAGTAACAACTAGCATGCAGATGTTTAACCAAATCAAGCCCAATACAATGTTTAATAGCAAATTGGTATAACTATAAATCCATGCGGAACATATTGTTATTTCTATTTTTAAGTTTTACATGCGAACATTGCAATGCCCAAAAAGAGGCTTTTAACTGGATTTGGGGAATTTGCACACAAGGCGATTCCTGCGAATTGCCCTACAGTGTTACTATAGTAAAATTTGGGTATGATTCAATCGAAAGAATTTATAGCCCCAATAACTTTGGTGGTAGTTTTTATTCCGGTACTGCGACTATATCTGATTCATTAGGGAATTTTCTGATGGCTTTTGATGGTAAAATTTTGTATGATTCAGTAGGAAATGTAATTCAAGAATTAACAGAGTTACCTTACGGTTCTATTCCTAGTGGAAGAAAATCATTTATTTTTCTAAAGATCAAAAATGAAAGAGACTGTTATCATCTAATTTATAATTATTCAAAAATATTAAGTGAGGCAAATGGTAATGTAGTGTATTGTGATTCAAATATTATTAATCTGAAAATTAAAGTAAATTCAGCAAATGGTTATGAAATTTTATCAGCAGATACGCTAAATCTACCAATTATTAGCACTCCAGGTGCAATAGACGCCACTCGCCACGCCAATTGCCGTGATTGGTGGATTTTAAAATCAGGTTTAAATAGAAATTCTTTTCTACGTGGTATTTTAAGTCCTGATGGCTTAAGTTTTGAAGATTTTACAACCGAAGCAGATAGTATGATAAATAATGTAAATAAGTTCATATCTTTTAGTTCAGACGGCAGTAAATATTTTCATTTTTTAGGTAATAGTATTCGCATTTTAGATGTTTATGATTTTGACCGCTGTACAGGTGAATTGAGTAATTTGAGGAGTTTTGATTTTTCGGAGTTACTGCAGCCAGATGATTTTACTCCTTTTAATTTGAGCCCTGATGGGAATTTGTTATATTTTTTAAGAGGAAACATTGAAACATTCAGATTCGAAAATTTAGTATACGATATCAGCAATCAAACTTATAATTTAATGAATAAATCCGTAAATACTCCCTGTTTATCTCCTAATTTAAAACAAATGGTTTTTGGTCATTACAAGTATTACGATACCTACTTCGAAACATATTTAAGCGTTTTAAATGAGCCTAACGAATACAACGAAGCTAACTTAGACACCTTTGCTTATGTTATGCCTACTTGGGGTTATCTTCGCGTTCCGCACAACTGGGCTAACCATATGTTGGGCCCAGTAGATGGGAGCAGCTGCGACACCTTAGGTTTAGACCAAGATTATACTTGGTTGCCGAAATTAGAAGAAGAAACTTTTTTGGTTTTTCCTAACCCTAGTAGCGCCGCATTAAATGTGCGTAGTAGTTTAAAGGGCGCACTAACCTTTAGCATTACCGACTTAACTGGTAAAACGGTGTTTCAGAACTTACCTGCATCTGGCAATTTTACTTTAGAACAGGAATTAAAAAATCTACCAGCGGGCTTGTATTACCTATCGCTGCAAAACGAGCATAAACGGTTAAGCAAGAAATGGGTGAAAATTCAATGGTGAGTTGTGAGTGTTGAGTTTTGAGTTGTAAAATACCAATAGCTAAACACTAACGACTCAACACTTCTATAGGCACTCAAAACTGGAACAAAATTCCTAGCTTAAAATATGAAAACGAATGTTTACTTAACAAAATGCCCCGTAGCGAATACGGAATGTGGAAGCTTCGGCAAGCTGAACGAAGGCTTTTCCGAAGCGCTGGCATTGCGGGCTCTGGAGGAAAGTGCCGAGTGCTCCGCAGGACAGCTCTTCGAAGCTTCTTTACTTTTTGCTTCTTTTGTGTCAAGACAAAAGGAAGTCGTGCCGAAGGCAAAAAGGCGAAATTTAAATTCATTTGCAACAGTATTGAAAATTTCTATCTTGTTCTGCCTCCGGCGGCACCATTTCTTTTCAGGGGAAAAAGAAATGGTGGAAAGAAAATCCTTGACCACGGGTTGAAACCCATGGCTATTCAATATCATCACCCATTAATGCGCATTCCGCGGAAATTGAAAAAACTTGTCCGGTAAGGAAAGTAAATGTTTATTTCCGGACTTCGAACAGTTTCCAATTTCTCGCTCCATAGCACATAATGGGTCTCGATGATATTCAATAGGCGGGATGCAGCTTCGTAGGGGAAGGCATTTGTGTAAACCTAATTTTCACAATACTAAAATGCCCCGTAGTGAAAACGGAATGTGGAAGCTTCGGCAAGCTGAACGAAGGCTTTTCCGAAGCGCTGGCATTGCGGGCTCTGGCGGAAAGTGCCGAGTGGTCCGAAGGACAGCTCTTCGAAGCTTCTTGACTTTTTG
>Ga0247831_1005482_pt1 | contig 15832 bp, 13 predicted proteins | sample LaCruzMarch2015__9_FD_192406 | JGI IMG/M metagenome (GOLD analysis project Ga0247831, IMG submission 192406) | Freshwater microbial communities from meromictic Lake La Cruz, Castile-La Mancha, Spain - LaCruzMarch2015_1m | ecosystem: Environmental > Aquatic > Freshwater > Lake | place: Spain... | reverse complement strand
GTAATGTAATGATTATGTCAGGAGTATGTTTCAATAAGTGTTTAAATGGAAAACATCAAAGATAACGAGATATCACTGTAGAACTTTAGTTTAACATTAGCCTAAATTTCAACCGGAAATGACAAATGACCTAACAATGTCCACCATGTCAGCTGCGACAAGATCCTCAAAGTGCCTTCTGCTTCGATGCCAAAGGACCCAAGAATTTGGCCTTCTCCTCGGCAGTTTGGAACCGTCCATGCCCAAGCTTCGAACTCGTATCGATGAACCGTAGGTCGATACTCTCGAGGTGCTTCCTTGAGGAATGAGCCATGAGAGCCTTACGTAGGATGAGCGGACGCTTCTTCACTCCCACAACAGCACCCTTGACCATGACCCAGTCCTCGCGAATCATACCATAGTGAACGAAGCCACCCATGGGAGTGATCGACTTTTCAGTCAAGTCAGCCTCGGTTTGGCAGGATGATTCATCCCCCTTCTTTCCAATGCGGTAAATCTTCTTGTTCATTTCGGTACGGTGAAAGTAGCCATTCTGACCGGCACGTGGCACAGTCGACGACACGCGACTGGGATGCCATGAACCAATGCATGCAACCTTACGCAGACCACGATGGGTCTTACGGGGGAGACGGGATACACCCCAACGGGTCACGACGCCCTCGAAACCATGACCCTTCGTTACACCAAGGACGTCAACGAGTTCATCCTTGGCAAAGACTGAGTCAACCGTAACTTCCTTCTCAAAGAGACTTTTGGCAAAGTCAACCTTGGCACGGGCATCAGCACCGCCATTAATCTGAACCTCCATAATGTGTGCCTTCTTGATACGCAAATGAAGCTTCTTTGGTTGAGAGTGGGTAATAACACGCACAACCTTGCAGAATTTGGCAATGCGCTCGAGTTCGGCCTCAATGTCCTTACCATCGTTGATGGTGTACTTCTTGGCATACTTGGAGTATGCCTTCTTCTTCGACTTGTACCAGTTCTTATAACACCGACGTTTGAACTCATCACTCAAGTGCTCGGCGAAAACAGTGGTTAGGGTGCGAAGACCACGAGGAGTCTCGAGGTATCCAACAACACCAACGACTACCATGGGAGGTGTTTCAAGGATTGATACTGCATCTACAACTTCACGCTTGTGCATAACGGCACCCGGACGGTCTACACCACGTACAACGTGTGTCATACCGGCCTTGTAAGCGCGGAATGCCGTGAGATGGGGAGGAGCGGCGGGGTCGGCATCACGGGGGAAGGACCGGATACGACCGGAGTGGTGCTTCGTGCGCTTCTTGGGGAGGAAGCCAAGGTTACCCCGGCGAGGTGCTTCAAATTTACGGTGGGACATGGTGTTGTTTGGTAAAGAAGTGAGGAGTGATGATTTTAGGCGGGATACTTTTAGTACGCGGTATCCACACCATTTGCTCGGAAAAACCAGTCAACATGAGCGATCAGAGTGTCGTCGTTAAGACGCGTAAATTCATGAAGAACCCTCTCTTGTCGAGGAGGCAGGTACGTCGTTGGATGATCGCTCATTGTCGTGCGATGTTGGTTTATTTTATTTTATCATCAATCCTCTAACCTCCGTCCTTCACCCTATTTCCATCACCGCAGATGATTGTCGACATCATTCACCCAGGACGTGCAAATGTTGCCAAGGCCGAACTCCAGGGTGTTATCGGGGGCATGCACAAGACTGACGGCAAGCTCGTCGTCCTGTTCGGGTTCCGGACCAAATTTGGTGGTGGAAAGTCCACTGGTTTCTGTGTCATTTATGACAATGAGGATGCACTAATGAAGTTCGAGCCCAAGCACCGATTGGTTAGACAGGGTCTTGCCGAAAAGAAGGAGAGGAGTAGGAAGGCACTCAAGGAGGCGAAGAATAAGGGGAAGAAGGTACGGGGTACAGGAGCCAGTATTGCCAAGCACAAGGCAAAGCGTGCGGCACAGGCCGATTAAGCATGGTAGCAGATCAGAGAGGATTGGAATAGTAGTAGTAAATACTTTAATGCAATAACGCAAAAGTGGAACCTAAACCCAACCACTTATTGAAGACATTAAATTTCGTAGAATATCAGTAGTCTGTTTGGATTAGGTAACAAAGTCGATATGATTTGGTGGATTGTCAAAACAAACACGAATCGTCCCATTTCATTCTTTCCCGAGTCGAATCGCATTCTCAGCATATAACAATCAACTATTTGGAGTCTAAGTATGATACAACTTTTGCCCCTTTACTTCTCGCATTATTATGGCAATGAAGTTTTGTTATCATAATGGATGTTGCTGATCGCTACCACCAATTTTAGGTTTGGTCATAGATGTAAAATGTTCAAAACCGTCAAGAATCTGATCCATACGCTTCCGCGATCCTGTCTGCAACGCAATGGGGTACTAACTTTGATAGCTCGTCAATCAATCTCGATATTTCTTCATCATCATTAGTAGTCACATCGCTCTTCTCTAGCTCCCTCCTTCGTCGACGCACATCGTCACATATCGCTCTCGTCCTTGTGGAACTTACATCTCTGTACCTTGGATCACCCTCTAAGAAAATCGTTTTTAGAGGCCATATTCGACCCAATAATAGAGGACCCCATGAGTTCAATATTTGAAGATGACTTTCCTCAGGACCGTCTACGGCCCAGGTTCGTATTCCCCTGAAGAAGAGTGTGGCATTTTGAGTCCGTGCGTATCGCCAGATGTAGCCAGTTACTACTTCTACCTGAACGTTGTTGCAATTTGCCCTTCTATCACTCCCATCACCAGAGAGCATATCGTTAAGTATCTGTGCACGTGTATGTGGCGAGACTGGATACTTCTTGTTTGGATTTACGCCGATGCAGCATATAACGCGTCCATATCTGTCGGCTAAATAACGGAGCATTACTAAATGTCCACAGTGTGGTGGATTGAATGATCCAGCGAATATGACGGTCATTTCCTTTTCTATTTTGCAACGACGAGTATTCTCGGATGGTTTTTCCCATGGAAACGAAAGGACCGTGGGAAAGACGACGCGATAGATGAGGATGCAAATCGCGACAACGACGATCGAGACGACCGCTGCCACAACCACTATTGTTAGCATGCCGTTCATCCACAAACTAGATACTACGATACTGAACCAACCTCCTTGGGAATCAAACACCTCACCCCACGTCCCGCCGAAAAATAGCAGAGCTTTTCGTCGAGGTCATCAAGGCATTCAGCGACTTAACTCACAACTATCATCCACCGCGCCCACACTCTCACTAGCTTCCTGAGAAACCTTATGACGATGAATACCGCATGGTCAAAGATAAAACTCTTTTAGATGAAGATGTTTTGTGGTTGTTCGATGATGGATATGCCACGATGACGATGACGTGGTTGGGGTACACAACCGGGTCCTCTAGGCCAGGGTCAATGGCTGCTTTCGTGTTCGGTCCATACGCCCACTCATTTCATATCGCAAAGCTACATCCTAGCGAATGGTTTCACGCTTTCAGTGAGGAGAGGTTTCGAGATCATCTCCCCAGTGCTTGAGGCGACAACATGTCATTTGTGAGAGACTATTGTGTGCGGTACTATTCACTATAACTATCAAGCTACTCGATGGCATGGACTTCAATTTAAGATAAATAATGTCATGACATTGTCAATTACTTTACGTCTTAAAAGCAATCTCGCGACAAGTCATCATAACTCACACCTGTGCAATCAGAGAGCTTGCTAAACAGTGCATGCAACTTTATCTCGTCCTTCGCATCATGACTCGGCCCACCACCAAAATGATAGGAACCACTCTTCATACGTGATCCAAATGCGTATTCCTCGCTTGTTGCCAATTTGTATGTATTATTTGCGTCTTTTACAGAGATCCCACACGGACCCCAACCCGCGAGTAGCATTTTTGTATTGACTGTTCCAGGATCCATGGTCAGACATTGGATTCTTTGGATATTTTCCAGCGTCGATGCATTATTTGCCATTTGCCGTTTCAAATCTTCACTCGGTTGGTAGCTAGAAAGGACATTTGCAAGTTTCATTGAAAATAGCAAGTCTCCCAATTTGGAATGACTGTAAAATGCATGTCCTGAGTATGGCAAAGGCGTGTAGTCGTAATTTCCACTATCGTCTTTTCGTGCAAAGAGAGAATTCAAGTCTGGCATTGTTCTTGATTGACTGATACTTGATGTGGTAATGATACGTACATCCTCTCCACGGATCAAACACGGTAGAAGTCTTCGAGTTAGGACGAAGGGAGCTAGGACGTTGACTGCCATGGTCATGTCGTATCCCTGTTTCGAATGACGCGGGGTTGGATCAAATACACCCGCATTATTGATCAAGCAGTCCAATGCCGGTACAGCTGGCGATGACAGCGACTGCCAAGATCGCAGCTCCGCTAAAACATCCTCGGCGAGACTGAACACCTGTTCAAGATCACCGAGATCGGCTTGTACGTAGGAAACATGCTTGGCACCCCTACTCTCAAGGTCTCGCAAGAGAGAGACAACATTTTGGTCTGACGATGACTTCCGTCCATGTATTAACAACGAATGGCCGTCAGATGCAAGAAGTTGTGATGTGTGTCGTCCGATCCCGTCAGTTGCGCCAGTGATGAGGAAGCTCCTTGACCTGAGACATGATGATGTGGACGACAACAGGGAAGCGGCTGACACAATATATGAGAGCGTTGCACCACGGCGGCTGCCCATTGCGATATCCTTTTGCTCTACGATAGGTGGGACCTCTCACCACCCCACTTGTCCCGCCAAAATAATAAATAGCGCTTCCTCTCTGTGGTGGGGGTGAGGTTTAGTTGGTTCAGCAATGGATCATTGTGATGGCGGCGTCGACATTGGTGGCGAGAATAACTGCAGCAACGTGAATGAGGTAGGAGAATTGCTCTCCGAAATGTCACTATCTGCTGAAAAGGCTGTGAAGGACTATGACAAATTCTTCAGCGAATACCTAAGGAAAACAAATGACGAATATAATGCTTACACTTCCACAAGTCATTGCGTGGGCCATTGGGTAGGAGGTGGAGCGCAGCATACTATGGATGAGCGTGAGCATAGCTATACTAACGGAAGAAATAATGGTAATGTCACTCCAATGTCAACGCACATCGATGAGCTATATGTCCCATCGGCTATGGCACGAGATTTCGCAATTGAACACAAAATATTTCTCCGTGCAATACTAAGCTTATTAAATGATCGCGACAAGCAGGGAATGGGGCATGGTGCAGATAGTACAATACTAAGAAAGGTTGGAAATTTGAAGAAGGCATCGCGTACCGTGAGAGGGCGTCCGTTACGTTGGAAGATGAAAGTTGTAGAATTAAAGAAAGGTACGTTCTCTTACTTTAATGGCGATATTAAACTACAGGGCAGTAGCCGCAAAGATATACCATTGTCTGCAACATCAATGGAATGTCGATCCATAAAATACTCTGGGGGAGGAGGCTATGTCTTTGAGTTATGTATTCAGGGAGGGAAACGTCGTTTATGGATGGCGAATACACAAGAAGAACGCCAGGCTTGGATTCAAGCTATTCACGATGCAATGATTGGCGCTACTGTTACGAGGGGTGACAATTTTTTAGAGTATCAAGTAGAACACGTTGTTGGGAGGAAGGAGAAGAAGGGGGTTAACAATGTGCCATCGAACTCGCCATACAGAGACTTTTTTGAGCAATACTTTATTGTTGGAACAGCAACAAATGCTGCGAAATCGAAGGATGATTACCTAGATGCAATATCATGCCTTCGAGGCAAATCTATTACTGTACCTGTCCAATGGGTCAAGTCGCAAGTGGACAATACAACTGATGCATTCATTGAGACTGAGGTATCCTCTGGCGTTGAGCAATTATGGAAGGATTTAATGCGTGACTGCGTCGAGATAAATGGGGAAATTATAAGTGGCAATTCGTTCCATGGTCTTGACCGAATAGTTGGACAACTTACTCAACAAATATTATCATCTGACAACGCGTCGTTGCAAGGGAATCACACCAGCGTACACGCAGATGAGACTGACAGACATATAACTGAGGCGCAAGCAGTATCATATTCACGTGACATTCTTTTGGCAAGCGACCGAACGAGAAGTGGTGGGGACTCCTATTTTTGTGCCGAAAATCTATGTCTAAATAGAAACCTCGTCGTTCTTTGTCCATCTTCATCGGAAGCGAGCCCAATCTCAGTCACTGTGTCGACAAGGCGAGAACAAAATGGGATTGAAATTATATCGGACGCAAATTCTGTGCGTCATCCAGTTGATGCCGTTGTGAGTGTAAGTACTGAGTATAAGATATGTACAGCCGATCCATCAGGAATAGAAAGCAATGATACTTGGGGGGCACTTCGGACTACATTCGTCCAGAAATTTACTCTCTTTGGTGGTCCTGAAGGAAGAATTTTGAGGGGGGATGAAGTTGTGCACTTAGAGATGCTATGAACCTTAAAGTATCAGCTTAAGCTAGCGCTAGTAGTGTTATATTCTCTATTGAAAGATCAAAGATCTTTGTGAGTATAAACCTTTTGTGGATTATCACCACCATACTCGGACACACAATTGCTACCCGATGAACGTAATTGCCACTTCACAGTCAGCAGACCCTCAACGCCCACTGGACCACGGGCATGGATACGTCCTGTAGAAATTCCCACCTCTGCACCTAAGCCGAAGCGATAGCCATCTGCAAATCTCGTCGATGCATTCTTAAACACGCACGCCGAATCAACACGCTTAAGAAATTCTTCGCCCGCATTGCTGTCTTCTGCACACACGATCGTCTCTGTATGTCCACTGCCGTATTTATGTATCCAATCGATAGCCTCGCCAATACATTCGACAATTTCGACCATACATGTCAAATCCCCGTATTCGCATTTCATTTCCGTCGCCGCAATGTCACATAGACCAGCTTTCATCGCCCTTGGCCCTCCAAGGCATTTAACACCTGCGGCACGTAGACTCATAAGCACTGACGTGGCTACATTGCCTGACATTACCGTGTCTATATGTAGCAACAATGTCTCCATAGCGTTACAAGCTGACGGATAGTCAGTCTTAGAATCCACAACGAGCTTGCTAACGAAAGAGGGATCTGTGGCGCTTTTGTCGACGTAGACATGACAGACTCCGTCGGCATGCCCAAGGACAGGAATCCGGGTATTCGTCTTTATGTATTGTACCAATGAATTGCTCCCACGAGGAATGACAAGATCAACTACATCATCGAGTTTTAGCAGATCAGCTACCTGACTTCGGCTTGTCACGAGGGCGATAATATCCCTCGTAATCTTACCTCCACTACCTTTCTCAACAGCATCCCCAATCACCTTATGAATTGCCTCATTTGAGTGCATTGCCTCCTTTCCACCTTTCAGCAGAAGGCCATTACCACTGGCAAGTGCCAATGCCGCAATTTGTGGCATTGAGTCAGGTCGGGACTCAAATATGATCATCAAGACGCCGATGGGGACCGTAATCTGAGACAGAATCAGGCCATCTGCCAATTCTCGTGTTGCCTTTTCCACGCCCAAAGGATCGGGTTGATCAGCAATTTGACGAATGCCCAATGACAATGTCGCTAATTTGGAATCTGTCAACTTCAACCTCGATACGAGCTGGACGGAAGTTCCATCTTTGTCAGCATTATCGAGATCAATCTTGTTTGCTGCGAGCAATATTTCCTTCTCAGATTCCAACGCATCAGCTACAGCATAGAGAATTGCCTTTCTTTCTAAATAAGACAGACTTTGGAGCTTCCGAGCTTGATCTCTCGCAGCCACAGCCTTAAGATGGGCGTCCACAGAATTCGTGACCTGTGAATCATTTGAGTCCTTCAACGCCTGTTTTTCAAGCTCACTCCCAGGAGTGGCAAACATTGTCCCCTTCTGTCCAATGTTGGGATCGTAGTCCTTACTCGTGACTGATCGGATGGCATTCAAGTCAGCGCCAGATAGGACAACGCAGGCCCGACATTGCGACCCAGGTTTGACTGCCGACTGTGCCGCACAAATCTTGGAATACATCCCACCCCGTCCGTGCTTGCTCTTCTCGCCTATACCAACACTTTGCGTCTGGCTATAAAATGGCAGGAGTTTAGCCCCGCTTTCACTGGGTGGGCGGTCGAAGACACCGTCGACGTCGGTTAGGAGGATCAGGAGGTCACACTTGAAGGATCTAGCACAAAGTGCTGCCATGGAATCATTATCCGAGAAGAGATCGCCCTCGGTATACCCACGATTGGCCGAAACAGCATCATTCTCGTTGATGATGGGGATTATCCCAACGCTCAACAGTCTTTCCATGGAATATCGCAAATTGTTAAGATGCCCCTCATTACGAAAGTCACCCTCGGTAAGTAAGACCTGCGCTGCCGAGATATCCATCTGAGAGAATAGTGCGTTGTATAGACTCATCATCTCGAATTGTCCCGCCGCTGCACATGCAGAGTCGTATGTCTTCTTCGAGTCATGAAGGGTGTGTGGCAATTCAGTGGAGTTGACCACTTGATCGAAAACAGACTTTCGCCTCGTTGTATCATTCCGGTCACGCTCCTGAGAGTCGGAACCTTCGATACCGAGTTTGTCTAATTCTAAATACGATGATACCTCGGCCATTGTCATGTTAAGTCGACCATGTTTGCGCATTAATCGTTTGCCCATGCCAGTAGCCCCACTCGAGACCATGATCACCTCAATGCCACGTCGGTGCAGCGCCGCGACCTGTTCGACAATGGCACCAAGGCGGGTTAATGATGGACGACCATCTTCGTTCGCAACGACTGATGTGCCGGCCTTGATTAGCACGCGTCGTGCATTACGCAGTGCTCGACGAGATTCTGGTTCTGCCATGACCACGCTTGGAGGTTAAGGGTTTTCTTCTTAAGTAGGTTATTTTTCTACATAAATCACCTAAATAGACGCATGAGCGCAAGGGAAGATCGCATCTCTTTCAAGACTTAAGCGACGATGACGAAGATTATAATCGTAGCCACATCTGCCTCTGAACTTAAGGGTCATGCCACTGGACTGTGGATTGAGGAACTCGCGGTCCCGTATTACAAATTTAAGGAAGCTGGTTTTGAGGTTGTAATTGCAAGCCCGGCCGGTGGTCCAATCCCAATTGACAAGAGTTCGATGGGTGAAGGATTCTTCGATGCCACATCTAAAAAGTTCATGGTATGTACAGCTATTTGATGCGTTGGAATTTTCCATTTCATCCTCATCTCCTAAGTTCAACTTTCTATTTCGTCAAGCACGATGCTGACGCCATCGGTGAACTTAGCCACTCCAAAAAGTTGGCGTCGATCGACTTATCATCCGGTGTTGACGCAATCTTTCTTTGTGGAGGTCATGGCACCTGCACCGATTTCTATATCAGTGCTGATCTGAAGAATGCCATTGAAACTCTGTATGCTGCCGACAAGGTGGTTGCTGCTGTTTGTCATGGACCCATGGGCCTGACGCATTGTACAAAGCCCGACGGTTCTCCGCTTGTGAAGGATAAGGTCGTTACTGGATTCAAAGACTCGGAAGAGATTGCGGTGCAGTTGCAAAATATGGTGCCTTTCATGCTGGAGACGAAGTTGAAAGAACTCGGAGGAAAATACGAAAGTACTGATGATTGGAACTCTCACGTCTGCGTTGATGGGAAGTTGGTTACTGGCCAGAATCCGGGTAGTTCTGCGGCCATTGCTGCTGCAATTATTAAATTGCTTTCTTAATCGTATTGGAAGCATCATTTTTCTAACGAATCGACGTCACTAGATAATTGGTATGTTGTTTGACTGGCGGTAAAATAACAATGAGCTTCGTATGCTCTACATGTACAGCGATTGCAATTAGCAGATTTTTAAGATAGGAACTGTAATTAAGTTCAGACCTACTATCTTAAATCAAGGGAATTCGATTCCAACAAGTGTTGAGCTTATTCTCTGTGGGCAGTGTGGCAACAACATTCGTTTCCCGCCATAACCCCATCCTCTTGCTCCTTGGTGGAATCAGTACATATGTACCTACCATTCCGCATCTACGCACCACGCACCCTCACGCTTGAGAGGAAGGGTAATTGACGAAGAATCACCATGTCGAAATCTGGTGGAATTGAAACAACCGCAATCGACATCGCAATGGACCCTCCTGTCAACGCTGCTGCCATTGCACGTGCCGAGGTCTTTGATGCACTACATGCCGAGATGGACTATGCCGAATATGCTCGCGGTCCATCTGGTCAACGTGTCAAACGCGTGCCTCGGAATCAGGCACCGGCACGTACGACGAAACGCAAGGCATTACTCGAAGCGGATATGTTGGAGATGGCAATCGAGGTTGATGATGACAACGACGACGATGATGATGATCCAACAACAAGCGATGGTAAGACCAAGGGGGGTAGAAAACGGTTGCGTGGAGCTAGGGTGGCATTTGATAGTACTGTCTTAAAGAGTATGCCGGCGTTACCGAATAATGGATATAGGAAGGAGGGTGCAAATGGAGGTAGAAAAGGGGTGGAGTCTAAGGAAGATGGAGACAATGGCGGTGCAGATATAGAGCTAGACGATCGTTATGAGCTGTTACAAGGAGTAGCAGCACTGGGGATTGATCTGGGCCTGGATGATGATGAAAAACTAGGTAATGGATTCGATGGGGAAGGAGCTGAAGACGATTTGTCGATCGAGGATGATGATTTTATTCCTATTAGCGAAGACGATGAAAGTGGGAATGAGAATGATGAGAATGATGTGACCGAAGAGAAAACTCGATTAGATGACCGTGTAGATATTTCAGTATCGATAAAGAGCACAAATGATGTGACGACGAAGAAAAAAATCAAGAACAAAAAGATCAAACCCAAACGTGTGATGCATCGACTGAAAGATTTCACTTCTCGACGTTTGGCTGACAAACATGGAGAAGCCATCGGGGCACATATTATGGGCATGTCTGAAACTGCCGTGCAGAAGCTGCGAGAGGTTGCCAAGACGGCTCCCGGGGCGCCGCAAGTGTACTCAAGTCTAGGGATGGTGTTTGATAGCATGCTCACTGAAGCGGAGGGAAGGAGTGATTCAACTGAGCCTGGAGGAGATGTTATCCAGTGTCGTATGGAATTAGCTCAGAAGGTATACGCATCGTATCACGTCGCATCGCTTCTCACCAAGCGAGATTTCGTGTTATGGGAACGTTCTGGTGATGCTGCAATCAAGGTTGCACAGATTTACTCCGAACTCATTAGCAATCAATTGCGTAACACAAACGTCAGAGGGAACAAATGGCGCTCTCAGCAGAGAGTATGGATGGAATATGCCCTCGCAGCCTATCAGTCATCAGACAAGCTTCGACCTCCTGGTGTGGATGTTCCATGTAAGTTGGCCCAAGTGCACATGAATCTTGGTAGCTATATTGAGGCATTATCAATATTGACGGATTTGAGGAATAAGGCAAGTGGGGAGTCATCAGCTGGCTGCGATGATGACCTAGAGACTGTGGTCCGGTGCTCGGAGATGGAAGGGTCTTATCCCTGTTGGCTTTTGTACTCGGATCTCATGATGAAAATTGGCTATGAATGCAAAGAGTGGAATGAAGGTACATCCACTTGTGAAAACTATACATTCAAGAGATGGCTTAAGAAGAATTCAAAAGACTTTGATTGGAGCGAGCGACGACTCCAGTCTCTTTGCTTAGCCTTAGAAGCTGCAGCTGGGTCGGCATCATGTTGCAAGCTCATTCGATGGATGAGAAAACGGGCAGAGATTTACTCGTTAGGGAAACTAGACGTAGATGTAGATGATGCAAATGATAGCAACGATGAAGATAATCATTTGGAGAAGAAAAGCAATGATATCAATGCCTCTGAGAAAGATGTAGCAATACCGGCAATTATTTCTACTTACGAGGAAGAAAGAGAAAGGCTCGTTCACATGAACAAGATGGAGCTGCAGATGTACGATCAAAAGACAAAGGAAATGAACCTTGTTGCTGGATCACTAGTTTACAAGAGCAGAATTGACCGTCGTGCAGAATTAATTGAGAAGCATAGGATTGCCATTAAAGATTTGGCCATGAGAAAATTTGCCGAGGGGCAGCAAAGTAATTCTGTTTCAAATGAGCAAACTGATGAATGTGATTTTCCTCCAAAGCCATTGCCTCTTCAGGGGTCATTTGCCATTGTTTATGATATCGCTGTGTTGCTTTTAAGGCAATGCATTGAACGTAAGCTGTTCGATGGAGGAATACTTGTCATTCAATCAGTCATGAACTACTCGAAAGAAAGATTAGCACGGCACCATAGGCAGATGGAAAAGAGGAATGAACAGCCTAAAGTTGCAGGTAATGGATTGGTTCAAACTGGCTTCCAATATGATCAGATTAATTTTGAGTCAGACGATAGCGATAATGAAGGCATTGATAGCTATATCTCTGATGACGACGAACTTGAAAAATCTGAAGCTTTTCATTTGTTGGAAACAGGGTTTCTTCCATATGACATACGAGCGATGCATGCTATTTGTCTTCTTGGTGTTGGTGGGCAAGACTATGTCGCGCTTAATTATGTGGAGCAAGTCATCACTTCAGATGAGATGAATGTATCGAGTAATGATGGTGCTCATTACGACGGTTGCCTTTCTAACGATCCTCGTTGGGTATTATTTTCTAAACACTTCCACGCCACTATCAACAAGTCCTTTGTGCTTGCTTGCGTGGCGAATATTGTAGGAGGAGATGAAGAAAATGAAAGTAGATTTCGGTCAAAGCGAGTGCTTCAGATATTTCGCAACCACTTGGGCGGCACGGACAATGATCAAGAGAAGAATGATAGATTTGAAGATACTCTTAAACGTTCGAAGGAGCCGGAGAGGACTAACACAGTGAAAGTTCTTCTAGTAACGTTGAAAATGATGATTCAGTGCTCCAGAGTGGACCTTAGTACTTTACACGAGCCTGGGAAAGAAGAGGCGGAGATTGTTGAACATGCTGTAACGGACTCAATGTACACTCTTCAAACGATGTTACGCTTTCATCATGAATTTTGGAAGCCTCGATTTTCAGACTCGTCGCTACCTGAATTCAGTATAGACATGGTGTCAATTTTGAGTGGAGCATTATCTATCTTGGTGCAAGCTGCGACATTAAGTGAAGAAAAAAGAGGGTCTGAATTCGTCTGTACGAAAGCGAGGCATCTAATATCGATTATTTGCCGTGCAGAGAGTTCGACATCCTCCTCCTCAAAAACAGTTTCGACAGTTGGATCGTTACGATCATTTCCTTTGCCATGTCATTGGCAGACGAGCTTCCATGAGAAACTATCTTTGACGACATATAATCTATGCGTTGCCTGCTGTGTTTCAGCCTTTTCTGGTTGGGAACCCAGCGAGTTCAATTTAGATAATCTTCGTGACAGAGGTGCAAATTTCTTTGGAGTATCACTCGAGGGCGAATGCGTACATGGATTTGTTGCCAACAGTGTCGCATTTTCTGTCGCCGAACAGTGGGAGCTCTTGTCCACCTTGTTTCCAGAATTGGAGCGTCTCCCTTTTGAGAGATATCTCGAAGAGCAAACACGTCTAAGTTGGTATAAAAAAGTTATGGCAAACATGGAGAAGCAGAGTATTGATTCTAAGAAAATTGTGTCGTATGGAGAAGACGATGGCATCAAGGCTCTTATCTCATTCTCGAGGTTGTGTCTGATTGCAGCTGAAGGGAACGAAGGTGATGAAAGACAGGAACTACTTGCGTGCTCATTGTCGGTGTTGCTGCCCATCACACAATTCTGCATTGACAAGCCGGTATGGGTATCGAATATAGGCACCAGCAGCATCAATCATAGGAATGATACCAAAGTGGATTACTACCTTGACGACAATAGCAATTGGCTAGGACCGACTAAGTCACAACATGGGCAAGCTCAAGGTACGACTAGAGTGAGAGCACCACGGTCATCAACAAATGAAAGGCCGAACCAACGACCTGGGAAACCAAATAATTCTATAAAAGTACCAACTTCGGCTCTTCTGAAACTATGGACATCAGATGTTATGCACGAGGTAGTGAGACGAGATGCGACCAAGAATGCTCGACTATCAATGAAGAAAGTCGACGATGCTATGCAGAATCTACGTAAATCTCGCACACTGAATTCTCTTGAACGTGCGAGTATTGATGTAGCCGTTGCGTTGATTGCCGTTATGGCCTATGATGAGTGTGACAACCCATTCGTGTGTTTGCAACAAGCAGCCATGTTTGCAGGGTTAGGTTCAAAGCGAGGCAACAACGACGAGGCATTCAAGATATTTCTACCATTGAAGCATAAGTGTACGCCATTGGAGGCGTTGAGCATACTTGGTCGAGCTGATTGTCTACGGGCCATACATTTTTTACATGAGGCACAATTCCTGACTTCCTGGGTTGCATCAGTTTGTCATTCTCACCGTGCTTATATGGATAGTCTTCCCTGGAATTCCCGTTGGCAGGTGATCGGAATTATGACGTACACAATGTCATCATTTATCGAAGAGACTTCAGACGTGCTCTACAACAACAATCCAGTTCCCGAGGCGTCGTTACGAAAGTGGGAAGACATGACAAAGGAAGAAATACGAAGTGGCAAGTCAGACGCTCTTGCTCTTGTAAATTCAACAACGCATCTCAATCAAAATGTGACGAACGGGGGAGAAAAATTTGCTGAGAGCAACAGCTTTACTGATCCAGATTTCTTTGACGAGAGTCATCTAGACCTTGCAGAACTTGCTGTGGAAGAGTGTGAAGATTATGATCCGTATGATGGGATTGAAGTGGTTGGCGTTTGAAAGCGCTACATGAACATGATATATTTACATTTCACTATATAACCGAAAAATATATTCCCTTGCTTCAACGGGGCTCTCTTTCTCTATTCATAACCAGGTGCGCCAGTGGTGACGTAAGAGGAGCGTCCATCAGTTTTTATCCACATAGTCTTATCCGTTCGAGGGTTATAATGTGCAATGTAACCGGTTCGAGTCTTCTTAACCTCAGTCAGAATTTCTTCGGCAAGGGCCTGGTCTTCAAAGACAGCAGCCTCTGCAAGCTCGACTTTCGGAGCAGTGACAGCATCGGTGGTTGGACTTCGCACGTCCAAAATTCCTTCATCAAGTAATTTCGCTACCCAATTTTTAACCCTGTCCTCAGTAAGCTCCTCCTCGTTGACCGCATCCAAAAGCAACCCACAGAATGATTCTCCACGGATGGCTTTACTTTTTTTATGCTGGTAACCCTCTTGGCTGGTGTATCCCATCATGTTACATCCTAAATTCTGGAACACGTCATGCAATTCGCCTGATCCATCGGCATAATTCTCACCGTAGCTGATGCTATCTCCCAGGCCAAATACGGCAACCTTTTTACCTGCAATATTAAGCTTCTGCATTTCGCCGTAGTATATCTCATCCCAACCAGTTCCAGAACGCTCCGTATCAGCACCTGTATGCCATGTGGGTGTCCCTAAGCAATTAAGGCGATGAGTTGGGGATACTGTCCGTGTTTGCACTTGCAAATGGTACAATAGAAAAACCAATTACCTACCAACCACAAGGCTATCATACTTTGAAAATGCAGTCGCAATCGAACCCTTGAGTCCATCAATATCAATTGGTTCAGATGCAACCTCACCGAATTCAGCCGAGATTAGGTGTGCAACCTCCTCGGTCGAGCCGGTGGATGTGCCGAAAAATATTCCAATCGAGGGATCAGCAAAGAGTTGTAATATGGGACGAGGGTTGGTCATCCTTGTTGCTGTGAACGCCTCGCCCCCCATCGCCGCCATGGCGGCCAGGATAGCAGCGCAACGG
>Ga0247831_1005481_pt1 | contig 15835 bp, 14 predicted proteins | sample LaCruzMarch2015__9_FD_192406 | JGI IMG/M metagenome (GOLD analysis project Ga0247831, IMG submission 192406) | Freshwater microbial communities from meromictic Lake La Cruz, Castile-La Mancha, Spain - LaCruzMarch2015_1m | ecosystem: Environmental > Aquatic > Freshwater > Lake | place: Spain... | reverse complement strand
GTTAGGGTTAGGGTTAGGGTTAGGGTTAGGGTTAGGGTTAGGGTTAGGGTTAGGGGGCATTTTTTTAGCGGAGTACTGAAGAAATTATTTTAGAATAGAACTAACTAACTGGTTACCGTATTTTACATTATAAAAAAAAATATAATACAAAATATAATATAATATAAATACAAAAAATCTAAATTGCATTTTCAATTTCTTTTGTTAAAACGAGGGTTATTACAAATAACCAAAATTGGAATTTACGATAATATTTTTTAAATTCAGGTAATTTATGAAACTTATCATAAAATGAAACAATAGAAACGTAGTAATATTTATAGGTAATGTAAGAAATAATAGATAAAGTAGTAAATTCAATCCCAAATTCCATTTTTGGATGAGATAAATCCATAATATTATGTAAAATGAGTGGTTTATTTACAGTATCATTTACAATTTCATTCATAAAATAAGAAGTGAATGCATGTTTTGTAATCAATGTACGAACACTATTTGTTAAACTCAAACCGAAACTCCTATTCGCTCCAAAAAATAATAATAATAAATGACAACAACCAAATGTTTTCATAATTATTCTTCTATTTTTTATTTATATACAGAAAGAAATAAATAGAAAATAAACAATCAATTTTTTTATAATCTAAGAAGAAGAACCAGAATTATTAGAAGTGGTTTGATATAATTGTTCACAAATAAATTGTAAAGACCAATTCGCACCATTTAAATCTACAATATCACCCCGATCATTCACTAATTTAATCGCCATACGATGAATATTTACTGGACCAAAATAAATACGATCTTGGTTTTGTAAAGTACCTCCTAATTCAACATAAATTTGTCCAGGAGTCATTCCCGTCGTTTTAATCGGTATTAATCCAAAAATATCTTTCACATATACACCACTATTCGTATAACTTTTTGTAGTATTTTGTGCACTAATAATTTGATTAATAGAATAAACTTGATTCTGTGTAAGATTATTATTTCCAATATCTGTAATACCACTATTCATCCGTCTTCCTGTAACTGGGTCACAAATATATAAAGCACGATTCGCATAAGATGGTAATTTCAAACTATTATCTTTGGGAGTAATCGTAACTAATCCATCATTCAAATGATTTTGATTATAATCATCTAAAATGACCATGAAATAATTATATAAATTTACACTAACAGTAGTATCTGCAGTTAAACTAACTACTGAACGATATGCAATAGAAGTATCTACATTATAATTATTTGCAGTGATAGTATTGGTAAGTGTATCTAAATAAAAATTTTGCTTTAGATTTAAATCATAATATATATTTTTAGAAAGAAGACTATATTGTGTTAAATTACGAAATCCTAATATCCATCCAAGTGTAGTATCCCAAGTCGCATTACGTACACTAGAATTTCCTAGATAACAAGATACAAAACTAAATAAATCATAAAATACTAAATTAAAATCATTGGTAGTATATACTTTATTAATATTCCATACTATTTTAGTATATTCCAAGTTTGTAATTGGATCCGTAATATAAGAAATATATGAACCTTTTGTTATCGGATTTAAACTAAATAAATTATTAATTGTAGTAAATAAGTCACTTCTAGTATATATTTTTTGAGGAATCGTAAAAACTATATCCCCACTACCAACTACACCTTTGTCAGAAGAAGATAAATAAAATTTATTTGCAATACCACCTAATGTCAAATCAATCGTATCTGTTTCCACTTTAGTAGAACCATTTATTATTGCATAATTAGTACCAGTGACAGTATACTGCGCTAAATTATAGGAAACATCTTTTAATCCTAAATACGTAACCCATGTGTTTTTAGCTCCAAAATCATAAAAATATAAATCGTAATTATACTGTGATAATTGTTTTTGTACATTAATATTTAAATTACTAGAAATGTTATTATTTCCAATTAAACTAAAAGAAATAGACGATAACAGTAAAGGATAAGATCCAACTGAATCACTATAATTACGAAAGGTATTATTTATAGCGTCTCGTAAATCATACGCACTTCTATAAATATTATATGGAAGATATACATTAAAAGAAACATCAGAAGATATACCATTTTTAATACTATTAGTACCACCATATAATCTATCAGAATAAATCGTAAGTACTAATGAATTTGTAGCATCCACGGTATAAGTTGCACTTTGTTGAAAAACACTAGAAAAAGAAGAACCACCATCATTTAAAATAACATTCGTATTTATATTTGTAGTAGAATATCGTAACAAATCAATAAATCCACCACTAATTTGAACTCTAAAATTACTATTAGAAAACACACGATTTATATCTATTTGCATTTGAAAATTAGAATTGACTGAATTAATAGTTGCAGAAGAATAATTACGAATAAAAATATCTGAATTATTATTCAACGTTTTATACGTAGTATTCATAGAATCAAATTTAGTATCAATTGCCTTTATATATTCATTTAATGAATAATTAGAATTATTCAGAATAGTATCTGATTTTATATTATTAATATTATCAACATTATAGGAAGGTAAATCACAGATAAATTCAAAATAAATATTTCCATTTATATCAAAACTACTAGTAGATACATAAGTTTCAGAAATAATATGATTTAATTCATTGTTGGTATTTGTAAAGCGAAAACAAGAATTAGGTCCAATCCATATAGGAAATGTTTTATTTGTTTCAGAATTAGAATCTGGAATAATTAAACATAATTTAGATCCAGGATAATTAGATCCCACATATCTATTTAATTTAAAATCCCATTGAAAATAATTATTTCCATAATTATCAATTAAATTTCTATTAACATCTTTATTATTAATATTTTTAAATTGAACAGAAGAATCTATTATTAGATTTGTACTACCATTACCAGTACTACCAACTTGTAAGTTAGCAAGAGTTTGATTTACAATAGATAAAATAGACGCTTGAGATTCGCCTCCTTTAGAAATTGGAAATACAATTGGAATAGTTTGATAAATTTGACATCTAGTATTATAATCATCTATTTGTCCGAAACTATTTAATATAGGTTTATATTGGATTAAATAAATAGTATTATTACTGTTATCAAATGTAAAATTACTATTAATACTTTCTAATACTGTAATTCCTCTAGAAGAATAAATAGAAGAAATAGAATAATCTGGATAATTAAAACCAAGAAATGTACTTAAATGATTTTTACGATAGGGGTTAATTAAACTGGAAGCAGGTACAGGAGAATAAAAACGATCACTAAAATAAAAATGATAATTTGTTTCATTAAAGGCAAGTTGAATATCTAAATTAAATGTAGCTATACAAGCAGTTGTATTGTAAATAAAAGCAGTATTTCCAAAACTAACATCGGTATAGGTAGATGATAATGTTTTAATACTGTCTTGTATAGCAGTTACAATTGTCGTTTGTTGGTAATTTCCAGGTTTAATAGTAAATCTAAAATCATAATCACCTAAATTAATACCAGGGGAATTGCCTTTAATATAAATAAAATTACTTCCATAATTACGACTAATCGTATACCAAGTATAAGGAATTTGAACTGCATATAATTTAAGAGAAACAACATCTCTTAATGTTTCGGTAAAATTCAACGTAAAATCAGTAGCTAAAGAATTCTTAGAATCACGATATTGGCTATCAATACAAATCGTACGTTTATATGTTTGTTTTAATAATGGATTTAATTTTCCTTTTGCATAATCCAAGGTACTTGTTAATTGTACTTGAGATCCAATCTGAACAGTAGATGGTTGTGACGGACTACTAAAACTAATATCTTTGGATGAAATAATCGCACTTGAATTTTTACTTATTATATCTTGTTGAATATCTTGATTTTGTTGAACATTTTGATTTTGTTGAAATCCTTCCTTTACTTCTTCTTCTCTCTCCCTATCTTCTTCTCCATCTATTATTCCTTCTTCTCCTTCTACCTCTCCCTCTATTCCTTCTTTCTCATCTACATCAAAAAAATGGAAATAAATATCACGATAAAACTTAGATAATACATCTGAAGATGGACTCTGAATAGAATCGTATTTACGTATTAAATGTACTAATTTAGCTTCTAATTCACGATCACTTGGATTATTTAAATCTAAAATATCTAATAATTCTCTATCCGTATAAGTTTTGACATCATATATATTTTCTGTTGATTTCATTCTAGGTTGTAACAAAAAAAATAGAAATCTATATATATATTCATAATTATATTCTCTTTATAACTAACTAACTACTGAACTCTTCTATTTTCAAATATTTTTATTTTATTTTTATTTTTATTTTTATTCTACTATACTGGTAGAAGAAGTTGTAGTAGTAATCGTAATACTTGCTGCATTAGAAGCAAATCTAGAATTAAACATAGTCCGAATTGTTTCTATTATATCTATTTTTTTCAACCAAAAATTATATAAATATTGTAATGGCAAAACAGTAATTCCTTGTCCTCTTTTTAAATGCCCATATCCTTTAAAACATAAAGAATCTAATAATAAAAGAATATCTTCTTCTTCCTTAGTCATATCTATCCGATCAATTCTTTTTGTTGCAAAATAAGAATATCGGTTATAATTCATATCACCATACACATTAGTTTTACGATGATGTGCGATATTTTGTATTAATCCAATCCCAATAATTTGATTTAAATCATTATTCATTTCCAATACAACACAAAATGCTTCTGGAATAATTTTAGAAGAAATTGGAATAGGAGCAGAATAAATCATTTTATTTTTTTTACTTTTTAAACTATATTGTTTCATAAATGTTTGATTTTCATTCCAAGTTGAACTGGTAAACCGTGTAGTTAATACCGGTAATTTTTTCCATATAGAATCTCTGTATTCAAATAAATTCATTTAACTATATTTTTGATTAAAATAGAAAATAAAATATATTCAATTTTTTGTATAAAAAATATAAATGTAAAGTTTCCTTTATATTTTTTTTGTGAAAAAACGCTGTCTCAAGTAGTTATAATTAAATAATATGTAAATAATAAGCACACAAAAATTGTTTATAGTGTTTTTTAATTATAAAAATGCGGTTTTGAGACAATAAGTATATTGTTATTTTCTTTAAGTTGTTTTACACACAATCTATTTATATAACAACTTATTTGGTTCAAAATCTAAAAAGAATTTCAAATAAATAAACAAATAAAATAAAATAATAAATAATGGATATATCTTGGATAATAGAACAAGAAAGATTAGAAAATATACAAAAAAAATGTATACGTGAATCTTTTTCAACGATTGAGTTTGTATGTATTTATATTAATCAAGAAATGGAAATTGAAACAATGGAAAAAGAAACAATGGAAATAAACGACACAAAAATCATACATAGTGACTTATTGAGAGAATGGTCAATACAAAAAAAAAAATATACTCCAAAAAGTATCTTTGAATTAAAAGAAACGTTATGGTTTCATATAGATATTGAACCAGAACAAATACAAACAATAGATACTCAATCTTCTATTTTTTTAAAAGCGTATAAACCTTTAGAAGAAATTAAATTAACTCCATCTATTTTTATATTTCATTCTTTAAGTACTCTTTTTTTTATTTATCAAGAAGAATTAAATAAACCAAACCAAATAATAGAGAGAAAACCCAAAATAGACAAGAAAAAAAGAACATTAAGAATTGTATTACCATCCTCCTCCTCCTCCTCTAATAATAGACTTACTCGTCGGGCATATAAAGAAACCGTAAAAACCTAAATAAAAAGAAAAAGATAAAAAATGAAAATGCAACAAGAATTCCCACCATTACAAAATAATCATCATCATTCTTCTTCTTCTTCCGATTATTCAGAACAAATCACTAGATTTGCATTTCAATTGACACGTAAAACACCATTAACATTAATACATTTATCCAATGAATTAAGTTATTTATTAATATCTCTCAAAAACGCATTATTTATAAGTGATGATACAGATGAAATACATATAATAATTCATTATTTGATTTTGTTGTATAAATTAATCCTATATACTCGTGATATTTTTGTAGGAAAAGGAGAAAGAGATTTGACTTATATGATGATATATGTTTGGTATACTCAATTTCCAATTCTTGCAATCAAAATGTTAACTACTATCACTGGATCAATTACAACTACAACTACAACTACAACTACAACTACAACTACAACTACTTGTGAAAATAAATTTGGATCATGGAAAGATATAAAATATTTTTGTAATTACATAAAGAATAATTCTATTAAAACTACTGAAGATCCATTTATTGAAACATGTATTTATTTATTGAATCAACAATTAATAAAAGATTTATCTGAAAATAAAATTCAAAATAAATTATCTTTAGTTTCTAAATGGATACCGAGAGAAAAATCTAAAAAATTTGGATGGTTATTTGATAAATGTGCATTACAATGGTCACAAATAATGTATCCAGAATATTATTATTTTCCAACAATTAAACCAACTATAAAATTTCAAAATAAAATAAAGAGAGAATATCGTAAAAATATCTCTCATTTAAATCGGTGTATAGATACTGTTCAAATAAAACAATGTGAAAATAAATGGTCTGAAATAAATTTTAATTATGTTTCTGAAATAACCAAACAACAACAAATGAATACATTTTTAAATCAAGATATATATGGATATATTCGTACACAAACAGAAGATCGTAATATTTGTCGTGATAATTTAATATCTTATTTGTTTTTTAGAAAACCTAGTCAAGAAACAAAAGAAATATATAATTCCTTTCAAATGGATAATTTATTGACAGATAATGATAATAATATAGAGAGAATCTATAACAACGGTTGGGATAGAGTAAAAAGAACTATACTACAAAACACTGAAAATATAATTCCAATATTAGATTTAACTACTAATAATTATGTAAATGCATTATCTATTAGTATTATGTTGTCTGAAATATCTAAATTACAAAATAAAATATTAATTTATGATCAATTATCTGTATGGATCAATTTATCAGAAACTAAAACATTATTGGAAAAAATAGAGAAAATACAAGAAGTGAAAAATAGTAAGAATTTAGAAACAAGTAATATCTTTTCCGCATTAGAATTATTAATGTTATCTTTTATCAATACAAATCTAAGTCAAGAAGATGTTTCTAATTTAGTATTATGTATTATTTCAGATTATTCTACGTCTATTACTGATTTGCATTTACATATTCAATATTTTTTTCGTAAGAATGGATATATAATATGTCCTCATGTTATTTTTTGGAATGTTTCTTTACAAACAAATACATATTATCCATGTTCTGCATTTACTCCTAGAACATTAATGATATCTGGTACATCTAGTTCTTGTTTTCATTTTTTAAATGATCCTTTATGGAAAGAATATACTCCTTATACTTATTTATGTAGTATATTAGGTAAAGAACGATATTCGGAAATAGAAGAATATTTTTTACAATTAACTGAAAATGAAAATAATGAAAATAATGAAAAATAAATCAATCTAATTTTTTATTCATCTATTAATATATTTAATTTTGTAGTTGTATCAATTGATTCATCACGATTTAATGGCAATGCTATAATATTGTCAATTAATAATTGTTGATATGGCATAAATTTCTTTTGTTTCTTTTTATCTGAAAAAAAAGAACGAAATAGAGAGAAATAAATAACACATAAAGAATAATTATCCCATGTTTTCCAAGATTTCATTAAAAAACGTACAATATATTCTCCCGTTTTATCTTGAAATTCCTTTTTAACAAATTTTATCCATTCTTCTTTTGCTTTTTCTACAATAACTTTGTTTTTAATTTCAATAATGATATAATTATATTTAAAATAATGATCAATAATATTAACTAAATGTTCAATATCAATCACTGAATTCCTCCAGTTCTTCTCTCCTCTTTCTCTTTTTTTCTCTTTTTCTATCATCTCTTGTTTAAATAATTTCGTTCTTTCTTTCATTTTTAATTTTGTGTTTTGACGAATTGTTTTATGCAAATCTTCTATATTCTTGAATTCTTGTACAATAAATGAAATAATAGTTATTTCTAGACACCAAGGTGGATATTTATCATAATAAACATAAAAATATTTCTCATAATGTAAATCAGTAGTTAAATCATTGAATTGAAAAGATAGTCCAAAATCAATAATTACAGGTATTCGTTTAGAATCATCTATTGAAATATTATTTTGTTTTAAATCATAATGAATAATGTTATAATTAGAGAGAATATGTAAACTATTCAATAAATATTTATGACTTTGGAAAAAATGTTTATAAAAAATCTGGATATTACTTTGAAATTCTGTTTTTAAAAAAGGTTCTAGAGTATATTTTCCTACATATCGGATTTTATTTGACACGAATTTAATTGTCGCATCATTATTTTTTTGTACAATTTCACATTTTTTCACATTTTCATTTTCTATTTTTCCAAGATCAATACTACATGAAGAAATAATGGGAGCAAATAAATCTTCATAAAATGGAATATCTTTTTTAACTTCATTTTCAATAAAACGACCAATTGTAATCTCATTGTCAGAAGTTTCTTTATCCATTTGTATTTTTGTAATAAATTTAGAATTCTCTTTTTCACCAAAACAATTCATTCCTGGACGAAAAACACATCCATAAGCACCTTCTTTAAAGAATTCCATCTTATATTATATAAATAGTTATGAATATATAATATAAGATATAGAATATTATGACAACTACAACAACCACAACCACAATAACGTATGAAACACAACCTTATTCTGGATTTCATATGGTTTGTGATATAAAAGAAATACAACAGATGGATATATTAAATGATATAGAAAGTTTGAAGATTCTTTTAGATATTATTTGTACAAAATATGATTTTCATATTTTGCAAAAGATAGAACATAAATTTGAACCACATGGAAGTACTATTATTTATATGTTATCAGAATCACATATTTCTATTCATACTTTTCCAGAAAAGAAATACATGGCATTTGATATCTATACTTGTAGAAACTATACTGATAATTCAACTTATACATGGATATATGAATATTTAATAAAAACATTTGATGCAAAAAAAGAAGAACCAAATATTATTTGTCGTAATTTTTGAGAGAAAGAAAATTATATTTTATTTTATTTTTTATAGATAATAAAATATAATAAAATAAATTCAAATATAATCTCTCAATGTTTTGTATAAATAATGAGAGAATTCAATATCAGATTCAAAGTGCATATTATAAAGAATAATTGAAAATATATTTTTATGTAGTCTTACTACACGACAACTTCTATTCATATTCGTCTCACTAAAACATAGCGTAATTATAAATCTTTTTTGTAAAATAAAATAACGAAAATCATCTTTTGGAATCTTATCAATAAAAATCCATTTATTTTTGCGTAATACAAAACGAGTATCAAATGAAAATATATGATACAAAATATCATGTGGAAATAAAGTAAAAAAAGACATACTATTTTTTTTGTTTTGTCTTGTAGTAAGTATAATAGAAATAATATCTTTATGCAATCTTCTAATACAAGTATATTATATTTAGAACCTATCTTAGATCCATATCAACAGGTATATTTAAATGTATTGACATTATCTGATATACCAAAAGGACCATTGGCTACCATGACTAAACAAATAAATACACCAAAATTATCACCTTTTCAAACATTTTCATCGGCAATAATGAGTGCATTCCCAAATTGTATTTATGCATTAACTAGATATCCAACTTATACAACCGATTATTGGATGGTAGAAGATGACTTACCATTTGTATTTTCCTATTTACAAACGAATCATTATAAAATAGAAACGGAACTTACTGAAATTATGACAAAAAACAATATATCTCAAAAACGTTTCTCTGGAAATCGTAAAATTATATGTGTTTTTTCTTATGTACCACCTATCTAATCTAATCTAATCTAATCTAATTTCTCCATTATCAAATCAAATAAAATAATATAATATATTCAAACAAAAAATCTAATAATATGAAAACCATAAAACAAAAAAGAAAATATAAAAACCAAACAATAAAGAAAAAGAGAGAAGAATATGATATTATAGTATTAGGTGGAGGAATTGCTGGAATATATACTATATATCAACTTGTAAAAAATCCATTATTCTCTCAAAAACGAATACTTTTGTTGGAGAAAACGAATCGGTTAGGTGGAAGAGTGTATAGTGTTAGTCCATATAAAGACCATCCAGAAGATATTATTGAAGGAGGTGCTGGGAGATTCTCTCAAAAACATCTATTTTTAAATCAATTAATAAAAGAATTGAATTTAGAAGATAAAATAAAAAAAACAAGTGGTGAATCAGAATATTATCCAATAAAAAGAGAGAAAACTGAAAAAAAAGAAAAAATCTCTCAAAAAACAAACGAATTAATATTAAAAGTAATTCGTGCATCTAAAAAAGAAACATCTGAATATTTACGGACTATTTCTTTTTCAACATATGCAGAAAAAGTAATCACTAAACCAGAAATTCAATATATACAAGATAGTTTCGGATATTATTCTGAATTGATTATAATGAATACCTATGATGCAATTCAATTAATGAGTAATTTGAATACAAGTGAAAATCAGTTTAATATATTAAATGGAGGATTATCACAAGTAAATGAGAGAATGATTGATTTTGTAGTAAAAAATCAAAAACAGAAAAATATAATTAGAATGAATCAATCTGTAGAAAAAATCTCTCAAATATCTGGAGAAAATGAAAAATATATAATAAAAACTAAAAATGAAAAATATATAACAAAAATAATAATATGTGCTTTACCAAAACAAGTATTAGAGAGAATTTCGTTTTTTAAACCAATATATTCTATGTTATCTAAAATAAAATGTGCACCATTATGTCGTATTTATTCCCGATTTTCAGAAACATGGTTTGAAAATCTCCCAAAAATAACTACAAATAATCATATAAGAATGGTAATTCCTGTGAATAAAGAAAAAGGAATAGTGATGATAAGCTATACTGATAATAAATATGCAGATTATTGGTATAAAATATATAAGAATAAAGGAATAGAGAGAATAAATGAAAAAATAAAAGAAGAAATAGAAGAAAGTACTGGTATTATAATCCCAAATAAACCAATACAAACCGATATATATTATTGGAATTGTGGAGTTGGATATTGGGGTATTGGAGCAAATAGTCAAGAAATCTCTCAAAGAATGATACAACCATTCATAAATAAACCTCATTTATTTTGTTGTGGTGAACATTATTCTGAAAAATTCCAACAATGGATAGAAGGAGCTTTAGAAACGAGTAATAAATGTATAAAAAAAATAATAGAAATGGAAAAGAAGATATAATATAATAATTTTATTCAAAAGATAATTTTAGAAATAAACATATATATAATGTTTTTTTCTAGAATTATATTCGGAAGTATGTTATTATCATCCACGGTTTATAATCGTATAACAGTCAGAAGTTTTATATTTAATCATCAAACCATCACTAAAGCAATAAACCGAGAAGTTACCATGAAAAAACAAACGGTAATAACGCCAAAAAGTTTATCTCCCAAATATAAACCAAAAACAGAGAATCAGCGAAAATATGTAGAATTATTAAATGATAAAAAAACGCCCTTAATTGTAGCTTTAGGCCCAGCTGGATGTGGAAAAACATTATTAGGATGTGTAACTGCAATAGAAATGTTACAAAAAGGCGAAATACAAAAAATAATATTAACTAGACCAATGATAACGGTAGAAGATGAAGAAATTGGATTTTTACCTGGAAATTTAGTTGCTAAAATGGATCCATGGACAAAACCAATGTTTGATATTTTTTCAGAATATTATTCCATGCAAGATATCATTGGAATGATACATTCTGGAAAAATAGAAGTATGTCCATTGGCATATATGAGAGGTAGAACATTTCATAAATCATTTATTATTGCAGATGAGATGCAAAATAGTTCACCTACTCAAATATTAATGTTATCAACTAGATTAGGTGAGAAATCAAAAATGATAATAATGGGAGATTTGCAACAAAGTGATAGTAAAAATCGGATAAATGGATTATCTGATTTTTTAGATAAATATAATACACGAGTAGAACATGAAATAGATGGAATTGGATTAATTAAATTACAAAGTGAAGATATTTTACGTAGTTCCATTGTAAGTCAAATATTGAAATTATATTATAAAGAAGATGACACGACAAAAGAACAATCCCGAAAATCTGACTTTGTAGCAGAAGAAGTAGAAAGAGAAGAAGTAAAAAATGACGATTGTGCGTTAATCCCTAAAAGTCATTATAAGGAATAAATAATAAAATAAAATAATATTTTTTGTAGTAAAATATTATTTATTTATCTATTTCTATTCGTATTGGAACGTCTACGACGATTTCTATTTCTTGTACGATTCGCAGCACCGTTTGGAACAAAATCTTTATTAAACATAATTGCACGTAATAATCGTGATTGTTTATTTGCATTTTCTTTTGTAGCACATTTGGAAAAGACTCTTTTTGTTTTTTTATTTATAACCGAATAACAATTCTTTTTACGTGAATATCGTATTTTATAAGGCATACCTTATTTATTATAATAGCTATATAAACATAAAAGAAAACAATTGCGTCAACAAAAAAAGGTATAAAAAAATAAAAAGATATTAAAAAAGAATGGAACAAGTTTCAGAAGTTTCAGAAGAAAAAAAAGAAAAGGAAAAAAAAATTATTCAAGATTTTAAAAATAAAAGATTACCATTTCCATGGATAAGAAATAGAATAGATAATCCGAGAGAATTATTTTATAATTTACAAAATTATGTTCCTGTAATCGTAAACAATTCATTTACCTATAGATATATTTTATGGAAAACAATTCATAGTAACAGTGTTATACCTTATAATAATAAATATATATCTATTTTAACAAACAAAGACGACTACAAAAATATAGATAAATTAGTAGATTATTTCAATGAATATCCAAGAATGAATTCTTGTAGAAGAGATAAACAATATAGTCCGAATGATGTTTGGAATAAAAATCCAGAAGTATTAGAACCATGGATTCAACATCAACTTAAAAACAATAAATCCATCAGTGTAATTGGATTAAGAGAACAACTATGGAAAATGGGATTAGAATGTAATGCATTTAAAGCATCTTTGGCAATATCTATTTACAAGATTTTTAATGCAAAAAAAATATTAGATTTTTCATCTGGATGGGGAGATAGATTATTAGCAGCGATAGCATATAATGCGGAATGTTATGTAGGATATGATCCAAATCCACATTTAGAACAAGGGTATAGAGAAATGATAGATTTATTTGTAGATGAAACTAATAGACATAAATATGAAGTAATTATAGAACCATTTGAAATGTGTAAGAAAATAAAAGAAAATAATTACGACTTGGTATTTACAAGTCCTCCTTATTTTGATTTTGAAACATATATACCATCAGATCAATTATTATCTATTACTCAATCTATAATGAATTATCCCAAATTAAATGATTGGATAATCCATTTTTTGTTTAGATCATTATTTAAATGTTGGCATTACTTGATTCCAAATGGAAATATGGTGATACATTTATCTGATGTATATAGAACACATTATGTGGAAGCAATGATATTATTTGTAACAGGTTGGTGTAAAAGTGCTAGAATAGATGGATCTATTGCAAGTATTGGAGATTGTTTAAAACCAAGACCATTATGGATATTCCATAAAACCATAAGTGAAACATATGATATTTATTCTAGAAAAAAAATGGAAAAGTATTATCCTGAATTATTTGTAACGATTGAAAAATATTTTGATTAATATAATATTCTTATCCTTCCTTATCTAAAATAAATCTGAATTTTCAAAATTATAAATAATTTCAGAAATATTAATGTTTTGTGATACATTTTCTAAATCTGAATTATTATCATTTACTGAATTAATAAAGGAATAAGAAGTATTATCTAATGGTTGAAATTCGTTTGTATAATCACAAACGGAACAAGCAATTGAATTCACAATTTCACCGGTAGGTGTCCAACATGTCCAACAAAATGCTGGTTCATACCTATTCTTAATATAAGGTGCAGTATGTATCTTAGGAATAGAATACATAGTTGAAAATCTAGAAGCTAATGTATTATTATATTTAGAATAAATTTTAGTATTTGTATTTGTAATAGGAATATTAAATCTCGTATTCTGTACAATATCTCCATCTTCATTGATATTTTCTATATTTTGTAAATTACAATATTGATTATTTTGAGTATGATTACTTGAAATTCGTTCATATGGTTTATAACAAATTTGTGTTTTTTGTTTTTTAAGTGCTAGATAGTCACTACAAGCCATTTATATTATATTATATTTATATTATATAATATAAATGAGTGACCAAAATAATTATGTTGTGAATGGAAATGAAGCACAACAATTTGGATTATCAAATGGACCAAATGTTGTGATAAATTATAATAAAGGAACAGGACCAACTGGTTGTACTGGACCAGATGGATATGCTAGAAATACAGGTGCAACGGGAAATACAGGTGCGACAGGAAATACCGGTGCGACAGGAATAACTGGATGCACAGGTTATACAGGATCAACCGGAAATACAGGTCCTGGAGTTAAATTTAATAATACCTATGGATTAGGTAATTTTGTTTTAACTGATGTGAACAACACATATTTATGTAAACCATTACCTTGTGTAATTCCTGGAGATACGGATAAATCTTGTTTAAGTTTAGAATATGCACAAGATCCATGTGGTGGAACATTAGTTTCTATTATACCACGTAGTGTAGATGCTACAAATAATAATAGAGATTCGTATATAAATTTAGGTAGTACTGGAAATTTTTTTCATCATTTGTTTATTGAACATATTTATCTTGGTCCAAATAGTTTATCATTTACAGATGGTTCAAATGTATCTATAATTACACTTCAAAATGGAGCTATAAATTTACAAGCAGGTTCAACTATTGGTGGTGTAAAACCAGGTGGAGTAAATATAACTGGTGGATTTGATACATCTTCACAATTATTAACAGATGCATCTAATGTAGATGCATATACTTGTTTTTTAATTTCAGGAGATTTATGGATAAATACAGTATCTTATCCAACAATACTAGATAATTGGCAAAATTTGGGTAAAATACAAGGTCCTGCTGGATTCCAGGGAATCCAAGGAATTAGAGGTCAAGTAGGATATACTGGGGATACAGGTTCAACTGGGGATACAGGTTCAACAGGAAATACAGGTTCAACCGGAAATACAGGTTCAACTGGAAATACAGGTTCAACTGGATCAACTGGTCCAATTGGAACTGGTCCAACCGGTAATACCGGATCTACAGGTACAACAGGTACAACAGGATATACAGGAGATACAGGATATACAGGAGATACGGGTACAACAGGTAATACAGGATATACAGGTAATACAGGATATACAGGAGATACAGGATATACAGGAGATACAGGATATACAGGAGATACAGGATATACAGGAGATACAGGATATACAGGAGATACAGGATATACTGGTTCAACTGGAAACACAGGATCTACAGGTACAACAGGTAATACCGGATATACAGGAGATACAGGTAATACTGGTTCAACTGGAAACACAGGATCTACAGGTACAACAGGTAATACCGGATATACAGGAGATACAGGTAATACTGGTTCAACTGGAAACACAGGATCTACAGGTACAACAGGTAA
>Ga0247831_1005478_pt1 | contig 15841 bp, 11 predicted proteins | sample LaCruzMarch2015__9_FD_192406 | JGI IMG/M metagenome (GOLD analysis project Ga0247831, IMG submission 192406) | Freshwater microbial communities from meromictic Lake La Cruz, Castile-La Mancha, Spain - LaCruzMarch2015_1m | ecosystem: Environmental > Aquatic > Freshwater > Lake | place: Spain... | reverse complement strand
CCGAAGAACTGATTTTACAATCGCTTAAGGACAAGGCCAGTCTCAAGCAGGATATCTTTAAACTTACCATCGATACATTCGAAGTTTTTAAAGGAAAACTGAAAGCCATAGCGCATCGGCTGAACGAAAAAGTAAGGGAAATTGATACCCGAATCTTAATCGAATACCACGAGCGTTCACCGTTCTCAATTTATATCCGCACTGCCGGAGATTTGCTCGTTTTTGAAATGCATACCAATGTATTTCTGTTCGATAGCCAACACAAAGCTTGGAATCATAGTTATGTAGAAGATGATCCTTCAAGGGCTTATTGCGGCATGATTAGTATTTACAATTTTCTCTCAGATTCGCTTAAGTACAAACGTGTGAATGATGTTGGATACCTCATCGGAAGACTTTTTCTAAATAAGGATCTGCATTTTGTTGTGGAAGGGAAAAGACAAATGGGCTATCTGTACAATAACTTCTCAACCGACATACTTACTGAGGAACGTATTGAACAAGTTGTAGAAAGCGCTATTCTGTTCTGCTTGAACTTCGATCTGCTCACACCTCCATATGAAGCTGTTCAAGAAGCAACTTTCAATCAACTCAATGAGAACGCTCAAATGATGAATGCTGTTACTGGCAAGCGATTGGGTTTCAGATTTAATCACGATGACGACCAAATCGAGTAACTGGATTCTAACCTTATACCTCTTTGTTTCAATAGCTCCTATATCCGCGGTAGCGCAAGTAATTGATACTTCACCGAATCGACTTACCCAATTGGGGCAAGAAGTTGAAGTTTACCCTTTAACTGGTGATTCATTGGTGAGTTCGTTTCTAATTTACGTGAATACACAAGTGAAACCGCATTACCACGCAGAGCACAGCGAACACGTAATGGTTCTAGAAGGCCAAGGAAGCATGATGCTCGACGATTCTTTGTTTACAGTTAATCCCGGCGATTTTATTTTTATTCCCAGAGGCGCTGTGCATTCGGTTTACAAAATTTCTGAAGACCCTTTGAAGGTTATTTCTATTCAAGCACCATACTTTGATGGGAAGGATAGAATTTCATTTCCACCTAAAAGATAAAAACCTCATTTATTTCAATAAATACTCACAGCTCAATTTCAATTAGAAGCATTTCCTGAAATCAAAATCCTTCTGTTGAAAATTTCGGAGTTATTTCGGATTTGGAAAAAGTATAATCCGTCATTTAAATTATTGATATCCAGAATGTTTGTTTGGTCAACAAGTGTTTTTTCTTGGACAATCCTTCCGCCTTTATCCCAAATGGTTAATTGAAAAGGGGTAAGTGGATTTGAGTTGAAATAAATCTTAACCCAATCTGAGGCTGGGTTAGGAAAAATAAAGATTTCTGAATTTCCAGAGGGATTAAAAACTTCAACAGTGTCTTTATACAATCCAAACGATTCCAGCAATCGATAGTAAGAAATTCCAGGCAATGGGGTTTCATCGATCCAGAAATAGCTAATTTCTTCATCCGAACTTCCGCAAACTCCAGAATGTCGATACACCTCCTCGAAATCGATTTTGTTTGTTGAACGTTCGATAAATAGGTCTTGGCAGGTTATACCTGCCGTTGTAGTCCAGTTTAATTGAATTTGTTGATCTGAAATTCGTTGGGCTTCGAATAGCCGAACAGCTTTTTGCGCCGATACATTTATCGAGCAGCAAACCCAAAGTAAAAAGCCTAAACCGAATTTCATTTCATCAACTTATCATTTCAAATTACTGAATCTACCAAATACGCCCAAAGGGAGTTGTTGTCCAGAGGTTGAAGACAAGTACAATTCTCCAATTTCGAGCTTCGAGTGTTTATGTTTCGAGCCCATGAACAGATTTTTGAGGATTAACGAAGAAAATCCTAAAGAATATGTGTTCAGCAGTAAAAAATGTTCTTCGGGATCAAGAAGATCCTGAACATCCATCATGAGTTCGTTTAACTGCTTTTCGAGTTTCCAACTTTCTCCATTTGCACCGTGGCCATATGCTGGAGGGTCCATGATAATACCATTGTAGGTGTTACCTCGACGCACTTCGCGTTTCACAAATTTCATGGCATCTTCAATCACCCAGCGGATATCCGAAAGGTTGGAGTGGGTTTGATTTTCGTTTGCCCATGTAACTACCTGCTTGATTGAGTCGACGTGTGTAACATCGGCACCTGCAGATTTTGCAGCCAAAGATGCAGCGCCAGTATAGGCAAACAAGTTTAGAAATTTAGGATTGGGTGTTTCTAATTTTTGAATCGAAGCGCCGATATAATCCCAATTTACAGCCTGTTCAGGAAACACTCCAACATGTTTGAACGAAGTAAGCGCCAAGCGTAAACGTATGTTTACAGGACCTTTCTTGTAGTTAATAAACCAACGATCGGGCATTTGCTTGAGCTTATCCCAACTTCCCGCAGAGCTACTTTTTGCAACAAAGCGAACATGGGCTTTCTTTTCCCATTCTTTGTCGCTCAGTATTTTATTCCATAAAGCCTGAGGCTCTGGACGAATGGTGATGTATTCTCCGAATCGTTCTAATTTTTCAAAATTGCCAGAATCGATTAATTCGTAATCAGCAAATTGGGTTGGATGTAGTAAAAGCACGCGCAAAGATAGGTAGGATTAAACTTTACTGCGACTTTAAGATTAATTTGAAAGGTATTGAATAATTCACGCACCTTTCCGTTTCATAAAATGTGTTTCACCAAACAATCGAAGTTTATGTTTAGAGTGTTTCAAAGGAACTTCAGGATTCAACGAATTTGGACATTGTTGATGCTTTGGTTTTTGCCTTTGGGGGCATCATCACAAACGCAAACCGTTCAATTTCACTTTGAAACCAATTCCAGTGTTTTGGATGATGTTGAGCTAAAGACAACAAAGAATATTCTTAAATCCAACACATACGATTCGATTCACTTGATTGGTCACTGTGATTTCAGAGGGAGTGAAATCTTCAATTTGAACTTGGCTAATGCTCGATTGACTTCCGTTCGTCGATGGCTTGAATTGCAAAATCTTCCAAAGGAAACTTTCATTTCAGCAAAAGCAATGGGGGAAACAAATCCTCCTGAATCCAATGCAAGCGCAGAAGGTATGGTGGCAAACCGGGTGGTAATTATGAAGTTGTTTTTTCCTCCAAGTGATTCATCCAAAGCGACCGTAATTATTGAAAAAAAGTCGGAAAATAAAGTCAACGATTTGTTGGAACAGATCGATCGAAAATTGGATGGTAATTCAACTATCCGCCTTGAAAATATTCAGTTTTATGGAGGTCGTGATGTGTTTCTGCCTGAAAGTACCGATGAATTAAAGTTTCTCTTGGATGTAATGAAACAGCGCGACAGTTTGAGAATCGAAATCCAAGGTCATATTTGTTGCAGTCCAGTTGGTACTGTAGATGGAGCCAATATGGCAACAGGGAAAATACAATTGTCGTACGACAGGGCCGTTGCAGTAATGAATTACTTGATCAAGAATGGTATAGAACCGAATCGGTTAAAAGCAGTTGGAATGGGGGCAAAGTTTCCATTGGTTTATCCTGAAAATACTGAAATCGAAAAAACGGCCAACAGAAGAGTGGAAATTCGGGTTCTCAACAAATAGGCAGCTTAGTTGCTATGGTTCATTAAAAAAAATGCCGCTCATGTTTAAATTGAGCGGCATTTTTTAGTCGAATAATTATGATTTTATGCGTCGATACGAGCGTATTTAGCATTTTTTTCAATGAACTCACGGCGTGGTGGAACTTCATCGCCCATCAGCATTGAGAATATCTGATCGGCAACGGCAGCGCTATCAATGCTAACTCGTCTCAAAGTTCTGAATTCAGGATTCATCGTAGTGCTCCATAATTGCTCTGCATTCATCTCTCCAAGACCCTTGTATCGTTGAACGTTGATACCTGAATCTTTTCCGTCTTTCGACATATCGGAAATGATCGCTAAACGGTCTGTATCGTTCCATGCATATCGTTGGTCTTTTCCTTTTTTAACTAGGTAAAGTGGAGGAGTAGCGATGTACACATATCCAAGTTCAACAAGTTCCTTCATGTAGCGGAAGAAGAACGTCAGGATAAGTGTGGTGATGTGGCTACCATCGACGTCGGCATCGGTCATGATTACGATTTTATGGTAGCGAATTTTGGAAACATTGAGGGCTTTTGAATCTTCCTCTGTACCAATGCTCACACCCAAAGCGGTAAACATGTTTTTGATCTCCTCATTTTCGAAGATCTTGTGCATCATCGCTTTTTCAACATTGAGGATTTTACCTCTCAATGGAAGAATTGCTTGAAATGCGCGGTTTCGGCCTTGTTTGGCTGTTCCACCTGCGGAATCACCCTCGACAAGGTAGATTTCGCATTTTGAAGGATCGGTTTCTGAACAGTCGGCAAGTTTTCCTGGAAGACCAGTTGAGCTAAGGCTGCTCTTACGCTGCACCATTTCGCGCGCTTTTTTCGCAGCATGTCGAGCAGTTGCAGCAAGGATTACCTTATCAACAATGAGCTTTGCTTGTTTCGGATGCTCTTCGAGGTAATTGCTAAGCATTTCAGATACAGCAACATCCACTGCACCCATTACTTCGTTGTTACCGAGTTTGGTTTTCGTTTGTCCTTCGAACTGAGGCTCTTGAACCTTTACAGAAATAACACCAGTTAGACCTTCACGAAAGTCATCCCCAGAAATTTCGAATTTAAGTTTGGAGAGCATGCCTTCCTTTTCAGCGTAGCTTTTTAAGGTACGGGTAAGTGCTCTTCTGAAACCAGCTAAGTGGGTACCGCCTTCGTGCGTATTGATGTTATTCACGTAGGTATGGATATTCTCATTGAAGGAGCTATTGTAAAGCATTGCTACTTCAACAGGGATTCCTTGTTTTTCACCCTCCATGTAGATCGGATAATCGATCAGTTTTTCGCGAGTCGCGTCAAGGTATTCAACGAATTCTCTCAATCCACCTTCAGAGTAAAATACTTCGCTGATCGGTTGATTGTTTTCATCCAATTCGCGCGCGTCGGAAAGGGTTATACGAATGCCTTTGTTCAGATAGGAAAGTTCCCGCATACGGGATGCTATCGTTTGATAATTGTATACCGTTGTGGTGAAGATGGAATCATCCGGTTTAAAATGAACCCGTGTGCCTGTGATGTCGCTGGTGCCAATTTCTTTCACACTGTAAAGTGGCTTACCAATGGAGTACTCTTGTTGGTAAACTTTTCCTTGGCGTTGAACTGTTACAATAAGTTGAGTAGAAAGTGCATTTACGCAGCTCACACCAACACCGTGAAGACCTCCAGAAACTTTGTATGAATCTTTATCGAACTTACCACCAGCGTGAAGCACTGTCATTACAACTTCAAGCGCGGAGCGTTTCTCCTTAAGGTGCATGTCGACAGGAATACCACGGCCATCATCTTGGACTGTGATAGAGTCGTCGGTATTGATTTGAACTGTGATGTTTTTACAGTAGCCAGCGAGTGCCTCATCGATTGAGTTATCGACTACCTCATAAACGAGATGGTGCAATCCTCTAACACCGGTATCGCCGATGTACATGGATGGACGTTTACGCACCGCTTCGAGTCCTTCGAGGACTTGAATACTATCGGCACCATATGAATTGTTCTGATTGTTTTCTTCTTCCAGCATAATGTCTGACATAGTCTCTACAAGAAATCTTACCCGGAAACAAGTGCCCGGATGGGTTGAGTTTTAAATGTCGTGCGAAGGTAATAAATCACACTGTAAGGAGTAGTCTATACATATAATATATAATAGCTTTTTTTTAACACTGAATTAACAGTTTTATGTAGGTAGAATTGCTCATAACTTTCAAGTGAAAAAGCAAATTCCAGTTGAAGGTTTTGGTATTTTTCCAATAAGAATCCTTATGGACAGACGCATATTGCTTAGAAATTTATTGTTGGGCCTTCCTGCTGGATATATTATTCCATCGGTGTTAAGTTCCTGCACAAAAACTGATTTGTTGGAAAAAGCTGATTTTAAGGGCAGTGTGATTGTAATCGGAGCAGGAGCTTCTGGTATTTACGCTGCACAATTGTTGAAAGATCGAGGTATTGACGTAACAGTGTTAGAAGCTTCAGCCCGCGTTGGCGGAAGAATTCTTTCCGATGAATCATTTGCGGGAATTCCGCTTGAACTTGGAGCTGAAGAAATTCATGGTCAGCGCTCATTGTTTTATGATTTGGTGAATTATCAATTTCCAGAGCGATTACTTCCAGAGCAAGGTGAAAACCTCTATTGGCTCGAAAATCAAATCAGAACGGAGCAGTTTATCCTTGAGAATTCCGATTTGCAAGGTGCCGGGCAAACCCTTTTCCAAATAAATGAGAGTTTTGGTTCCTATCCTGGCGGAGACATGTCGGTACTGCAATACCTGAACGATTTTCCGGTAGAGGAACGTTTTATGGAAATTGCCAATGCCATCATCGCCAATGAATATGGTACTTCATTGAATCGGATGGGCATGTTTGCCTTGCGGGAAGCGGAGGCTGGATATTCTTCAGGACTTGATGGCTATTTTTTAAGAGAGGGAACAGTTTGGGACGTTTTTTCCAAAGCATTTTCGGGAGCCATTGATGCTGTTGTGTTGAATCAAGTGGTTAATCGGATTGATGCCAGTGGTGATCAAGTTTCAATTACCACGACGAACAACCAAACTTATACAGCCGATAGAGTTTTGATCACAGTTCCGATTACAATTTTGCAATCTGGTTCAATCGAAATATTGCCGGCCTTACCGGCGGATAAATTGGCATCTATTCAAAATATTTCGATGGGGAATGGGATGAAGATTCTTCTTCGGTTTTCCGCTCCATTTTGGAAACCTGAAACGGGATCAATCATTGGAGGAGCAGTGGTGCCAGAATATTGGGTGAGTACTTTGGGCAAGGCAACTACAGCGCATGTTTTGACTGCGTTCGTAATGGGCGAAAAAGCTGATTCGTTAAGTGTGCTATCTGAACAACAAGTTCGAGATACGATTTTAGCTGAGCTCCAATCGATGTATCCAGAAGAAGAAGTTACAGGGAATTGTATTGGGATTTTGGTAAAGAATTGGGCCGACGAACCATTTATAAAGGGTGCCTATTCATATCCAAATCCTGAGAGTACTGGTCAACGAGAAATTCTTGCAAGGCCGGAGCATGGTAAGATTTTCTTTGCTGGTGAAGCCACCAATTACAATGGACATTTAGCTACTGTTCATGGTGCCATGGAAAGCGGTTACCGAGCTTGTAAAGAAATCCTTGAGTCATGAAGAAGCATTTTTCGTTATTCCTATTGTTGGTTATTTTCATGACTAGATCTGAAGCTCAAAATTATTTCGATGTTTCAGCTGGTCTTCAATCAATCGATCAAACAGCCTGGAACAGAACCATTCAGACCTACAATTTCAATAGGATTTGGTTAAAGGAACCCATGCCAGACTTAAGAAATGCGTCGAATTTTTCTTTAGGCTACAGTGGAGTGCTCGCCAGTGGTTTGTTTTTTAGTCCTTCGTTGACATACTCAGCATTCAAATCATCAGCAGTGAATGAAAACTACAGCACATTGGTTCGATTAAGATGGTTGAGTGTTCCTTTGTGTTTGGATATTTTCCCGCTTGAATTTGGGCAGGATTCGGTTTCTTCGAGCGTTCGACCATTTTTAAGAGTAGGAGGGGGCGCATCGCTTCTCATGCCGAGGGTTTTAATCAACGATTCGCTCACCACTGTTGATGATGAATTATATCAACCGATGGTATGGCCTTTCTTTTACACAGCTGGTTTGGGAGTACGATACAATTTAAATAAGAGTTTTGGCTTCTTGTTTACCGCTATGTATTTGCGTTATCCTTCCATTGATTTAGAAGACTTCAGCTACGCATTAAATGGCAATAATTTAGTAGGTTTAACGAACGAAACTTCTGTTCAATCGATGACTTACCAGTTGAGCATTTGTTTTAGACTGAATGGACCGAAATCAGAATCGGGAGAAAATCCCAAGAAAAAAGTAAAATTCAAGAAGCGCCGATAAAGTAACATTTGCACAATTATTGCGTTTCGCCCTTAAACCAAATTTGACAATGAAAAAAATCCTCATCGCTGTTTTTGCTCTATCTATGGGTGTAACAACAGTTAACGCACAAACGACTAAAGCAACAAAAGCTGCTAAGCCTGCAGTTCAACAATCGACTAAGCCTGCTGCTCCTGTCAAATCAACTGCACCAGCGAAGTCTGCTACTCCTCAAAAAGAGGTAGCGCCTACAAAATCGACAAAACCCGTTCAAGTAAAAGCTGAAGCTCCAGTAAAATCAGAATTGCCAACCGTGAGTCCGGTTACTAAATCAAAAAAGGACAGAACTCCTGATAAGCGAGCAAATGATAAAAAGAACATGAAGCAGGCGCCTAAATTGAAAGGCACTAAATCGGCGGTTCCACAACAAAAACAAGCCAAGAAAAATTAACAAAAAGGGCGGTGAAATTGATTCACCGCCCTTTTTGTTTGAATTCAGTTCATAGTTTAAAGCAAATTATAGATTGCTTCTTGAATATCTACGCGGGTTGATAACGTATTGATTTTCTTGTTTTCTGCATCTGGGTAAACACGATTGCTAAGGAAAACATAGATAAGTTTCTTGTCTGGATCTACCCAAGCAATTGTGCCTGTAAATCCTGTGTGACCGAAACTCAATGAAGAAACACATTTGCAGGTTGGACCAGTTTTACTGTAATCCATTTGTGGTTTATCGAAACCCAAACCACGGCGATTGTCTTTTTCACAGAATTGGCATCTGGTGAATTCTTTAATCACCGCCTCCGAAAGATATCTTTTACCACCATACTCTCCATAATTGAGGAGCATTTGCATGAGTGCCGCAAGGTCGGTGGCATTTGAAAATAACCCAGCATGTCCACCAACTCCATCCATCATTGCAGCTCCTTGATCATGCACATAACCGTGCACTAGTTGTTTTCTAAACGACTTATCATTTTCGGTGGGCAATATTTCCGACTTGTCGAACTTCTGAAGTGGATTGTAAGTGATTCTGCTCAATCCCATTTGATTGTAGAAAGTACTTGAAACATATTCATCGAGTCTTTTGTGGGTATGTTTTTCGATGATGTATTTGAAGAAGTAATATCCAAGATCGCTGTATTTATATTCCGGCTTTCTATCGAGCTCGCAAGCTGCAATTTGAGCGAGTAATGTATCAGGGTAATCTACTCTAAGGAACATATTATTTGCCACTTGATGTGGAAATGAATCGGACTTTTCGATTCGATAATACTTGTACCTCTTGGCAGGTGAGCTGATTGTTTTATTGAAAAAGGGTATCCAGGCTGGAAGTCCGGCTTGATGCGCCAAAATATCCCGCAATCGGATTTCGCCTTTGTTGGTTTGGTTCATGAAGGGAATATAATCTCCCACTTTTTTGTCAACATCAATAAAGCCTTCATCCACGAGCTTCATAATAGAAATGGTTGATGATGCAACCTTGGTGATGGAAGCTATGTCGTATAGATCTGTAGTTTCCACAGGTTGAGTTGGTGCATAGGTGTGAAATCCAAATGCTTTATTGTAAAACACTTTTCCATCTTTCGCAATAAGTACTTGGCAACCAGGCGTGGCTTTGAGTCTAATAGCCATACGTGCCAATGAATCAACCTTTGCAAGTGACGCACTTTTTATCCCAAGTTCTTCAGGAATTGTAAATTTCAATCGAATGTTGTCGGCCATTTCTAACCCTTGGCCAGACTTGTATTTTCCTGCTGAAACTGGTAAGGTACCGTTGGCTTTAATTCCACCAAAAATCAATTGGGCAGTTAGTTCCTGGCTGTTTTTATTGTCCTCGAAAGCTTGAATTAGTCCTTGAGGAATTGCAGAATCCGATAGTTTTTCTAGGCTGTATGGATTTGCCATTACAGTTAAAATAACGCGGCACTGCTTCTTTAATGCGGTTAAAAATGTACTAACAGCATTGTTTACGCCAGCTCCTTTTCCCATTGTATTTTTAGGATTGTGAATCGAGACGATCACCAAATTGTAAGGTTTTAGTTTGGTAAGTAAAGCTGCCTGCGCCGATGCAAGTTGATCTTTATCGGCTGTGAAATTTTTAACTGTAGTATACTGATTGAGTGTTTTTTGAAAAGCGTTGTTTAAGTTACCATCTACAGCAAGACTAGCAATTCTTAATGTGTCGAGTCCTTTAACTGGGAGGATATTCTTGTTCTCAAGCACACACAATGACGCCTCAGTAAGTTGTCTCCTCAGTAATTCAGATTCAGGCGTATGAAGGTCTTCATAGAGATTTGCAATTTTCACTTCTGGCTTCTTATTCAATCCACACCAGTACTTTGCTTCGAGGATTTTACTACAGCGCAAATCAATTTCTGCTTGAGAAATCTCACCATTTTCAACAGCTTTCTTCATTTCTGCAATTGCCAATGGAACATTTCCTGCAAAAAGCATCACATCATTCCCCGCTAAAAGCGCTTTAATTTCCACCTTCCCGGGAGTGTTTCCTTGAGCAACACCTTGCATATTCATTGCATCAGTGAAGACCAATCCTTTGAACTTCATTTGATTCTTCAGCAATTCTTGAACAACCAATTTCGACAAGGTGGTTGGAATATTTGGGGTATTGTCTAAAGCTGGAACAAACAAATGCGCAACCATCATACTACCTAAGCCATTTTTAATCATTTCTCTGAAAGGATATAGCTCAAGTGAATCGAGTCTTTCTTTTGAATGGAGGATGGAAGGCAATGCTTTGTGAGAATCAGTATCGGTGTCTCCATGGCCAGGGAAGTGTTTCGCATTCGCCAACACATTTCCATCTTGAAGTCCGTTCATGTAAGCAATCGCCTTGGCTGTTACGTTGTATTTGTTTTCTCCAAACGAACGCATATTGATCACTGGATTTGAAGGGTTGTTGTTCACATCGGCAACAGGTGCGAAATTCACATGGATTCCCATTCTCTTGCATTGCCGGGCAATTTCCTTCCCCATCGTATAAACAAGCTGATCGTTTTTGATAGCGCCCAAAGTCATTTGTTTAGGAAACGACTGCGTTGAATCCAATCTCATGGAAAGCCCCCATTCTCCATCGATCGAAATCATCAACGGGACATTAGAAATCTTCTGATAGTAATTTGTAAGTTTTGCTTGTCTAACAGGGCCACCTTGCATGAAAATTAGTCCACCAACCTGTTGATTTTTAATCAATTTCGTGATTTCATCTTGATGGGCTTTGTCTTTGTTTGAATAAGCAGCAACCATGAAAAGTTGTCCCATTTTCTGCTCTGGTGTGAGCTTTTTCATGATCGAATCGACCCATGCTTTGCCTGCATTTTCGAAAGGAGGACCTTGATCCTGTTTTTTGGGTTTATTTTCAGCTGGACGAACCAAGAGCAATGAAGATAGAAGTAGGACGAGAACTAAACCCGGGCGCAGCATATAGAATGTGTTGGAAATTACTTACTGCAAAATAACGCCGACTTGCACGCTTAAGTCTTTAGAAGTATTGATTAGTATCAACATTTTCAGGTTAACAATCGCTGTAGACTTTTTTGGGATAAACTCATGCTACTTTATCAGTAAGGATTGTCTGTTGAATTTGTGTTTAAATCTTCATTACGTGCTAGTAATAAAGGTATTGAGTGAATATTTACTGGCGTGAGTTTATTTTCAATTGGTTAGTTGGCAGGATTCAATTTCCGATTTAACCGTTTATATCCGTTTATCACCGGATCGGTGTTCTAAAAATACATAAGTTGCCACTGGGTAGGGGATAGTAGTGGGTAAATCCCAACAAAAAATAGCATGGTTATGCAAATTTTGTTTTGAACAAACATGTTTGTCATTTGGCTTACGTAATTGCAATATTTTGATAATTATATACTTTTATTCTACTCTGTAGACATTTATCCATAGATGAATTTTTGATCAACCAATTTTGATTAAATAGAATTTGTGATTCTAATCATTTCGGGATGATCTTGAGATGTTTCTGTTCCGGTTGAATAAGCTTCACTTGTTCTGAATTTGTAGTACACTCATGAAAACATGCAGTTATTGATGTAGGATCTCAGGATAGCAGAAAAATTTAATCACCATCTGCAGACTCATTTTCCCCGGAGGGGAGAAAATTTAAAAATCACAATTATTTAACTTGATTACTGATGATTCCTTAAACATTAAGCTAATACAATAGCTTTTCGATTATCTCAGAACGATTTTCAGATGAACTTGTTAAAAAGTGATCTCAAAACAAAGCACCTAATCGCTTTCTTTATTAGATTTGCGGCGCTTGATACAAAAAACTTATGAGATCAATACAATTCCGTGAAGCCCTCCGTGAAGCCCTGCAAGAAGAAATGCGTCGAGATGAGACCGTTTTTTTGATGGGAGAAGAAGTTGCAGAATATGATGGCGCCTACAAAGTTAGTCAGGGAATGCTGGCTGAATTTGGAGACAAACGTGTGATAGATACTCCAATTGCAGAGTTAGGATTTGCAGGTATTGGTGTTGGAGCTGCAATGAACGGGCTGCGTCCTGTTATTGAGTTCATGACTTTCAATTTCTCATTGGTGGCGATCGATCAAGTGATCAATTCGGCCGCTAAAATGATGTCTATGTCGGGCGGTCAATTTACTGTACCAATCGTTTTTCGCGGACCAACTGCATCGGCTGGTATGCTTAGTTCTCAGCACAGTCAAGCGTTTGATAATTGGTATGCCAACACTCCAGGTTTGAAAGTGATAGTACCCTCTAATCCATATGATGCAAAAGGTTTGTTGAAAAGTGCAATTCGCGACAACGACCCTGTGATCTTCATGGAAAGTGAACAGATGTACGGCGAGAAAGGTGAAGTTCCTGAGGAAGAGTACCTTATCCCAATCGGTAAAGCCGATGTAAAACGAGTAGGTACTGACGTTACTTTGGTTTCTTTTGGTAAAATCATCAAAACCTGTTTTGCCGCAGCTGAAGAACTTGAAAAAGAAGGTATTTCTTGTGAAATCATCGATCTAAGAACAATCCGTCCGATCGATTACGATACAGTTCTTGATTCTGTTAGAAAGACAAATCGTTTGGTGATAGTAGAAGAGGCTTGGCCATTGGGCAGCATCGCTACTGAAGTAACCTTTAAGGTTCAAAAAGATGCATTTGATTATTTAGATGCTCCAATTTTACGTGTTACATCTGCTGATGTGCCACTTCCTTATGCTCCAACACTTATTGAAGCAGCTTTACCAAACGCAAACAAAGTTATTGCTGCTGTAAAGCAAGTGATGTACAAGTAAACAGAAAATCGAAATCACTCATTTTCAGCAACAAACAGAGATGTTTATCGGAATATGTTTCCGCTTAATATTTCTTGTATTTTTGCGCTCCCAAATTCTATTGTTAAGAAACGTTAAATCACACAATCCTTTATGGAGAACTTCATTTATCTAATTCCTGCCCTCGGCGTTTTTGGCCTTATTTGGATGGCTATTCAGTCGGCTTGGGTAAGCAAACAAGACGCCGGTGATGCAAAAATGCAAGAATTGGCAGGTTACATCGCTGATGGAGCTATGGCATTTCTTAAAGCAGAATGGAAAGTACTAAGTTACTTTGTTGTTTTTGTTGCTATTCTTCTTGCATACTCAGGAACCATTCATGAAGTAAATGGTAAAGAGATTCATTCTCATTGGATCATCTCAATTGCATTTGTCATTGGAGCTGTATTTTCTGCAACTGCAGGTTACATCGGGATGAAAGTAGCAACCAAAGCTAACGTTCGTACCACTCAAGCTGCTCGTACAAGTTTAAAACAAGCTTTGAAGGTTTCTTTTACTGGTGGAGCTGTTATGGGTTTAGGTGTTGCGGGTTTGGCTGTTTTAGGTTTAGGCGGATTATTCATAGTATTCCTTAAAATGTTCAATGTTGTCGAAGTTGACAGCAATCAAATGAGAACTGCTATCGAAGTATTGACTGGTTTCTCGCTTGGAGCTGAATCGATCGCACTTTTCGCTCGTGTTGGTGGTGGTATTTATACCAAAGCTGCCGATGTTGGAGCTGACCTTGTTGGTAAAGTGGAAGCTGGGATTCCAGAAGATGACGTTCGTAACCCTGCAACTATCGCCGATAACGTAGGTGATAATGTTGGAGATGTTGCCGGTATGGGTGCCGATTTATTTGGATCATATGTAGCAACTATTCTAGCAACAATGGTACTTGGTCAGGAAATCGATGCATCAACCGATAGTTTTGGTGGGATGTCACCAATTCTTCTACCAATGTTAATCTGCGGTTTGGGTATTATTTTCTCTATCATCGGAACATTCTTCGTTACGATTAAAGGTGAGAAATCGAATGTTCAGAATGCCCTTAACTTGGGTAACTGGTCATCTATGATCCTTACAGTTATTGCATCTTACTTCATTGTAATGTGGATGCTACCTGAAACATTGAGCTTGCGCGGATATGAATTCACTAACATCAATGTATTCCTTGCAATTGTTGTAGGAACCGTTGTAGGTGCAATCATGAGTATTGTTACAGAATACTACACAGCAATGGGTAAAGGTCCTGTGAATTCAATCATTCAGCAAAGCTCGACCGGTCACGCTACTAATATTATTGGTGGTCTCTCAGTAGGGATGAAATCTACTGTTATTCCTATCATCACTTTGGCTGCTGGTATCATGGCATCTTACCATTTTGCTGGTTTGTACGGAGTTGCAATCGCTGCGGCTGGTATGATGGCAACTACTGCTATGCAATTGGCAATCGATGCTTTCGGACCTATAGCCGACAATGCTGGTGGTATTGCTGAAATGAGCCAACTTCCTCCTGAAGTTCGTGAACGTACCGATAATCTTGATGCTGTTGGTAACACTACTGCTGCAACAGGTAAAGGTTTCGCAATTGCTTCTGCTGCACTTACTTCACTTGCACTTTTCGCTGCTTTCGTTGGAATTGCAGGAATTGATGCAATCGATATCTACAAAGCTCCTGTTTTGTCGGGATTGTTTATCGGTGGAATGATTCCATTTATCTTCTCTGCACTTTGTATCCAAGCTGTTGGTAAAGCCGCAATGGACATGGTTCAAGAGGTTCGTCGCCAGTTCCGCGAAATTCCAGGAATCATGGAATACAAAGCAAAACCTGAATATGAAAAGTGTGTAGCTATTTCTACTAAAGCTTCTATTCGTGAAATGATGTTACCTGGCGCAATCGCTATCGTAACTCCAGTAGTTGTTGGTTTCATCTTCGGACCAGAAGTTTTAGGAGGTTTGTTAGCTGGTGTTACAGTATCTGGTGTTTTGATGGGGATTTTTCAATCAAATGCTGGTGGAGCTTGGGATAACGCAAAGAAATCTTTCGAGAAAGGTGTTATGATCAATGGAGAAATGTTCTACAAGAAATCAGAACCACATAAGGCATCTGTTACCGGAGATACTGTTGGAGATCCATTTAAAGATACTTCAGGTCCTTCAATGAACATCCTTATTAAATTGATGAGTATCGTTTCACTTGTAATTGCTCCTTACATCGCTGTAGTTGCAACCAACAATGAAGATGCGAATCTTAACAACAAAGCCATGATGGAAGCACACTGCAAACAAGCAGGTGTATGTTCTGCAACTGGTAAAGCTTGTACTTGGGATGATGCAACAAGTAGCTGCAAACACAATGATGGTTCAGCTTGTAACGAAATGTCGGCTGCTGGCGCCAAAGCTTGTTGTGCTCCTGAAGCAAAAATGAAAGATTGCTGCAAACCAGCTGGTGATTCTGCTACGCATGGTGCAGAAAATCATGGATCTCACTAACATTTGATTATTATAT
>Ga0247831_1005477_pt1 | contig 15842 bp, 13 predicted proteins | sample LaCruzMarch2015__9_FD_192406 | JGI IMG/M metagenome (GOLD analysis project Ga0247831, IMG submission 192406) | Freshwater microbial communities from meromictic Lake La Cruz, Castile-La Mancha, Spain - LaCruzMarch2015_1m | ecosystem: Environmental > Aquatic > Freshwater > Lake | place: Spain... | reverse complement strand
GAACGGACAGCGCATTTCTTCCTGGAGTTGCGCGATCGATTGCAACTGGTCGGCCTGGCCAATGACACGAGCTACGACTGTCCCCTCAATCAGTACGATCTCGCCGACGCGCTCGGGCTCAGTGCGATCCATGTCAACCGCGTGCTGCGCCAGCTGCGCGAACTGGAGCTGATGATCTACCAAAGTTACAAGGTGACGATCTTCGATCCTGTCGGCCTCGCCGATCTCGCGGGCTACGACAACATCGAATGCCCCGGGGGAGGGGGCGCGCCGCCGGCGCACTGAGCGTGGCCGCGCCCGCTCAGTGGTGATGGTAAGTGGTCTGAGCGGGAAGTGCGACCTCGGGTCGGGGGAGACCCGAGGTCGCGGTAGCACGGGTCGGCTCGAGGCCAGGACGAAACTGCTCGAGGGGGAGAGCAGCCAGCCCACCTGTGCACCTAACGCCGACACGGACGTTGTCGGGCAGGTTCGTTAAACGATGTCGCGAGGCGATGAACCAGCCTCGGAATCTGCTCATGCCGCGTCGATGCAGCGGCGTCATGGTCCGGTGGAACCATTCCGCGTGACTCGCAGTTAAAGCTCCCCGAAGGATCGCACGAGGCGAACCTTCGGGGATCATCTCCGGCGGTGGACGCTCAACCCCGCAGTTGCTGCCCTCCGCCGACCTGAAATACTTAGCGTGGGATGAGGCGACGAATCTTGCTCTAGATTCGCATCGCGCGATTTCACTGCCTTGGACGGATGATGGCCTTCCTGACAGTTTTTCGAGCCAAGCTCGGGACGCCCAGCTCCCTGTAGGGATCGATTCACCGTTGGGTGTGAAAGCACGGTCGTAATTCCCATTTATCCGTCGTGCGTAAAGTGAGTAATTTACGCCCAAAAATGCGCCAGCCCGGGTGGCTGGCGAACGAACGACAAAACGAGGCACGTGACATGGCGCTCAATTTCCCTAATCAATCTCGCAGCTATGACGATGCCCGTAAGACCGTGCGTTTCTGGGGTCACGACGGCACGTTCGAGGTTTCGTTCGTCGTCGACGTCGCCGCTCTGGCAAAAATTCAGGCACTGCCCCGCTTGGACGAAGCTGCTATCCTGGCGGCGTTCGATCGTGCTCGCACTCGCATTTCCGAGGTCGCGAGCGCCCTGTATAGGCGTCGTCGCAGCGATGCTTATCAACTCGTCGCTGCCGATTTCTGAAAGACTAGAAGCCGAATATCGTGACGTGCAAGAAAAGCTGACGGCAGGACCCAATGAAATTCCGGATCGGTTACGAGCTACGCTACCACTTCCCGCAGCCGACGCCTGCCATGTTGATGCTCAACGTGCATTATTCGAGGGTCTCGGATCTGCTTCAGCCCGACATCATTCGGATTGATCCCGCAACTACGATGACTCATTATCGCGATGGCTTCGAGAATTGGTGCAGCCGCATCATAGCGCCGGCCGGCAAGGTGGTCGTTTCGACCGACGCCATCATCCTCGACAGCGGTCTCGCCGATCCCGTCGTCCCCGATGCACGACAGATGCCCGTCGAGGAATTGCCGGATGACGCTCTTGTTTACCTGCTCGCCAGCCGCTTCTGCGACAGCGACCTGCTGCTCGATCTGGCCTGGAGCCTGTTCGGTCAGGAACGCCCGGGATGGCCGCGAGTCGATGCCGTCTGTCGCTATGTCCATAACCGGATCGCATTTGGCTACACGTTCGCGCGGGTGACGCGGACGGCATCGGAGGCTTATCGCGAGCAACAGGGCGTGTGCCGCGACTATGCTCATCTGGCGATCGCATTCTGTCGCGCCCTCAACATTCCGGCGCGGTACTGCACCGGCTATCTGGGCGATGTCGGCACCGCGCCACCCTACCCGCCGGGCGACTTCGCGGGCTGGTTCGAAGCCTATCTCGATGGCCGCTGGCACACGTTCGATCCCCGCAACTACGAGCCGAGGATCGGTCGAATTCTGATGGCGCGCGGGCGTGACGCGGCCGACGTCGCGATGGTCACCACCTTTGGTCCCAATACTCTCGAAGGTTTCAAGGTCTGGAGCGACGAGATCGTCGACGGGTCCTGAACTGAAGGTCGCGCGGCTGCGGGCGACGTGGGGCTTTCAGCGATAGGGCCAGTGTCGCAAGTGGAGTGAACGGCCCCGCTCGGCGATGCATGCCGTCAAAGCCGCGTGGGTCAACAGGCCGCTCTGCGTATCGAGATGCGCGACCACCGACGCTGAATTGAGGGATGCGGCAATCGCGGCGTCGTCCGTCGTGGCGCCGGTGACGAGTGCGGCCGCGAAGGTGGCGTTGAAGGCGTCGCCAGCGCCGGCCGTTCCCACGACGACGGCTTCAGCGGCCGGGCAGTACATCAAGCCCGCTGCGGTTCCGATATAGGCCCCGTCCTTGCCGTCGGTCACTACGATCCAGCGTGGCCCCCGCGCATTGAGCAGTCGGCAGAACCGCGACATGGTCATGCCGCCGGCTTCACCCGCGATGTGCGCGTGCGCGAAGCCTGCAGCGTCGGCATCGACGCTCGCGACCTTGTCGTGCGTGAAGGCGGGGGACGTCGACAACCACGGCAGCAGCACGGCCGCCTCGCTCTTGTTCACCGCCAGAATGTCGATATTGGCGAGTGCAGCGCAGAATGCATCGTGCCGCGTGGTCAACTGGCGAATACCCGGATTGGCCGCGACCAGCGCGCCAGCCGCCTTCGCTTGTCCGACGATCTGGCCAAGGCAATCAGCCGACTGGTCTGATAGTCCCGACACGTAGACGAGATCGACAGCGAAGGCTGCCATCGGCAGATCGTGGGACGTCAGCGTCGTGTTGGCGCCGCGAAAGGTGATGACGGCGGTGTTGCTGTCGCGGCCCGAAATGAGCACTGATGCACCGGTGGGCAACTGACTGTTGCAGATCACATAAGCCGTGGATATGCGTTCAGTGACTAAGAGCTCGCGGATGATGTCGGCGCGGAAATCGCGGCCGAGTTTGACGATGAGCGACGTCTCGAGCCCGAGCCGGGCCATGCAGACGGCTGCGTTGATCGCGCCCCCGCCGCAGTGAACAGATATGTCCAGGGCTTCGCGCTTTTTGCCGAGTTCGAGGCGCAGGAATGCGGAATCGCTATCACTGTGCCGCTTTCGCTCGTCGCGATCCGGAGCGATCGATACGATGGTATCGATCATCGCCCCGCCGATCGTGAGCGCCTTCATGCTCGCCTCCGGCGAAAATTGGGTGGGCTACCCACTGCACTCTTCGAACAGACGCGCAAGCGGGGAGCCCGAGGTCGGGCCCCCCGCAGTCTTTGTTCGGTATCGTCAACCGGTCCGTCGAGCGCCACTACGCGACGCGGCGGACGAAGCTGATCACCACCAACAACGCTACGGCGCCGACGGTTGCGGACACGATCTGGCCGATCAGATCGGTGCCGGGAAAAAGCCCGAGCCGCGGGAGCAACGCGCCGGCGAGGACCGCGCCGACAATGCCGACCACGATGTTGCCGACGAGGCCGAAGCCGTAGCCCTTGACTACGACGCCAGCGAGGAAACCAGCGATGGCCCCGATGATGAGCCAGACGAGAAGTGGTTCGAGAGCCATTTGCGATCTCCATGATCGTTGCGTGAGCTGATGGATGTCCGGACGCTCCACGTGCGCATCACGCCTGATGGACACGTGTGCTGCAGCTTCCAGGATGATAAACGAAGGATGCACCCTCCGTGTTCCCGGTGCGAGGATCGGAAAATACTTAATGCTGCCTGGAATTACGGCCGGTGTAACGGCGAGAATTGAGTAGAATCCGTCCGTTGAGAGCTACAGATCAGACCGTGCATGCTGCGCCGGGCGAAGGTCAGAAACGTGCACAGCGAGTGTGATCATGAGTAGCGGCATAGAAGGCCGTCGGCAGCGCACCTCGACGGCACGAAGCCCGAGCAGCGAACTGCAACGCTGTCTTGCCGCGCACGTGACACTCGAACCAAGGCCAACCGGGCGATCATGCGTGACGGCCCCCGCACTTGCCCTCGCCGATCCGCGGGAACGTCGAACACGTTCCCCGCATTCCCTTCGGGCTACCCGACAAAAAACCTTCATGTTGGGGAACTAGCTATGGGTGAACGAAGAAACGACGACGCGATCGTGATCACCTCTGACGACGCGCGTGGCGGGAAGTGGCCCGAGGCTGGCACCGGCAAGCGAGACTTCTTGCCAATGTTTACTACGATGGTAGGGTTATTGTGGCCGGGGTCGGGAGCGTCGCCATCCTCGCCAGGACATGAGGCACGATCGCGGCCTGGGTGACGTGCCGACTAAGGAGTATCGCGCGCGATGAGCCAATACTCGCGACTCATGTCGCACCAGGATCGCGGAACTCTGCCATCCGGGGAGCGTCAGCACGCGTCAGGCCAAGTGTCAGATGGGCTGGCAAAGGGCGCCATCGGGCAAAGTTCTGATCCGATAGCGGGGCTGTCGAGCGCTCTCGAAAAAATGCAGGTCCCCGACTTTGCCGACAGGTTCGCAACCGTGGCGGACCTCCTGCCGGACGATGCATTTGCAACTGTGCGCCTTCAAGCCGAAGGGCTGGCCGCTGGCGAGCGCAACTTCATTCCGGCTCACAAGAAGGGCGGCACGATCGCTTACGACGTCATCAAGCGTGACGCCCCGGCGCTTGCGGCGCTCTATCACGGCGACGCCTTACAATCGTTCGTCTCCCGCCTGGTCGGTGAGACCGTGCAGCCGACACCAGCCCACGACCAGAGTTCGCTTTCGGTGCTGATCTACGACCGGCCCGGCGATCACATCGGCTGGCACTACGACCATAACTTTTATCGAGGCCGACACTTCACCATTTTGCTGCCGGTGATCAATATCGGACACGATGCAGACGGCCGTTCACATGCGAGGCTGATTGCCAAACTCGGCGGCGCAGAGGTCGAAGTGGCGTCGCCACCGAATAAGCTGATAGTATTCGAGGGCGCGCGCGTCCTTCATCGCGTGACGCCGGTGCGGGCTGACGAGCGGCGGGTCGTCGTCAGCATGACGTACTGCGTGGATGCCCGCATCAGCGTGTTTGGTGAAGCGGCACGCAGGATCAAGGACGTGGCCTTTTTCGGCGTACGAGCCTTGTGGGCCGGCTCACGTTCGCGCCAGTTGCAGCGCGTAACCCGGCGGACCGACCATACCAGCGGCTCGGGTTCCTGAGCGGGCGGGGCCGCGGCCTTTTTCTCATATGCTTTGGTGATCGACCCGTTTTGTAGGGCGATGTCGGCTGAAAAGAGCATGGCCGGAATACTTCGGCGGTATCGATCAATCGCTGAGTAGAGTCCGATCCTCGCATTGGCCTGTCGGCGGCGTTATCGTTTGCCACGCTGCCCACATTGCAGTCCGTCTTCGTTCGACGGATCGGCACAGACAGTTCAGCGCCTCTGGAAACCCTCGGCGAAACCGCGGGAGCCAAAGAGCACGATCAGGAGTTTAAATCCCATGCAACACCAGATCCTCCCCACGACCTGCCAGCTTCATGTCACCGCGCAGTTCGGAGGGCATGTCCAGTCGTTCGAATTGTCACACGACGCGACCCTCGCACAACTCGCCGAGCACCTTGCGAGTCTCGCGAACGCGAACCTTTCCTGGCCTTCGGGCGTTTCGATCGTGTTCGACGAAAAATCGAAGTCGAAGAGCCCGGTTGCCGAGCATGCGTAGTTTCCGAGGGTTCCGCGAGGACACCCTGGTGATTACGACAATGCCAAAACGACATAACTGCGCAGCCATACCCCTGGCGTCCGGGACCAGGACATTCCGTGCATGCGCGACAGGTGGACAGTCATGACGATCGAACATGCACGCCGACGCCCCGTCAACAGGCCGTGGGGTGTCAACGACCCCGGCGAATGGGGCGCAGCGGATGGCATCGGTGATCGCAGTGAGCCGGTCGGCGAAATCTGGTACGACCGGGCCGGGAATGCTTCGGGGCAACCGGCCCTTCTGCTGAAGGTGCTGCTGACGAATGCGCCATTGTCGATCCAGGTCCATCCCGACGACGCCCACGCTCACGCGATCGGGCTGCCGAACGGCAAGTCTGAGGCTTGGCATGTGCTGAGTGCTGCAGAAGGCGCGGAGGTGGCGCTCGGTCTCAAGCAGCACATGACGTCCGGCGAGTTGCGCAACGCTGCGCTGGATGGGTCGATATCAGAGGCGATGGCCTGGCGGGCGGTTGCCGCCGACGACACCATCATGGTGCCAGCAGGAACCATTCACGCACTCGGCGCGGGGTTGATCGTCGCCGAGATCCAGCAGCGCAGCGACACCACGTTCCGACTGTTCGACCACGGCAGCGCGCGCGAACTGCACATCGATCGTGCGGTCGCGGTTGCGATTGCCGATGTGGCGGCCTCGCAGCCAGAACCTCATCGTATGAGTGCCCAACGCACCCTGCTGGCCGCCGGCAGCCACTTTGTGCTCGAGCGGCTCGAATTGCCGCCGAACTCGACTTGGCAACTGGCAGCAGAGCGCGAAACGTGGCTCCTCGTCCTGCAAGGACGTGCATCGGCCGGCGGTCTCGACATCGTCAAGGCGGACGCCGTGTTCGCAGAGCACGACGAGGTCAGCATATCGGCAGGTAACGGGGGCCTCGTTGCGCTCGTGGCCTACACCGGAAGCGGCCCTATCCCAGGAATGTTGACGCGTGGCACCAGATTGCCGACGCGTGCCACGTCCAACCGCTCCGTCATGAGCACGATCAGCGCGCCGGGACGCGGACGCATAATGGCGACTGTGCCCGCGCACGGGCGCGCGCCATCGCGTACGCTCGAAAGGGTCGCTTTCATCGGCAACCACTTGCCGCGCAGGTGCGGAATAGCAACGTTTACGCACGATCTGCATCATGCAGTCGCCGAGTTGCAACCAGCTCTCGATACGTGCGTCGTCGCCATGAACGATGCCGGTCGCTCCTACGATTACCCAGGCAGCGTCGAAATCGAGATCGCGGATGCCTCGATCGAGAGCTACGTCGATGCTGCCGAGACCCTCAACCGCGGCGGTTTCGACGTCGTCTCGCTGCAGCACGAGTACGGCATTTTTGGTGGCGCGGACGGGTCCCATGTCCTCGAGTTGATACGGCGCCTCGAGATGCCGATCGTCACGACGCTGCATACGGTCCTCGCCGCTCCCTCGCCCGGCCAACGTGCGGTGATGTCCGAGATCATCGCGCGATCGGCCCGGCTCATCGTCATGGCCGAGAAGGGCCGCGAACTCCTTCAGACCGTGCATGGCGTTCGGTCAGGCAAGATCGAGGTGATCCCGCACGGCATCCCCGATGTCCCCTACCGCGGCACGTCCGAAGCCAAGCGCAGGCGGGGTTTCAGCGGTCGATCGGTCATTCTCACGTTCGGCTTGTTGTCGCCGAGCAAGGGCATCGAGACCATGATCGAGGCCATGCCGCGGATCGTCGAGGCCTGCTCGAACGCGGTCTACGTGGTGCTCGGCGCATCGCATCCACATCTGGTGCGAGACCAGGGTGAGGCCTATCGGGAACGCCTTCAGGCTCGTGTCAGCGAACTCGCCCTCGACGACCATGTGGTGTTCATCGATCAGTTCGTCGATCAGGCGACGCTGCTCGACTTCATTGCGATGTGCGATGTCTACGTGACGCCGTATCTCAACGAAGCACAGATGACCTCTGGCACGCTCGCCTACAGCTTCGGGCTCGGCAAAGCCGTCGTCTCGACCCCCTATTGGCACGCCAGCGAACTTCTGGCGGACGGGCGCGGCATCCTCGTGCCGTTCGACGATGCGTCGAGCATCACGCACGCGATCACCGGCCTGCTGACCGACGATCGGCGGCGCGATGCGATGCGCGAGAGGGCTTACGCCGACAGCCGCTCGATGACCTGGGAGCGCACGGCTGCGACGTATCTCACAGCGTTCGAGCGTGCACGCAAACGTACCCACGCGGTGCCCGTCACATCCGTGAGACGTCTCGGCGCGCCACCGACGACAATGGCGCTTCCTGAGATGCAGATCAGCCATTTCCTGTCGATGTGCGACAGTACTGGGCTACTACAGCACGCCGTCCATTGCGTGCCCGATCGCTCGCACGGTTACTGCGTCGACGACAACGCCCGCGCTTTGCTGCTCGCCGTCAGTCTCGGCGGTCCTGGCGAACCGCGCCTCTCGAACACCGTCACGACGCGGTTTGCGGCGTTCATCCAGCATGCCTGGAACCCCGATACGCGCCGCTTCCGAAACTTCATGAGTTACGATCGGCGTTGGCTCGAACCCCAAGGTTCGGAAGACAGTCACGGGCGCACGCTGTGGGCGCTCGGGGCGTGTGCGAGATCCGACCATGACCCATCGCGACGCCGTTGGGCCGCCGCACTTTTCACGATGGCCCTGCCATCGGTCGAGCGCTTCACGTCACCCAGGGCTTGGGCGTTCGCCCTGCTCGGCATCGATGCCTATTGTGCGCTCCATCCCGACGATCCGGCATGCGAGCGCATGCGTGGCGTACTCGCCGAAAAGCTGTTGGTGGCGTTGACCGAAGTCGAAACGCCCGGTTGGGTCTGGTTCGAAGAGGGGCTCTCCTATGACAATGCTCGGCTCCCGCAAGCCTTGATCCAGACGGGCGTCGCGCTCGCAAACGACAGGCTGATTGACGCCGGCATACGCTCACTGCGCTGGCTGATGGAAAAGCAGTCGGCCCCCGACGGTACATTCCGTCCAGTCGGCACCGACAGCTTCGGCCATACGCGGCGCGACCCGCTGGCGTTCGACCAGCAGCCTGTCGAGGCGGCGGCCACTATCGCGGCTTGCATTGCCGCATGGAACGTCACCCGCCGCCCTGAGTGGGTGGACGGGGCAATCTCCGCCCATGCCTGGTTCCTCGGCCACAATGATCTTGCAGAGCCATTGGCGGATCTTGAAACGGGGGGGTGTCGCGATGGCCTCCACCCGGACCGCGCCAACGAGAATCGCGGCGCCGAATCGGTATTGTCGTACCTGTTCGCCGTCGTGGACGTGCGCCGGTTCTTCCGAGGTGCCGCTTTTGAGCACGACAGAATCTCATTCAATCTGGCCCGTGGCGGCCAGGTTTTAACCACTGAGCCGGGATTTATCCCAGGGGGTAACGGTGTTTCAAGCGACGTTCCTAAACCGACAAGCGCTGCATCTGCGTCCTGACCCGGCAAGAGTCGTCGTCAGACCGTTCAAGCCTGCCACAGAGCCCCGCGACCTCAATCCGACCGACAAGACCCGCGCCAATCACATTGTCGATCGCGTGTTGGGCCTCGAAGAAAGTGCCGCTGCGCGACAATTGCAGGAGGTCCTCGAGAATTTCGAGGGCCGCCATCGCAACCTGCTCGACATCTTCGAGGCGCGAGCTTTCGAAATGGAGGACGCGCTCGCACCGCATGCCGCGCTGACCAAGACGCAACGATTCCTGATCGGCGCCTACTTTCTGCACGAGTACTCGTTCGAGGCGTCTGCGTTATTCAACCCGAGCATCGTACGTCACCCCGATCAATCGGGTGCTCCAGCCGGCGGGTGCCGGTTCATTCTGAGCCTGCGTGCGGTCGGCGAGGGACACATCTCCTCGCTGACGTTCCGATCGGGCTCGATTGGAGCGGACGGCAGCGTTATCGTCGATCCGACAGCCCGACTGGCGAGTGTACCGAAGATCTCCAGCAGGACGGCGCGTGGTCAGGGTGACGACGTGGAAGTTTCGTTCAAGGCCGGTGATGACCTCAGCGAGCGCGTCATCTTTCCGGTGACCGAGTCGCAGAGCAACGGTATCGAGGATGCGCGGTTCGTCGAATTCGCTCATGCTGACCGGACGACTTATTATGCCACTTATACCGCTTATAGTGGCCGCGCGATCCGCTCCGAGCTTTTAGAAACTCAGGATTTTCTCACGTTCCGAATGACGCCGTTGGCCGGTTCGGCTGCGCGCAACAAAGGAATGGCGTTGTTTCCGCGCAAGTTCGACGGTCGCTATGCCATGATCGCACGTCAAGATAACGAAAACCTCTACCTCGTCTATTCCGACGACCTCTATACGTGGAATGGTGGGCAGGCGATCCTGAGACCGGAGTATCCGTGGGAGTTCGTACAGATCGGCACGTGTGGTTCACCGATCGAGCTGGACGATTGCTGGCTGTTGCTGACGCACGGCGTCGGGCCGGTCCGGAAATATGCGATCGGCGCCGTTCTGCTCGACAAGGCCGATCCCTCGAAGGTGCTGGGGCGTTCGCGCGAGCCGCTGATCAGGCCTGAACCGCGGGAACGGGAAGGCTACGTTCCCAATGTCGTCTACACGTGTGGTGCGATGCGCCACGGCGACCAGATCATACTACCGTATGCCATCTCGGACACCTTCTCGAACTTCGCCACGATCGAAATCAGGGCGTTGATGAACTCTATCATCGAGATGCCTCAGGCCTGAACCCTCAACGCCGGCAGCGGCGAGCGGACTCGCGCTTCAGGTCGCGCGCCACCTCGTCGCCGAGCATAGCGCCGCGCGCGATCTGGCCAGTGGAGAGGCCGCGACCGGCTGGCCCGCGCAGCACCTGCGCCGCGTCCGCTGCCTCGCGCTCGCCGAGGCGCAGCTCATCGCAGGTCAACTCGCGCCGGCGCTGCTTGTAGGCGAACAGGCGCACGCCCGACGCATAGCCCGCCGCGCTGGCCGGCTGGCGGATCCACGTGCGCTGGCGGTCTGCCATGAGTGCGTCGAGGGCCAAGCGGCGCTCGTGCACGCAGCGCGGGCTGTCGTCGACGCAGTCGAGCCCGCGAGATGGCGGCGGCCCCTCCGTCACGGTCGCGACGGCGCAGCCCCCCACGACAGCGGTGGCGAGGGCCAAAATTGCGGTTACGAGTCGTGTCGTCCGCCCGCGTGTCCTCGGTCCCGTCAAGCCGCTCACCTCTTGGTCCTAAGCTTATGCTGGCGATAGATATGTCCGGTGGCGTCTCTATGGCGACGGCGAGGCCATAGACGGGCGACGCAAGTCACGTCTGATCGGCGTGGCTGCCCTGCGCCGCGCTCGACAATCACGCCATTTGCATTCGTTCGCGCTGTCGGCATAGTCCGCGCCGGCATTGTCCACATCGAACTACACCAACGAGGAGACGCGGGATGGTCAAGGCGATCCGCATTCACGAGCACGGCGGCCCGGATAAGTTGAAGTGGGAGGAGGTCGAGGTCGGCGCCCCCGGTTCCGGTCAGCTGCGCATCAAGCATCATGCCATCGGCCTGAACTATATCGATACCTACCAGCGCTCCGGCCTCTACAAGCTGCCGAGCCTGCCGGCAACGCTCGGGATGGAAGGCGCCGGCGAGGTGACAGCCGTCGGAGAAGGCGTTACCGGGTTCAAGGTCGGCGACCGCGTCGCCTACGCCAACCCGATGGGCAGCTATTCGGAGGAGCGCATCGCGCCGGCCGAGCGGATGGTGAAACTGCCCGACCAGATCCCCTACGAGACGGCGGCTGCCATGATGCTGCAGGGCATGACGGTGCGCTACCTGCTGCGCCAGACCTACAAGGTCGGCCCCGGTACGACGCTGCTGTTCCATGCCGCAGCTGGCGGCGTCGGCCTGATCGCCTGCCAGTGGGCAAAGCACCTCGGCGCCACACTGATCGGTACCGCCGGGTCGGCCGAGAAGTGCCAACTCGCCAAGGATCACGGCGCCACGCACGTCATCAACTACCAGACCGAAAACTTCGTCGAGCGGGTGAAAGAGATCACCGGCGGCAAAGGTTGCGACGTGGTCTACGATTCGATTGGCAAGGACACGTTCCCCGCTTCGCTCGACTGCCTGAAACCATTGGGGCTGTTCGTGTCGTTCGGCAACGCGTCGGGCCCGATCGCCGGCTTCGATCTCGGCGTCTTGGCCGCCAAAGGCTCGCTCTACGTGACGCGCCCCACGTTGTTCACCTACACGGCCAAGCGCGAAGACCTCGTCGCCAATGCCAACGACCTGTTCGAGGTGGTCGTCTCGGGCGCGGTGAGGATCAACGTCAACCAGACGTATGCGCTGGCCGACGCCGCCCAGGCCCATATCGACCTCGAAGCGCGAAAGACGACGGGCTCGACGATCTTCAAGCCTTGATGGGCAAGGGCGGCGAGACGACGCGATGACGATGCGGCCGGCTCAGTCGAGAGCCGGCCGGGGTGAAAAGTGAGGATGTCCATGCAGCGATCGGTCGGCATCATCGGTGCAGGCGCAGCAGGGTTGTGCGGCGCCCGTCACTTTATCGCTGCAGGCTTCGACGTGACGCTCTACGAGGTCGGCTCACAGGTCGGCGGCATGTGGGTCTACGGCAACGACAACGGCCGCTCGTCCGCTTACCGGACACTGCACATCAATACGGCGCGAGACCTGACGGCGTTTCCTGACTTTCCGTTCGACACGTCCGTGCCGCCCTTCCCCAACCATCGCGACATGGCGAAGTATCTCGGCGACTACGCAGACCGATTCAGCGTGCGCGGTCAAATTCGGTTCAACACGCCGGTAAAGGCTGTGCGGCCGGCGCCCGACTATCATCCCGCCCACCCGCGCTGGCTGGTCGAGACCGACAAGGGCGAGACGGCCACCCACGACATCCTGATCGCCGCGAGCGGGCACCTGACACGCCCGCTGGAGGTCTCTATGTTTCGCGACCGGTTCAAGGGCGAGTATCTGCATTCCCACTACTACAGAGAACCGGCGCGGTTCACGGGCAAGCGCGTGTGTATCGTCGGCACCGGCAACAGCGCGCTCGATATCGCAAGCGACATCTGCATGACCGCCGAGACGACGACACTGGTCGCGCGTTCGCAGCCGCTTATCATTCCGAAGCTGATCTTCGGGCGGCCGTTCTGGGACACGGTGAAGCCGTTCTACAAGCCATGGGTGCCAGCGTGGCTGCGCGCACGCATTGTCAAGGCGCTGGTGTTCGTTGTGCACGGGCGCATGGCCGACCTTGGTTTTCCGCCGGCTGGGGCAAAGCGCATCCATGCCACGTCGAACGCCAACATCGTCAATCACATCCGCTATCGCCGGGTGCTGGTGCATCATGGCATCGAGGCGATCGACGGGCAGACGATCACCTTCACCGACCGCACGCGCGCCGAGTTCGACACGTTGATCGCGGCGACCGGCTACGAGATCGACCTCGACATTCTGCCGAAGGAGGTCGTGGCGCCAAAGGACAACGCGCTCGACCTCTACATGCGCATGGTGCCGCCGGACTGGCGCGGGCTTTATCTGCTCGGCTTTTTCAATTCCGACAGCGCCCTCAACTGGATCGTCGACGCGCAGGCGAAGTGGCTCGTTGCGCACGAGACGGGCGAAGCAGCGCTGCCGGACGCAGCCGGCATGCAAGGCGAGATCGCGGCGCGCAAGGCTTGGGTCGCGGCAAACTTCAAGGACACGCCACGCCATGGCATCGAGGTAGAGCACGTGCCGTATTTCGCCGACCTGAGGGCCTCGCTGGAAGCAGGGCGCAAGCGGGCGCGCTCGAAGCAGCCAGCCTCACAGGCCGCGCCGAAGACGCCGGTTCGGGTGCCGGCCGACACGGGCTGACTGACGGGCAAGCCTAAGTCGATTTGCCTTGCCGACTGGCCCGCGGCGTCTGATCCGCGACGAGATCCGCCAGCAGCGCTCTCGTTTCTGCCGGCAGTCGCGCGCTGCCAGCCTCGAGTTTCTCGCGCCATCGCGGCCCCGCGGACCATGCTTTGTACCACGCGTCGGCCAGTTCGTTCGGGCGCCTGGCGGAGAGGGCCTCGATCAGGGTGGCGGATTGTAAGATGTCTTTTGCCGACTTGGCCTGAGCGTCCCGGCTCACCGCGACGATCAGCTTGTGAATGGCATATCGCTCTGCGCGTGGAATGGTCACCGGTATCCCGCCCTTGTGAAGGAGGACGGAGCGCTCCGGAGCATGGATCAGGTAGTCGAGGTGGCGCAAAGGCTGCGCGCCGCTGTTGCCCAGAGCCTTCATGCGCGCGGGTCTTGCTTGATGATCGTCGGAGCCGCGGTTCGGCACCAGCATATCGACGACGAAGCGCTGCTTGTTTCGATAGCGCGTGCTGACGAACGGATCGGAAACGTGCGGCATCGGCTCGAAGGTCTCGTCGACCCGACGGAGCACGTCGACGATCGGGGGCATTTCGTCTCCGATATTTTCGGAAATGCCCCAGAACTGCGCGAAATTTATGTCCTGTGTCTGTAGCGGGCTACCCCTCAGTTTTATGCCCAAGGGACCAGCGTAGGCCTGAAATGCGAGAGTTCCGACCAGAACGCCGCGGAGGCGGAAGAAGCCCGCTTTCCACACGGCCTCGGCGATCGCGCCATTGAAGCGGTCGGGGGATGGCAGTCCAGCCGCAACGAGTGACCTCACGAGTTCTTGGCGCTCTTTGAAGTCGGACTTGATGCCGCCGAAGCGCTGCACGCGATCGGTGATCGACGCGTCCGCGTAAGGACCGACATAGATTTGCCTGCGCTGGCCGTTTTCCGCGATCCTGAAGTGCCAGTAGGTCTTGCCGCGCGAGCGCACTCTGACGAAACGGCCGCGTTCGCTGTAGGTCTCGTCGAACTCCGCATCGAGGCAGCGTTGCAGCAGTTCTGCAAACGTCGTCTGGGTTGCGAGGGAGATCTCGTCCATTTGTTTTACCCGTATATTGGAAAGGGGTACAACATAGCCGGTTGTACCCCTTTTTTGAAGAGGGGTACAACGCGCTGGTCGGGGTGTCCCCGTGGATCACAACGCTCGGCGTCGCGCAGATGGATGCAGCGATCGATGCGGCATGGACTCTCCGCCCCGCCGCCGCTACACCGCGCGGCAACCCTCTTCCCGTGCCGAAAGGATATCCCATGGCCGCAGCCAGCACCGCGCGCGTCTCCCATTCCGATATGGCCAATGCGATCCGCGCGCTTGCCATGGATGCCGTCGAGCAGGCGAAGTCGGGCCATCCCGGCATGCCGATGGGGATGGCGGACGTCGCAACCGTGCTGTTCTCGCGAGTGATGCGCTACGACGCGACAGCGCCGAACTGGCCGAACCGCGACCGCTTCGTCTTGTCGGCCGGTCACGGGTCGATGCTGCTCTACGCGTTGCTCTACCTCACCGGGTCGCCGGACATGACGCTCGACGAGATCAAGCGCTTCCGTCAGCTCGGCGCCAAGACCGCAGGCCATCCCGAGTACGGCCATGCGTTGGGCATCGAGACGACCACAGGTCCGCTCGGGCAGGGGCTCGCCAACGCCGTCGGTATGGCGATCGCCGAGCGGCTGTGGGCGCAACGCTCTGGCGGCGTGATCGATCACCATACGTATGTGATCGCGGGCGACGGCTGCCTGATGGAGGGCATCAGCCAGGAGGCGATCACGCTCGCCGGCCACCTGAAGCTCGGCCGGTTGATCGTGCTGTTCGACGACAACGGCATTTCGATCGACGGACCGACGTCGCTGTCGACCAGTGAGGATCAGATCGGCCGCTTCAAGGCCGCGGGATGGAACACGGCGGCGATCGATGGTCACGATCCGGTGGCGATCGAGGCGGCACTGACGGCGGCCAAGGCCGATGCCTCGAAGCCGTGGCTGATTGCCTGCAAGACGACCATCGGCTACGGCGCGCCGACCAAGGCCGGCAAGTCGTCGTCGCACGGCTCGCCGCTCGGCGCCGACGAGATCAAGGGCGCGCGCGCTACGCTCGGCTGGGGCCATGGGCCGTTCGAGATCCCCGGGGTGATTCTCGAAGCGTGGCGCGCGGCCGGTAGTCGCGCGAAGGCCGAGCGCGAGGTATGGGCTGCGAAGTGGGCAAAGGTCGACGCAACGCTGCGGGCCGCGCTCGACGAGCCGGCCAAAGCCTACGGGGCTGCGATCACCGAAGCGG
>Ga0247831_1005472_pt1 | contig 15854 bp, 14 predicted proteins | sample LaCruzMarch2015__9_FD_192406 | JGI IMG/M metagenome (GOLD analysis project Ga0247831, IMG submission 192406) | Freshwater microbial communities from meromictic Lake La Cruz, Castile-La Mancha, Spain - LaCruzMarch2015_1m | ecosystem: Environmental > Aquatic > Freshwater > Lake | place: Spain... | reverse complement strand
AATTGTTCGACAGACTAATGCCTATAGCACAGCAAGTGGCTATATTGCAAGAGGCTTTGAACGATACCATGTTTGCCCTGCGAACCGAGGCGCAAAAGTCAGCGTTGGACTTTCTCAAATTCGCCCAAGTAGCAGCCACTAGCAATCAGCCTGGCACTACGGGTATGGTAGAAAATCTTAAAAGCAAACTCAGCAAACCCTACAAAGCTCGAACACCCAAAGTTTCTCCTACAACAGAGAATACCAAGGAACAATAAATATCACAGTTTCGACTAAAAGTATAGCGCATAAAAAAGCCCCTCCGAAGAGGGGCTGACGTCAAGTATAACCTCTAACATGAACGCGACGTCAAGAAAACAATTTTTAAAATAATTAAGGAGTTGGTGGTGTAGGTGTAACCACTGGAGTTGCTTTTTCGTAAAATGTACCAAGGTCTTGCGCTATGGCTGTCATACCAGGTGTGTTGGTCATAGCCATTACTTTTACAATGTTATAAAAATTGTCTGCAAAGTCTTTGGCTTCTACACCAGCCGCCATCATGGTATCGTCTACTGATTCTACCAATGAATTAAGCTGTTGCAAAATAGGACGTAAAGCATTGGCAAGGTCCAAATCCTTTTTACCTTCCGCAACCGATATAGCAGGTGGTATAATGCTAGCATTGTTGGTAGCATGTTCTACGGCTTTGGTGACGTAGACAAAACCATCGTCGCCCATCTTGCTGAAGGTTTGGCGCTCATCGGGAGTAAGATTGATGAGGAACGGCAAATTGGTTTTGATTGTAGCTATAGCAGTGGCGATAGCTGTGACTTGTGTCGGCGTTATTGCAGCCGATAAATTTGAGTAAGGCATCTATATAAATTTTTTGATGAGCTTCGAAAATATTAAATCCCTTAATTGAGATATAAATCGAACCTGTTAAAAAAAAGCCAAAAAAAGTGAGCGTTAGTAAGTGTTTGAGCTAATTTATTGAAATACAAATGGTTAGAAAAATGAGGACACTTTCAGCTACTTCTCTCAATGTACAAAACAACCAAGCCGCAGACCCAGAATGTACAATCGAGATTTATGACATGGGATAGTATTGTTTGGAACAATTTTTAAATGTAAAGCCCTAACAGAAATGTGGGGGCTTTTTAATTTAGATATTTCTATGAGCTGTAGGAAATAAATTATATATTTGAGAATGCAATTTATAAACTATTATAGCCTATTTGTTACCAAATTTGAGTGTGTAATGGTGAAAAGTAGGTTACATAAGTAAATATGTGGCAATACAATACGACACACAGCAAATAAAATTAATCCTGAATGACGGAACAAAACTTTAAAGAATTATTGAGTAAGCCAGAGAGCTCAATTTTGGATTTTAAAACAGATTTATATGATTTCACCAGTGATACAGATGGAAGCATCACGGGCAAATTTATTAAAGATATTTTAAGCTTTACGAATACGATTAGAGAAACGTCTGCTTATATCATTTATGGAGTAAAGGAACATCAAGATAGTACAAAAGAACTGATTGGCATAACTAAGAATATTGATGACGCGATTTTACAGGATAAAGTAAAAAGCAAAGTTTATCCTTTGCCAAAGTTCCAATATTCGACACTAAGACTTGATGATAAATTATTTGGAATTATTGAGATTCCACTTGTTAAATATGATTTTCCTATCGTCTCATTAGTAAAGATGAAGGGTATCGAAATAGGAAAAACATATTTCAGGCAAGGTTCATCTAATACCGAAGCACTGACGCTAGACATTATCAAAATTAGTAGTTGGTTCCAATCTTTACCTGAATTTGAAGCTGTTCATTCATTTCATGATGACATTTCAAACTTTCTTAAAAGATTACTTACTAAAAAGGATAAATTATCAGAAGTTTTACCTGAACTATATTTATTTGCAAAGTCGAATAATTATCAAGACCTAAAATATTTTTGCGAATTGGAGATAAAGGGTTTCGACGTTAGCAGTTCGGAATTGAGAAATCATATACAAACTGAAAGAGAGAAATATAACTACCGCGTTCAAGTAATAAAAATATCGCTTCAGGAAATAAGTCAGAGCATTAATTTCACTACTGAGCAACTTAGTCAACTATTAAATGATTCAGAGGACTTTTATAACGCACCTTATTTTTTTAAAGACCCACTAATTGCAATTGAACGCTTTTTAGATAAAAAGGATGGGTTCGTAAAAATTACCATGAAAGTAAAAGATGTATTACCACACTATCAAAAAGATCACTCAGCATTCGGATACGTATTCAACTCCATCTTCTTGAACCTTTATGCCAATATTAGACAAAAACTAATTGATTTAATAATGGATATAAATTAGTACTGCCGCTAATACACCGCAGAACTCAATGCCGGGCTAAGTCTAAGGGCTGAACAATTTAATTATCTAAAATCAGCGAATAAATCGTTCTTCGAAATGTAAGCCTCAGCAGAATTCCGTAAGCTAGATATAAAAGATTCTCAGAATCGATTAACCATAAACCCTGCATTGACTCAGCTTAATAAATAAGATGTCGATGATGGATAGCCCCGATCTCGTCACGTCCAAAAAGATGTGAACGAGAGCGGGAAGTAGTTTAATAACATTGCAAAGCTAGGCTCCAAAAAGGCTGTTTTGCACTCAATTGTTTTTAAAACCAATTGGCTAGGTAGGATTTGAATATTTGAGTAAATTTTGAATGCTTTGTATATAGGACATTTTGATTTCAACTATCTTTACATAAACAATACATACAATGCAAATGAAAACGTACCTCGCCCTTTTGTCACTGTTTGTAAGCAGTCTGTATGGCTGTAAACTTAAAAAAGGCTTAAATTCGAAAGAAAAGGTTGTAGAATCTGAACATTCGAGAGTGCTTATACGCTCCTCAGAGCCTGGCGGTGGCAGCACCTTACTTCGTGGTAGGATTAAAGACATGCAATCGGAAGATATCATTGAAGGTGCCATAGTGAAGCTCAGCAAAAATGGCACTATGGTGCAAGGTGTCATTTCGGATATGGAAGGTAAATTTGAAATAAAAAATTTGACTGAGGGCAAATATGAATTAGAAATTAGAGCTACATCATATGAAAAATTTACATTTCCCTTGACAATCAAATCAGGTGCTAACACTGATCTCGAAGTATGGCTAAAACGATTTGAAATACGTTTGGAAAAACCAGTGATCTATCTCTATCCTACCGAAAAAACAGCAATACATGTCGCATTAAATTATAAAGGAAAATTGACACATACCTACCCTGCTTATCCTCCACAAGGTTGGGAAGTGGTAGCCGAACCCAATGGTACCTTGTGGGACAACAAAGGTCAGGAATATTATGCTTTGTTTTGGGAAGGTGTGCCCTATTCTCCTTTGGAAGCCAAGAATGGATTTGTAGTTCCTGGTAAAGAAACTGCAGCATTTTTGGAAGAAAAACTGGCCTATTTGGGCCTCAACAGACGTGAAGCCAATGAATTTATCATGCATTGGTTGCCTCGCATGGAAAATCATCCTTACAACTTGGTTCATTTTGCCGGTGCAGACTATGAAGCTTTAGCTTCATTGCATATTTCACCCAAACCAGAAACCCTGATTCGGATTATGATGCTCACTCAGCCACTTGAAAGAAAAATAGATTTCCCCTTACAGGATTTAAGCTCCTTACAAAAAACACGCAAGGGATTTACTCTCGTAGAATGGGGAGGCGCGGAATTGGAACCAATGTCGACAAAGATTTCGTTTGGTAAGTAAGCATTACAACAAAATACATTAATATGAAAACAAACACACAAACCAGTTTACCGCTATTGGCTTTGGTCATTCTAAGTAGTTTAATAGCATGTAATGTAATACCATCTGACAAATCTAAAACTACATCCAACGACTCATTGTCGATAGGTATCATGTTAGACTCGTTCAATATGGCGGCTGCCAATGCGGATTACAATGGCTACTTCAATTATTTTGACGAAGATGGCGTTTTTATGGGTACAGACGCATCCGAACATTGGGACAAAGCTCAATTTATGGTATGGGCAAAGCCGTTTTTTGATCGAAAAAAAACCTGGCATTTTACATCTATGCAACGACATATTTTTATTGACCCTAGCCACGACATAGCTTGGTTTGACGAGCTTCTTGATACCCAAATGAAAATCTGTAGAGGTTCGGGTGTATTGAAAAAAGTCAATAATCAATGGAAAATCAAACAATATGTATTGTCCATGACTATTCCTAATGCATTGAGTGATCAAGTCACATTGTTGAAATCACCCATTGAAGATTCAATACGGTTGCAATTGCTGAAATAAGTTCGCAGTCTTAATTCATTGGAATATTAATAACTACTGTCGTTCCTTGGCCAACTTGACTGTCCCAATGTATTTCGCCCTTTAGAAACTGTACTCTTTTTTGAATATTGCTAATTCCTATACCCGCTTTTTCGCTCAGTTGACTTGGATTAAATCCACGACCATTGTCCTCTATCGTCACATCAACCATTAGTTCGTCTACGAGGATTGAAATATTGAGTTCGGATGCATTGGCATGTTTTAATACATTGTTGACACACTCTTGAATGATACGATATAGAAATATCTCAGTATTTGATTCTAAAGGTTTGTTTAAGCCGTCGGTAAAGAGTTGCACTTTGAGCTTCTGTTGGTTGAGGTTATCCAAGAAATTGCGCACAGCCTTACCAAGACCATTTTTCAATAGCGAGTTAGGCATCATATTGTGGCTAATACTTCTGACTTCTCCCACCGAATCTACAACTAGATTCATGGCATTGCTGAAGGTTTGCACATCATTTTCGCTCGCAAAATTTATTTTACCTTTCAAGGATTCAAGATTCATTTTAGCTGCAGTCATGGTTTGCCCTACACCATCGTGAAGGTCTGTGGCTATGCGTTGTCGTTCGTTTTCTTCTGCTTCAATGATTGCCTTAGTCGCTTTATTTTGCTCATGAATCATGGTTTCTTGAAGCTTGTTTTCGTAGCGTAATTTTCTACGATGATATGCACTGTATAGTAAGCCTATACCCAAAAGCAACAACCCTATACCCGCCATCAAATAGGTATTTTTAATTTTTTCGTCCTTGATTTTTAAATCTTTCTTTTGCGTTTCGTATTTGATATTCAGTTCTTCTATTTTCGCTTTGATATCTTCACCACTCAATGAATCTCTCAGTTTGACATGTTTTTTGAGGTAAAACAAAGCAGAATCTTGTTTCATATTTCGTTCAAAATTGATATACATCATTTGATAAGCATCAATGATTTGTTTGACATTTTCTATTTTTTGGGCATGAAAAAACCCCTTTCGAATCCAGTCTTCGCTTTCGGACAATTTGCCTAGTTTGCTGAGATTGCTACCCAAATAAAAATAGGAATATGAGAGTTCGTTTTGTTCATTGTTGCGTTCACGAATAGCTATAGCTTCCAACAAGTATGGTGTAGCTTTTTCGGATTGTTTGGCTCTATCATACATAGTACCGAGTTCAGCCAATGCAAACGCAATAGAAGAAGAATCACCAGATAAATAAGCGTATTCCAATGCCTTGGTATTGCATACAATACCTTCAGTATAGTTTTCTTTTTCACGATGAATAATACCAATATTGCCATAACTCTTCGATATTCGTCGATCGCTTTTCATACGTTTTGCTATTTCGATAGCATCAGTATGGTATTGCATAGCTCTATCGAGGTCCTTCATGGTCACAGACAAAATACCTAGTTGAGTTTTACTCGCATATGCTAATGTATCATTTTTAATTTCTTCTGCTTTTGCGTTTGCAGCTATGAGCACTTTTACAGCATCTTCATATTTTGATTGTCGTCTTAAAATAACACCTTTAGACATACTAATATGTATGATTAATTTTTGACCTTCATAACTTTTATCAGCATAAGTTAAGCCTTTTTCTAATTCTACCATTGCTTCGTCAAACTGACCAATACGTTCAAAATAATTTCCTAGTTGATGATGTACGCTGCCTATTTTCAATGGGTCATTGAGCTTATTGGCTATTTCCATAGTTTGGTCCAATATCGGCAAAGCATCTTTGACTTTATTTTCGATATACATAGACCCTAGTTTGGACCATAGCGTATAAGCATCTTCCTTGCTCAGTTGTTGAGTCTTAAGCACTTGCTCAATTGAATCCATTTTTTTGACTTGTGCCAAAACTGTAAAACCGAAACAAACAAATGTGATTAAAAAAATTGGCCTGAGCAACAATCGGATCATTGTAAATATTGTGTACTGCAAATTATACCAAATTAAAATATTATTTAAGCCAAAGGCAAAAAAAGATTAAGCTGGTGTTATAATAGATTCAGAGCTCCTTTTTATTTTTTTTTATTACATCCTTGACTTAAACAAAAAAAGCCTTGAATTGAATCAAGGCTTTTGGAAAGTTTATTATATTACAGATATTACTTTACAGCGTACATAATTTCTTTTGCTATACGAACAGTTTTATCTATCGAAGGTAAAAATGCTGCAACGAGATTTGGAGCATAATGCATATTGGTATCTGCACTACAAATACGGCGGATAGGGGCATCTAAATAATCAAAAGCTTCTTTTTGAACACGATAGCTAATTTCAGATGATATACTTGCAAATGGCCATTGCTCTTCTACTATTAATAAGCGGTTTGTTTTCTTCACTGATTCTACAATTGTATGCCAATCAAGAGGACGTATTGTACGTAAATCAATGACTTCAGCACTAATACCTTCTTTTTGCAATTCATCAGCAGCGCCTAAGGCTACTTTCATCATCTTGTTGTACGATACAATGGTTACATCAGTGCCTGCACGTTTGATATCAGCTTTACCAATTGGTATTAAATATTCTTCTTCAGGTACATGTCCCATATCGCCGTACATCACTTCACTTTCCATAAATACCACAGGATCATTGTCGCGAATTGCTGACTTAAGCAAACCTTTGGCATCGTAAGGATTTGAAACTGAAATAACTTTTAATCCAGGCATGTTGGCGTACCAACTTTCAAATGCAGTGGAATGCTGCGCACCTAATTGTCCAGCAGATCCGTTCGGGCCACGAAAAACAATAGGACAACTAAATTGGCCACCACTCATAGATAACATTTTGGAAGCGTGATTGAATATTTGATCCAAAGGAAGTACAGCGAAATTCCAAGTCATAAACTCAACAATAGGTCTTAAACCATTTGATGCTGCACCTACGGCAATAGCTGCAAATCCTAATTCTGCAATTGGCGTATCAATAATACGTTTTGGTCCAAACTCATCCAACATACCTTGACTCACTTTATAAGCGCCATTGTATTCGGCTACTTCCTCTCCCATCAGAAAAACATTCTGATCTAATCTCATCTCTTCCTGCATGGCTTCTCTAAGGGCTTGTCTGAAGGCTATTTCGCGCATAGTGTTATTGTTTGTTTGGACAAAAATAAGTATGAAAAGTATATAAATGTATTTTTTGTTTAATTCATTCCAAAGAATTTTGCTCATTGAACATATTATGAAAACACTAACAATTGGCGCAAATAAGGATTTGTTCAAAAAATACTAGATTTGCGTCTTGTAGATGAACTTAACATCAACTTATTATCAATAAATTATTATCAATTTGCTTCAAATTCAAATAAACGCTCAACATATTTTTGCCGCTTGGAAAACAGCTTTAAGCGATAGAACATTTGCTTTTAAAATACTTGCAACACCAGGTTTATTTTTTTTATATTCAGCAGTTACGCAACCGCTTGGAACATACATTCAACACAGAAAAGGCGTACAATTAGATGATAAGTTTTTGTATTTTTTTCCAAGTTACGATTTCTCTTTCCCAATATTTATAATCCTTTACTCCTCCTTGGCAATGGTTATTTTGTTTCATTTGGATAAACCAAAAGTAATCTTAAGAGTCTTAGAAATGCATTTTTTAATAGCTGTTGTACGTCAATTATGTATATTATTGATAGCGCTAGAACCTCCAGTAGGCTTAATTGTACTTCGTGATGTTTTTTTAGAAAATACCGTTTACCCAAGACATTCACCTTTGACAAAAGATTTATTTTTTAGCGGACATGTTGCTAGTATTTGGCTCTATTTCCTTTGTGCTGAGCGCAAATATTTAAAATATTACTTCATAGCCTCTACTGCTATTATGAGCTATATGATACTTAGCATGCGCGTACATTATACATACGATGTATATGGTGCAATATTTTTTACAACCTTAATATACAAAGCACCTTCATGGATAAGGAGCAGACAATTGGCTTTAAGATTAGCAAAAATCGACAGTACGGTGGAATAATAGATTACCAAAAACCTATAAATTTCTTTTATCAACAATGTTACGAAAATAGATAGTTTTATCTATTTTACCTTAAGGGTTGTACCTTAAAAAAAATAGGTTTTAATCGATGTTTGAATAATCAAAGAAATGTAATAAATTCAAAAAGAGATTAATTACTTTCAATTAATTGACGAAATACAGCTGTATTATAATAGTATTCCTTTTAAAAAAAACATAGCTACAGAAAAATAAATAAGAAGCCCAGTAACGTCAACTAATGTAGCTACAAACGGCGTTGAAGAAGCTGCAGGGTCTGCACCCATTTTTTTCAGCAATAAAGGTAACATCGACCCCATAAGCGAGCCCCAAAGTACAACTCCTATCAATGAAAATCCAACAACAGAGGCTATTCTAAGATAATGTTCGCCAAAGACAGGAGAAAACAAATGCCAAATAGATATTACTGAAAAACTAAATATGCATAATGTGATGCCCAAAAATAAACCTGAGAAAATTTCTCTTCGCATAACGCGCCACCAATCTTCTACCCTGACTTCACCCAAAGCCATAGCTTGAATAATCAAAGTAGCTGCTTGCGAACCACTATTTCCTCCACTTGAAATTATTAATGGTATAAATGTTGCCAACATGACCACTTTCGCTATTTGACCTTCAAACTTAGTCATGGCTGTAATTGTGAGCAATTCACCAAAGAATAAGACAATCAACCAAACAATCCTTTTTTTGTACAATTGCACAAGTGAAACATCCAAATATGGATCGTCTAAAGCCTCGGTACCACCTATCATTTGGATATCTTCTGTGTATTCTTCTTCTACAACCCACAAGACATCATCAATGGTCACGATACCTAAGAGTACATTTTTATCATCTACAACTGGCAAAGCCACTCGATTATTCATCTGAAAGACGTTGGCCACTTCCTTTTGATCATCATTGACATGTAATGAAATATATCGACCATCGATGAGGTCAGATACTTTGGTTGTTTTGGGGTCAACCAATAGGAAATCACGAATTCGAACATCATCGATAAGCGTTCCATTTTCATCTGTAACATAAATCACATCGATTGTTTCAGAACTTTTACCATAATCGCGAATATATGTTAATACCTGCTCTACAGTCCAGTCTGGCTCTACGTCGATATAATCTGGCGTCATTAGTCTACCAACACTTTCCTCAGGATAACCTAGCAAAGAAAGGGTAATTTTACGCTCTTCAGGATTCAGTTGTTTGATAATATCTTTAACAACCAAATTGGGTAATTCGCTCAACAAGGAAGTCCGATCATCGGGAGGCAATTCATTTAATAATTGAACAAGCTGATGAGGAGGGATTTTTTTGAGTAACCTTTCTTGTATACCTACATCCAAGATACGGAAGACAGCCAAAGCGCGCTGAAAGTCCAATTGTTGAAAAAATTGAAGCTGATATTCGGGCAATTCGTCAATCAATTCTGCAACGTCTGAAATATTCAGATCGTTAATGAGTTCGCGCAATTCGCTTATGGCGTCCAACTCAATGAGTTTTTCAACTCGCTCCACCAAAACTTTCAATTCTTCCATCTTGCGGCATTCGATTGCAAAAGTAAGGTGTAAGTAGTTTATATTTGCCAATCAAAAATTAATATTTATTTCTTCATACACTTGCGAAGAATGGCTATTTTGAAGCATTTTGACATTTAAACCATAAAAAAAAGAAAATAGTTTTGAAATATTCTTTTTGCTTCCAAAATATTTCATTACCTTTGCGTTCCCAAAATCAAAAAAATAATAATGGCGCGTATTTGTCAAGTAACCGGAAAAACTCCTCTTAAAGGAAACAAAGTATCTTTTTCTAACAAGAAAAGCATACGTCGCTTTATGCCAAACCTACAAAGCAAACGCTTCTTTTTGGCTGAAGAGGACAAATGGATCACTTTAAAATTAACAACAAACGCTATGCGTACAATCAACAAACGTGGTTTATTTACTATCGTTAACGAATTGCGTGCTGCTGGCGAAAAAATATAATCTCAACGTATTAAACTTTAAGTAATGGCAAAAAAAGGTAACAGAGTTAACGTAATACTAGAATGTACTGAGCACAAAGATTCAGGTTTGGCTGGTACAAGTCGTTATATGACTCAAAAAAATAAAAAAAATACACCTGAACGTATTGAGTTGAAGAAATTCAACCCATTGATGAAAAAATATACAATTCACAAAGAAATCAAATAATTCTAAGTCATGGCAAAAGCAGCTTCAAAAAACTCCAAAGTTAAAGATTTAAAAGCTTCAGCAGAAGCTAAAAACTGGACTAAAGTAATCCGTGCGGTTCGTAGTCCTAAATCTGGTGCTTATACCTTCAAAGAACAAATCATTCACAAAGAAAAAGTGAGCGACCATCTTGCTGGTAAGTAAAACAGAGTATAAAAAATATATTTAAACCACCTTTGGGTGGTTTTTTTTATATATTAACTTAGAGCATTAAAAGATATGGATATTGAGGTCTAAATCTTTAATTTCAAAAAGATCCTACTTATTTACGAGTTTGTTTCAAACCGATCAAACTCGTCACTATTCGTTCTTGGTACAACAATCGGATTAAGCCGTCGGCCAATCCAATTTGAGGAACATAAATATCAGATATTGCGCCCCATCGCATAACAGAGATATAAATTTGCAAAGCTGGAACTATTACGTCTGCCCTATCTTCTCTAAATCCATAACGGTGTATTCTTTCTTTTACTGTGAGAGGACTCATTTCTTTATGATAATCTCGAAGCATTTCAAGTGTTAATGGTTTATCAAGCTTTCTTTTAGACATAGAAAATATCTTACTGATATTGCCACCTGTACCAATTGCTTCAATTGTACTACCTAATTTTAAATTGGATTTAATGAAATTTTTCATTTCTTCCCAATTTTCAATTTCTACTTGATTTTTCAACAAACGTATTGTACCAATATTGAATGATTTTTTAATTACATCTTTCGATTTACCATAAAAAGTCAATTCTGTACTTCCACCACCAACATCAATATATAAATACGAATTTTTCTTGTCCATTGTTTCGGCCAAGTGCGTTTGATATAAAATCATAGCTTCTTGACTTCCTGTGATTACTTCTATCATAATCCCAGTCTGATCAAACACCATTTGTACAATTTCTTTAGAATTAATCGCATCGCGCATAGCCGAAGTCGCACAGACTTTTAATCCAGCCACTTCATATACATTCATTAAGTGCTTAAAAGCTTGCATGGTTTCAACCAATGCTTGAATTTTCTTGGCAGAAATAAAACCTGTTTCAAATACATCAAAACCAAGACGCAAGGGAACGCGAACAAGGTTTACTTTGGTATAGTCTAGGCTTCCATCTGTATACGTATTTATATCGTTGATGAGTAACCTGACTGCATTGGATCCTATATCAATAGCTGCAAGACGCATGGTCGTAAATTATAAGCACAAGGTAGTCTTTTTCTATCTTCTTAACACTATTTGGGTGTTTCAGTATAACTTTTATTTTTCAACAAATGGTAAATTTCTTCCTGCGATCGAATCATGGGTTCATTTGAACTTCGTTGTACATACTTATTTGCTTGTTCGTTATCCAACTTACGTGCTTTTACATTTTCTTTCAATTGTATGTCCAAAATTTCTTTTAATTCTTCTTTAATTGTTGGATCAAAAATAGGCGTTGTAACCTCAATACGATAATCTATATTTCGAATCATCCAGTCTGCACTAGAAATATAATAATCATGTTTATTTTTATTGTTGAAATACATGATTCGTGCATGTTCTAAATATTCATCTACTATACTGATGGCTTTAATATTTGATTCCCACTTCGGATTTTCAGTATGTACACCACAAATACCGCGAATGATTAATTTTAAATCCACACCAGCTTTGGCGGCATTATAAATTTCATCAATTAATTTTTCATCAGAAAAGCTATTCAATTTTAAAATGAATGAAGCAGGTTGTTTTACCCTTAAATGTTTAATTTCATTTTGAATTTTTTCAATGAAAAAATCACGTGTGCTAAATGGCGAAACAATCAACGTTTTGCATTGTTTTATTCGAACCAATGATTCCGGGCGTTCGATAAAATCAAACACACGAGCGATATCAGCAACAATACGTTTATCAGCAGTCATTAAGCAATGATCGCCATAATATTTGGCTGTATTTTCATTTAAATTCCCAGTACTAATAAATCCATAATGTTTCAATGTTTTTGAAATTCGCTTAGAGATTAAACATACTTTAGCATGTATTTTCCGATTTGGCAAACCTACTAAAACCATCACACCTTCTTCCTCTAGGATTCGCTTCCATTTCAAATTAGCTTCTTCGTCAAATCGAGCACGTAATTCTAATACTACGGTTACTTTCTTTCCGTTTCGAAGTGCATTAATCAATGCTTTAATAATCTTTGAATCTTTTGCTAATCTATAGCATGTAATTTTGATGGATTCTACAAATGGGTCAATAGCTGCTTCGCGCAGCAAGTCAATAATAGAATCAAACGAATGGTATGGAAAATGCAACATCACATCTCTCGTATTGAGCACATCCAATATACGGACTGGCTGTGTAAAAAGTGGATGAACAAATGGTTTGTTTCGGGTCAATCTCTTCTCAAATACTTCCATTGGAAAATCCATGAAGTCTTTAAAATTATGTATTCGTCCGCCAGCTATTAAACTATCTTTTTTGGTTAAACCCAACAATTTAATTAGATAATGTAATAAATTCTTTTGGATGGATTTGTCATATACCAAACGGACAGCTTTGCCTTTCTTTCTATTTTTGAGACCTTTTTCGATGCTTTGAATTAAATCGGTATTGATGTCATTATCAATATCTAATTCTGCATCGCGTGTTACTTTGATAATATAGCCTTCGAAATGGTTAAACCCAAATTGTGCAAACAAATTAGGAAGACAAAATCGAATTATGTCTTCTAATAAAATGATATTTTTCTCGCCCTTGTTGGATGGTAAAATTAAAAATCGAGGCAATACATTGGTTGGAACTTCAATCAATGCATAACTATTCATAAAAGAATTTGTGGTATTGCCAAGCGCACAGGCTAAATAAATTGATTTATCGCGCAACAATGGCAGCTCAGGAATACTTTCAATCATCAAAGGGGCAATGTTGGTTCTAACTTTATCGTTAAAATAATTTAGAATGAACTGTTTTTGAGAAGCATTGAGTTGATTTTCATTGATAATCGTTATTTTTTCTTTTTTCAACTCGGTCAAAATTGAGCTATAAATACGCTCAAATTCTTTTTGCTGTTCCAAAACCGTCAATTGAATTTGCTTCAAAATACTGGCAGGCTTATGTTCTAGATACATTTTGGCTTCTTTGCCAAACTGAACCATTCTATTTAAAGTAGCAACTCGAACGCGAAAAAATTCATCCAAATTATTAGAAAAAATACCTAAAAACCTTAATCGCTCTGAAAGCTGTACAGATTTATCATTTGCTTCTTGCAATACCCTTGCATTAAACGCCAACCAACTTAAATCACGAACAATTTTGGGAGTCTTTACGATTTTCTTCATATGATAGCTACAAATATAAACTCAATTAACAGTTTATAATATTAATTTTTTATTGCTTTTTGAACCGAAATCTTACATAGAAGCCAGCGTAGCAAGAATTATTTCTTGCTCTTTAGCATTCGATTTTTCTAACAATTCTGTTGCCTCTGCTACCATTTTATCGGCAATTTCTTTATTTTTCAAACCACTTGCATTGATTTTTACATTGAGGTAAGCACCATATATCGCAGTTCGAATACACAAGGCACCTACAGCTGCATCTGTCACACTATTCGGATTACCTTTTTCCACCATGGCTTGGGCAATTTCATATCCGTTAAAGCAAACTTGCATCGTCTTCAACGGAATTTCTGTTGCGTACAATGTAGCATCTTGAATAGCTTTTGAGCGAGCTTGTTTCTCCTCACCCGAATTTTTAGGTAAGCCGAAAGCATTCATGATTTTATTAAATGCATTGGTGTCTTCGTCCACCAATTTCAATAATTCATCTTTGATTGCTTGGCCTTTTTCGGCATAATTGCTGAAATATTCCCATTGATCGTCCCAGCCTTTTTTGTGCGAACTTAAATTGGCTACCATAGTGGCCAAACTAGCACCTAAAGCCCCCACATAAGCACTAATACTACCACCACCAGGCGCTGGACTTTCACTTGCAGTTTCATTTGCAAATGCTACAAGATTCATATCAATCAACTTTTTTGACGAATCTTCTTGCATCACATATTCAATAATTTTTTTCTTCGGATCAAAAGGTGTCAGCTCATCTAATCCCATACTTTTTATAGCAATTTTTATTATTTCTTCTTCACTGATTCCCACACTTCTTTTTTGCTTAGTCAGAAAATACTTACCTGCATCAAGCATGGATTTCAATGGAACCAAACCTACTAACTCACTGCCTGTTACCCGCATGCCTCTTGCTTGAGCACGGTCTACAGCGGTGTCAAATGCGATATGCAATGGCGTGATGCTGATGTTAGTTAAGTTCATCGAAATTTGTGCAATACCATATTCTTCAATATACCAACCTATAGCTTTTACACTTTTTAACAAGCCTGGCTCTCTCACTTCAACACCATTTTCATCCAATACTTTCTTCCCATTTTCTTCTTTCACACGACCATTTTCACGTAGATCAAATGCCACTGAATTGGCACGACGAGTAGATGTCGTGTTTAAATTTACATTATAAGCTACTAAAAAATCACGAGCTCCGATAACAGTTGCTCCACTTTTTTCATTAAAAATTGCTTCACCAAAATCAGGTAACCAATTAGCGTCTTTTATTTTATCACCAAAACCTTCATACTCTCCAGCACGGATTATAGCTAAATTTTTTCTATCTTCTTTTTGCGCTGCGGCTTCATATAAATATACGGGTATATTCAATTCCTCACCGACTCGTTTACCTAATTTCTTAGCATACTCTACGATTTCTTCCATAGTGATTCCTGCAATTGGAATTAAGGGACAAACATCTGTAGCTCCCATACGTGGATGTTCACCTTTATGTTTAGACATATCAATAAGTTCACCCGCTTTTTTGATTGCTAAAAAAGCCGCATCAATGACAGGCTGTGGCTCGCCTACAAATGTCACTACAGTTCTATTGGTGGCTTTCCCTGGATCTACATCCAACAACTTTACACCTTCGATTGTTTGAATTTCATCTGTAATTTGTTTGATGATATTCATATCTACTCCTTCACTAAAGTTAGGTACACATTCTATAATTTGTTTTTGCATGATTCCGATTTTTGATGTGCAAATATAGGTATGAAAATGAGTAGATGAAATTGTTATACATCGGAATAATTAATTTTATTATTGAATCTCCGCTTCCTTACCACTACGTAAACTGGATGTGTAGTGGCAGTTGAACTTTGTACTTAAATTAAAAGTACAATGAATATTTTAAATTTTATGAATGAGTTTTCGACTATCGAAGAATG
>Ga0247831_1005465_pt1 | contig 15861 bp, 11 predicted proteins | sample LaCruzMarch2015__9_FD_192406 | JGI IMG/M metagenome (GOLD analysis project Ga0247831, IMG submission 192406) | Freshwater microbial communities from meromictic Lake La Cruz, Castile-La Mancha, Spain - LaCruzMarch2015_1m | ecosystem: Environmental > Aquatic > Freshwater > Lake | place: Spain... | reverse complement strand
CAACGTCGACCGTGTCGAAAATCGCGCCCAAACGGACGCTATCGTCGCAAAGCGCTTCGCAGCGCTGGCCACCGATAAGCTGATTGGCGTGCTCAATGACGCTGACATCGCGTTCGGCCTGGTCAGCGAAGTCGCCGACGTTCTCAAGCACCCGTGCCTGCGCCAGATCTCCATCGCCACGCCGCACGGACCCGTCCACGTACCTGCCCCGCCGGCCCGCATCAAAGGGCAGGCCCCGCTCGACACGGCCGTGCCAGCGATCGGCAGCCACAGCGATGCCGTCAGGGCCGAGTTCCTCGGCTGAAGCGCCCGAACGAGCATTGCGGCACTGGATCGGCCCGGCCTGCTCTGGTTAAAGAAGGGGAACACAGCGCGCTGGTGTTCCGGCGCCGAATTTTCCTCCCCACGGCGACAGCGACAGTGACCCTTCAAGGACGATGATGAAGACCGACACCCCGCGCCCGATCCGCCTCAAGGACTATCGTCCGCCCGCCTACCTGATCGATACGGTCGCCCTCGACATATCGCTTGCCGCCAGCGCCACGCGCGTCAGGGCGCGGCTGTCGCTGCGGCCGAATCCTGCAGCCCTGCCGCCCAAGCGCGGTGCCAGCCAGCTGGTGCTCGACGGCGAGCACCTGACGCTGGAGAGCATCGCCCTCGACGGCCACCCGCTCGCCGAGAGCGCCTATAAGCTGACCGACAGCAGCCTGACGCTGCGCGAGACGCCAGCCAAAGCGTTCACGCTCGACATCGTCACCATCATCGCGCCGGAGGCCAACACCTCGCTCAACGGGCTCTATCGCTCGCGCGGCGTCTACTGTTCCCAGTGCGAGGCCGAAGGGTTCCGCCGCATCACGTATTTCCTCGACCGACCTGACGTGCTGTCCGTCTACACCGTGCGCCTGGAGGCCGACCGCGAGGAGGCAGGCGTTCTGCTCGCCAACGGCAACCCGACAGAGCGCGGCACGCTCGCCGGCGGCAAGCGCCACTACGCCTTATGGCATGATCCCCACCCCAAGCCCTGCTACCTGTTCGCGGTGGTCGGCGGCAATCTCTCCTCGATCGCCTCGACGTTCACCACGGCGTCGGGCCGCAAAGTCGACCTCGCCATCTACGTCGAACCCGGCAAGGAGAAACGCGCCGGTTGGGCAATGGACGCGCTCAAGCGTTCGATGGCCTGGGACGAGCAGCGCTTCGGGCGCGAGTACGACCTCGACGTGTTCAACATCGTCGCGGTGTCCGACTTCAACATGGGCGCGATGGAGAACAAGGGCCTCAACGTCTTCAACGACCGCCTGATCCTCGCCTCGCCCGAGACCGCGACGGATGCGATCTACGAGGCCATCGAGAGCGTCGTCGCACACGAATACTTCCACAACTGGACCGGAAACCGCATCACCTGCCGAGACTGGTTCCAGCTCTGCCTGAAAGAAGGTCTGACCGTCTATCGCGACCAGGAATTCTCTGCCGACGAACGCTCGGCGGTGGTCCAGCGCATCACCGACGTGCGTCAGCTGCGTGCCATCCAGTTCGCCGAAGACGCAGGACCCCTCGCGCATCCGGTGCGCCCCGAGAGCTATATCGAGATCAACAACTTCTACACGGCGACCGTCTACGACAAGGGCGCGGAGCTGGTGCGCATGATCGAGACGCTGGCCGGTCGCGACGGCTTCCGCAAAGGCATGGACCTCTACTTCGCCCGCCATGACGGCGACGCCGCAACTGTCGAGGACTTCATCGTCTGCTTCGAGGAAGCCTGCGGCCTCGATCTCGGTCAGTTCCGCCTCTGGTACAGCCAGGCCGGTACACCCGAACTGGTCTGCAAGCTCACCTACGACAAGACAAAGCGCACCGCCGAGTTGCATGTCGAGCAGGTGGCGGGCCCGACGCCCGGCCAGCCGACCAAGAAGCCTCAGCTCATCCCGCTGAGGCTCGGCCTGATCGGCCACAACGGCGGCGAGATTCCGCTCCAGCTCGCCAGCGGCGAACCGATCGCAGACGGTGTGGTGCGCGTGACCAAGCGCTCGCAGACCTTCAAGTTCGTCGACGTGCCGAGCCAACCCGTGCCCTCGCTGCTGCGCGGCTTCTCCGCCCCCGTCAAACTGACTGCCGACATTCCCGACCGTGATCTCGCCTTCCTGATGCGCACTGATAGCGACCTGTTCGCGCGCTGGCAGGCGGCCAACGATTACGCGACGCGCCTGCTGATCCTCGGCGTGCGCGGGCGCGACAAGTCAGCGCTCGCCGAGCGCGTCGCCGCCTACGCCGAGGCGATCGGCGCGAGCCTTGCCGATACTGGGCTGGAGCCCGCCTACAAGGCCGAATTGCTCAAGTTGCCGACCGAAACCGACATCGCGCGCGAGATCGCCCGCAATATCGATCCGTCGGCGATCCATGCCGCTCGCGTGCAGATGCAGCGCACCATGGGCCGCATTCTCGGCGATACGCTGGAGAAGGCCTACAAAGCGAACCACGACAAGGCGTTTTCGCCCGATGCGGCGAGCGCCGGCCGCCGCGCGCTGCGCAATCAGTGCCTGGCACTGCTCGCCATGCGCAATACACCGGCCGATCGCGAGCGCCTCGCCGCGCACTATCGCAAGTCGACCAACATGACCGACCAGAGCCACGCACTGGCTCTCATCGCCATGCGCGGCGGCGCAGAGGCCGAGGCGGCGCTCACCCATTTCCACGACCGCTGGAAAGACGATCACCTGGTTATCGACACGTGGTTCTCGGTGCAGGCGATCGTGCCGCGGTCCTCGACGCTCGCCCGCATTCGGAAGCTGACCCGGCATCCGTTGTATTCGGCGAAGGCGCCGAACAAGGTGCGCGCCCTGATCGGCGCTTTCGCGATGTCGAACCCGGTGCAATTCAACCGGCCGGACGGCAAGGGATACGAACTGCTCGCCGACCAGGTGCTGGCGATCGAGGGCTTCAATCCGCAGATCGCCGCCCGCCTGCTCGGCAGCCTGCGCAGCTGGCGGGCGCTCGAGCCCAAGCGGCGGGCGCTGGCCAAGGCCGAACTAAAGCGGATCGCCGCCAAGGACGGGCTGTCCCGTGACGTCTACGAGATCGCCAAACGCATGCTCGAGTGAGACGCGGCGCGGTCACACCAGGGGGAGCAAAAAGCCCGCGCTACAGTGCGTCGCCATAGTGTCGCCCGAATTTAAACTCTCTCGACGAACCGATCGAACTGACGGCACTCTATTGGTGTCGATTCGAGCGACGGGCAACGCTCGAACGTCAGGGCAGATACTTCAAATCGGCAGGAGGCCGGGATGGCTTGGACAACGTCCGCCACCCCACGGGGGAGCTTTGTCGGCGCCGGCTCGTCAGGGCTGATCGCGCGATTACACCGCCGCCTGCCGCGACGGCCACGGGATGCGGTGTCGGCGCTGATCTGGTTGTCGGCTGCCTGTCATATCTTGCTCATCGTCAAAGGGGCTGCGCCGACGGCGGTGGCGAGCGCTGGCCGGCCGCTGACGGCTGCCGCAGCGCCAGACCCGCTGGCACTCGCCGCCGTGCTGTCGGGCTTGTTGCTCGCCGTCGTGATGTTGCATCGTGCAGGTCTCGTCCGCCTGAGCGGTGGGAGCGCCGGCCTTCTCCCTCCTGCCGCGCGGTTCGCCCCTGTCGACATGCCCGTCAGCGCGCCAGCGAGCGCGGGTGGCATTACCGTCGCCCCCCTTGCTTCGCCCGAGCCGCAAACCAGCAGCGCGCCCGCTGGTCCGGCTGCGCCATCCCTCGCGCCGCTCCAGCCGATGCACCTGGCCAGCTGGGCCGAGCTTTCCGCTCACGTCAGCCACGAGATGCGCACGCCGCTCAATGCCGTGATCGGCTTCACGGACGTCATGCATCGCGAGTTGCACGGCCCTGTCGGCGATCACCGCTACCGCGAGTATCTCGGCCACATTCGCGCTTCGAGCGAGGCATTGCTCAAGGCGACCGAGGACACACTCACCGTCACCGCGCTACTCGCCGATCCCTCCCCACGCGAGTGCATGGCACTCGTGCTGTGGGACTGTCTGGTCGACGCCCGCGACCGTTCGAGTGCTGTCATCGCCAGCGATGGGACGCGCGCCCCCGACTGGGTTTTCGACGTGGCGCAGGACATCACGATCGAGGCCGAGCCGCGCGCCTTCCGGCAGGCGCTGATCAACCTGATCACCGCAGCCCACCGCCACGCTGGTGACGGCGGCCGCGTGACGATCCACGCCAGCGCCGCCTGCGGCGCCGTGGCGCTCGACATCAAGGCAGTGACTGCCGCCGGCAGCAAGGCCAAACATTTGGCGACCGACGTCCGACACACGGCAGGCGACAGCTACTATCCGCTGAGCCTTGCGCGTGCACTGCTCGAACTGCAAGGCGCGGCGCTCGCTGAAACGCGTCGTGGCCGGGCGCTGGTGCTGACGGTCGCCCTCACCGAAGCACGGCAGCATGACATGGCGCTGTTCGCCTGAGCCCGGCCGGAACACTGCCGTACGTTACTCCGCCGGCTCACGGCGATGCCGCCAGCGCTCCCGCCACCGCTCGCGCCGCTCGCGCCAGTCAGCCAAACGGCGGCGATCCTCGACGCCGAGCTTCTCGGCGATATCAGGAAAGATGCTCTGGCTCTTCTCGCGCAATCGCGCCTCGACCTCGATCATCCGGGTGTGGGCTGCCCGAAACGCCGCCGTGTCGAACGTCTCGGCGACGAACAGGTCACGTACCGTGTCGCGCGCTTCACGCAGGCTGCGACGCAATTCGCGAACCTCGCCCCGGCGCGGCTCGATGAGTGCGCGCACCTCGTCGCGCCGGTCGGCCGGCAGCCGCCCGACGAACGCCTGAAAGCCACGGCTGTCGGGCTCGGTGGTTCCGATCTGGTGGCGCAGGTGGTAGGCCGCCCGCGCAACCACACCGAGCGCCAGAAGGTTGAGCGCGACCGAGACGACGAGCGCGATTTTCATCCAGCGAGGCGCGCGCCGCACGGCGGCAGCGTTGCCCCTCTCCCCAGCGTCGGTCATAGCGTGTCCTCGAGCGTGTCGCCGACCGTCTCGTCACCAGCGAGCGCCTGGAACACCTCGCCGCTCATGGTTTCGAGACCCATCGTGCTCGCGACGACCTGCACAGCGGCGAGACTGTCGCCGAGCCCGCCGACATAAATGCCCGCCACCAGCGATGCGGCAAGCAGGGCTGCCACTTGCAAGGCCGCCCGGCGGCGCGCCGGCTTCCCCGTGACGACGGCCGGAACCGGCGGCGCCCGGCGCAGCGGCACGACGCGACCGTCGCCGGCACTTTCGGCCAGCCGGCTCGCGCGCTCGGCGACGGCCGCCGCGACGATGCGATCGACCAGCGCACGGCTTTGCGCGGTCGGCATCGCCTCCTGGTGCCGGGCGATCGTGATGGCGCGCACCAGTGCGTTGTCGTCGGCCGTCTCGCCGGGCGGCCGGTTCTTGTCGTGTGGTTCCTGGCTCATCTCGGCACTCTCTCTGCGATCAGGCTGTGTATTCTGGCGTGTGTCGTATGGTCGGCGCTCATTTCGTTCGCCCCCTCACGGGCCGCTCTCCAGCAGCCCTCGCCACTCGTCGGCCAGCGCCGTCTTGAGCGCCCGCCGACCGCGCGCGAGCAGCGATTCGAGCGCATCTTCGCTGAGCCCCATCCGCTCGGCGACGTCGCGCTGGCTCATTTCCTCGAAGTGGAACAGAGCGATCGCCATACGCTGGCGCTCCGGCAACGTGCGCAGCGCCTGTTCCACGCGGGAAGCGAGTTCGCGCTCGTCACTCGCAGCGCCCTGCGGCGCCGGCTCGGCCACCTCCGGCACCTCGTCGGTGACCTCGGTGCGGCGGCCCGACCGGAGGCGGTCGATAGCGAGGTTTCTGACAACACGGCGCAGCCAGGGCCTGATGCCGACCGGTGGCACCTCCAGCGCGCCAGCCGATCGCCACAACCTGAGCAGCCCGTCCTGCACGATATCCTCCGCCTCGGCCTCATCGCCGATCAGGCGACGGGCGGCCGCGAGCAGCACCGGGGCATGACGCTCGGCGATCTGCCGGAATGCGGCGGCATCGCCCGAGGCGATGCGCGCGACGAGGCCTGCCTCGTCGAGAGGCGCTGCGATCTCGGCCCCGCGTGTCCCCACCGCCACCCGCATGGCCCCAATCTGTGTCGCGCCTGACGGCACGGCCACGCTTCGCGTGGCGCCTGTCGTGATCGCCCGGAGCATCTGCTAATCCGCTGCCGTTTCACGTCGGAGACCAGCGCTTGTCAATGCGACGCTGGCAGAAATGATCTCGAGTCTGGCAGAACCCGCGAGCCGCCGAGCGGCTCGCGGGTGTTTTTCGAGAAGCCGGCGCCAGCTCAGTTACGGCGCGGCGTCTCACCTTCGGGCGAGGCATTCGGACCGCGACCTTCACCACGGCCTTCGCCGCGCCCCTCCCCACGGCCTTCGCCGTCTGGGCCACGCCCACGACCGTAACCATGTCCACTGCCACGTCCGCCGCGATCGCCACGGCCGATCGTGCCGTCGCCATCCACGTCACGCGCCGCGAAACGCTCGGCGGCCACCTTCTCGAACTGCTCGCGGGTGATCTTGCCCGTCTGGCGTGCGCCGAAGCGATGCAGGAAGCGGTCGACACGATAGGTCGCCATCTCCTTGCGCAATGCCTCCCCGTCTGCTTTGTCGAGCACACCGTCGCCGGTGCGGTCGAAGCCGCGATAACGGGTCTCGGCGACCGTCAGCACGCCGTCGAGCGTCGCCACGCCGCCGGCCTTGGCCGCCGCTTCGCGCACCATGCCCATCAGGGGACCTCCGCCGTGGCCGCGACTGCGACCCATCATCGGGCCCTGCGGGCCTGCACCCTCACCACCGGTGAGCACACCTCGGCCGCGCATGATCGGCGGCAGGTCGGCATCGGTGATGCGGCCGTCGCTGTCGAGATCGAGCTGAGCGAAGCCCTTGCGGATGCGCTCGATGAACGCCTCGCGGGTCACCTTGCCGTCTGCATCGGCACCCATCTGGCGCAGCATCCGATCCATGCCACGCTCGTGGCGGCGACCGCGCCGCTGCATGTTCTCGCCCTGCATGGCCTCGATCTCGGCCCGCTCGATGACGCCGTCGCTGTTCTTGTCGAGGCGTGCGAACCGCTCGCGCATGCGTGTGTCGAAAGCGTCCTTCGACATGCCGCCGCCGAGGCCAAGGCGCTCGCGCCACCCGCCACGATGCTCGCGACCTTCGCCATCTCCGTCGCCACCGTGGCGGCCTTGGTGCCACCCGTGGCCGCGCCCGCCGCCCATTCCCATCATGTCGTGATCGCCGCCGTCGCGGTCGCGCGCGCCATAGGCGACCGCACCGACCGCACCGACCGCAGCCGTCGCCAGCACGGCGATACCTGCGATGATCGTGATCCTGCGTCTGGACATTCTAGTCTCCTGACCAAATTCCGCGCTAATCCGCGGTTGTCAGGGAAACGGCACGGCACTCGGCGATCCGTCGCCGCTCAGGTGATTTTCTGGCCGACGATACGGTCGAACGCCGCCGCCGTCTCGGCAAGTACCTCGCGCAGGCGCACCTCGAGCAGGGCAAAACTCGTCTCGCCACCTACTCGGGCGAGCAGCGCTTTCAGGCCGTCCGGCGCCTCCGCCGGCTTGAACGTGCCCTCGTAGCAGAGCCGCAGCACCTGCGTCAGGTCCTGCACCATGCGGGCGGCATGGATCAGCGTATCGCCGCCCTCCAGCAAGCCCGCCGCCGTCAGTTTCTGCAGGGCGGCGACGGTGTTCTGGTCCAGCACCTCGGGATGGCGCTCGGCATGGACGAGTTGCAGATACTGGGCGATGAATTCGAGATCGACGAGACCGCCACGCACCTGCTTCAGGTCCCAGATATCGGTGGTGCCCTTCTCGGCGACGATCCGTTGGCGCATTTCGGCCACGTCGCTCGCGATCTTCGCCGCATCGCGCGGCCGGCACAGCACCTCGCGGATGGTCGCCTCGACCTTGGCAGCGAGAGCCGGATCACCGGCGACGATACGCGCGCGCGTCAACGCCAAATGCTCCCAGGTCCAGGCTTCCTCGCGCTGGTAGGCGGTAAAGCTCGCGAGCTGGGCTGCGAGCGGCCCCTTCTGACCCGAGGGCCGGAGCCGCATGTCGACCTCGTAAAGGCTGCCCTCGGCCGTCGGCGCCGAAAGCGCCGAAACGATGCGCTGCGTCAGTCGCGCATAGTATTGCGAAATCGGAAGCGGCTTGAGCCCATCCGACATCTGCGCTTCCGCGTCGAAGTCGTAGACGACGATCAGGTCGAGGTCGGAGGCGGCGGTCATCTCGCGCCCGCCGAGCTTGCCGAGCGCCAGGATCACGGCGCCGCCGCCCGGCACCCGACCATAGCTGCGCTCGAAGTCCGCGATCACGGCATCGCCGAGGGTGGCGATCAGCGCCTCGGCGAGTGCCGCATAGGCGACGCCCGACTGGCTGGCGCCGATCATGCCCATCAGCACGCGCACGCCGATCAGGAACGCCTGCTCGCCGCCGATCACCCGCGCCCGGTCGAGTTGCTCCTGCAAATCCTGGGCGCCGGCGAGCTCGGCGCGCACCACACGGGCGATCTCGACCGTATCGGGCAGATCGTTGAGCGTGCGGCGATCGAGCAGCGCGTCGATCACCCGACGGCGCCGGCTCAGGATGTGAGCGAGGCGCGGGGCCGACCCCATGATGTCGGCGATGACGCGCAGCAGGGCCGGCGTGTTGCGCAGCAACGAGAACAGCTGGATGCCGGCCGGCAGCGCCGACAGGAAGCGGTCGAATCCGGCCAGCGCCGCATCCGGATTGGCAGTCTCGGCAAGTGCCTCGATCAGCACCGGCTGCACCTCCGTCAGCCGCTCTCGCGCCTTCGCCGAGCGCATCGCCGGATAGCGGCCGCGATGCCAGCTTCGCACCGTCGCCAGCACCTGCACGGGCTGCGAATAGCCGAGCTTGGCGAGCGCTGCGAGGGTCGCCGGATCGTCGTCCTCGCCGGCGAACACCATGTTGGCGCCCGAACGCGTCAACTCGGGCACGTTTTCGAACAGCGCCGCATAATGGCCTTCGACCACCTTCAGTTGGACGGTCAGCGCGTCCGCCAATGCTTCGGTCCCGGCAAAGCCCGCGAACCGCGCCAACCGTTCGAGGTCGCCCGCCTGAGACGGCATCTCGTGCGTCTGCTCGTCGGCGACCATTTGCAGGCGATGCTCGAGCCGGCGCAGGAAGCAGTAGGCGCATCCGAGATCGGCCTCGACTGCCGCCGTGATCCAACCGCGCGCGACGAGCCGTGAGAGAGCCTCCAGCGTCGCCTTGCAGCGCAGATCGCGCTGGCGCCCGCCGGCGATCAGCTGTTGCGTCTGCGCGAAGAACTCGATCTCGCGGATCCCGCCACGGCCGAGCTTGATGTTGTGGCCGGCGACCGCAATGCGCCCGAAGCCGCGATAGGAATGGATCTGGCGCTTCATCGCGTGGATATCGGCGATCGCCGCGAAGTCGAGGTATTTGCGCCAGACGTAGGGGGCGAGGTCGGCGAGGAATGCGTCGCCCGCCGCGATGTCGCCGGCGCAGGGCCGCGCCTTGATCAAGGCGGCACGTTCCCAGTTCTGACCGACGCTCTCGTAGTAACCAAAGGCCGCGACCGTCGACAGCGCGACCTGTGTGGCACCGGGATCGGGTCGCAATCTCAGATCGGTACGAAACACGTAGCCGTCGCCCGTGCGCTCCTGCATGAACTTGACGAGATCGCGCGTGATGCGGACGAAGAACGCCTGCGGCTCAAGCCCGTCGCGGACGCGCGCCTTGTCGGGCTCGAAAAATACGATCAGGTCGATGTCGCTCGAATAGTTCAGCTCGAAGGCGCCGTGCTTGCCCATGGCGAGCACGAAATAGCCCGAGCGCGCCTCGTGATCGGCGCCGCATCCATCGTCACGCCAGTCGCCCTTGGCGACCGCTTGGCGAAACAGAAAGGCGAGGCAGGCCTGCACGGCAGCGTCCGCCGTCCGCGTCAGGGCACGCGTCACCTCCTCGACGCCCCACACCCCACCAAGGTCGGCGAGCGCGATCAGCAACGCCGCCTCGTTCTTGAAGTGGCGCAGCCCGGCCATCATCTGGCGCTGATCGGCGACCCGACGCGCGAGTTCGGCGAGCCCCGAGACCAGCGCTTCGAAACGGGCTTCGGGCGACGTCGCGAACACGCGCGCAAGGCGGGCAGGATCGCGTCGCATCAGGCCGGCGAGATAGGGCGAGCCGGCCAGCACACCGGCGACGAGCCGGATCACCGCCGGATCGGCGAGCACCTCGCCTGCATTTCCTGGGCCGGCCTCTGCTAGTGCAGTCACTGCCCGCCGCAACTCCGCCACGTCGGCTTCGAGCCGCGACCACGCCTCGCCCGTCGGCGCGAGAGGGGCTTCGCTGATCCGCTCGGCGAGCGGGCGCGAGATCACGGTGGTCGGCAATCCCGTGGCGGGCAAGTCTGTGTTGGGCATGCGCGGGAACTCCGGCGGCAAGCTTCAGGCGGCAGGGCTCAGATATCGGCTTGTGTCGCGACGCCCGCCGGCAACACGAGGCGAACGATCAGCCCCGGCTGGTTGTCGGCGAGTTCGACCGTGCCACCATGCAGCCGCGCAACGGCTGCGACAAGACTGAGGCCGAGGCCCGTGCCCGGCTGGCTGCGGCTCGCTTCCAACCTGACGAAGCGCTTCAGCGCGCGCTCGCGAGAGGCGGGCGGGATACCCGGCCCGCGGTCGGCGACGGCGAGCACCACCGAGCCGGAGCGGGCCGCTACCGACACAGAGATCTCGGCCGACCCACCGCTCTGGGGCCGGCCGTATTTCAGGGCGTTCTCGACGAGATTGATCAGTGCCTGCATGACGAGTTGCCGGTTGGCGACAAGCGGCACAGCGGTGGTTTGCAGATCGGCTACGACGCGGCAGCCAACGTCCTCGGCAACCGGGCCATAGAGCTCGACCACGTCGTCGACCAACGCCACCGCGTCGAGCGCCTCGACGCTGCCCTCGACCGCGCCCGCCTCGAGGCGGGCGACCAGCAATAGCGCGTTGAAGGTCTTGATCAGCTCGTCGGCCTCTTCGAGCGTGCGCTCCAGGCCCTCTCGGTGAGCCGGCGCGCCGCGCGGATCGCGCAACGCGGCCTCGACCGACGAACGGATGCGCGCGAGCGGCGTCTTCAGATCATGCGCAATGTTGTCGGAGACCTCCTGCAGTCCGCCCATCAGCTGCTCGATGCGCGCCAGCATGGTGTTGAGGCTCGACGCCAGCGCGTCGAGTTCATCGCCGCTGCCCGATACGGGAATGCGCTTCGTCAGGTCGCCCGCCATGATCGCTGAACTGGTCGCGCGCATCGTCTCGACACGACCGAGCAGCGCACGGTGACCGATCAGCATGGCGGCGACCCCGATCACCGACATCACGCCAAGAGCCGCCAGGAACCACCACCACAGTGAACTTGCCAGCAGTTGCGCCGCATCGACATTGCGCCCGACCAGAACGATCGCTCCCCCCCCGAGCACCTCTGCGACGCCCACCGCGATGTGGCGAACGCCATCCGCAGACTCGTAACTGAAGAAGCCTCCACCGGTCCGCAACTCCAGCTCGGGAGGCCACTGATTGAGGTTCCCTGCCTGCTTCTTCCCATTGGCGTCTACGAGAAAGTAGAGGCCCATGCCGCCGCTCTCGATGCGCCGCTCGATCAAGTTGGCGAGAATATCGACCGGTATCAGGCCGGAGTCGGCGGCGAGTTCGCGCAACTCGCTTTCCGATTGCTCGAGCGCGAGGCGGGTCAGCGCCCGCGTCGCCTGCCAGTATAGTGCGCCGACCAGCAGCGCCGAGACGATGACGAACACGCTGAGCGTCACCAGCGGCACCGCCAGCGCGCTCGAACGCCAGAATGACGGCCGGCCGCGTGCTGCCGCCACGCTGTCGTCAGGCGTCGCCGTCACGGATCACGTACCCCGCGCCACGGACGGTGTGCAGCAACTGCACGTCGAAGTCCTTGTCGATCTTGGCCCGCAGCCGCGAAATGTGCACGTCGATCACGTTGGTCTGAGGATCGAAGTGATAGTCCCACACGCCCTCGAGCAGCATGGTGCGCGTCACGACCTGGCCGGCATGCTTCATCAGGTATTCGAGCAGCCGGAATTCACGCGGCTGCAGCGAGAGGACCTCTTTGCCGCGCGTCACGCGCCGCGCCAGCCGGTCCAGCACCAGATCGCCGACGACGTAGCGCGTATCGCTCTCTTCGGGGGCGCGCCGACGCGCCAGCGCATCGACGCGGGCGAGCAATTCGGCGAATGCGAAGGGTTTGGTGAGGTAGTCGTCGCCGCCCGCACGCAAGCCCTTGACGCGATCATCGACGGCGCCGAGCGCTGAGAGGATGAGCACCGGCGTCTTGTCGCCGCTCGCGCGCAGCGAAGTAATGATGGAGAGCCCATCCTTGCGCGGTAGCATGCGGTCGACGATCATCACGTCGTAGCCGCCAGACAAGGCTCGCTCCTCGCCAACGGCCCCGTCGCTCGCAAGATCGACCGCGTGGCCCGCTTCGCCGAGCCCCTTCACAAGAAATGCGGCGACATCCAAATCGTCCTCGATGACCAGCACACGCATCGCTTGATCTCCAGGCGAACGCCGTTCTCAACACCGGCTGGAAGAAACTCGGCGGGGCAGTGGTTGCCCACCACCCCGCCGTCGCGACCACCGGACAGGAGCCCGGCTTACTTCTTCATCTGCACCGCGACCAACCGCGTCTGGCCGTTGCTCGTCACCTTCATCAGCACGGCAGGACGGCCGAGTTCACGAGCGCGACTGACAGCAGTCTCGACATCGCCTGCCGCGTTGATTTTCTGGCTGTTGACCTCGACGATCACATCGCCTGCGCGCAGTCCCTTGGTCTCGGCATCGGAGCCGTCGGTGACCTCGCGGATGACAACGCCCTCTTTGGCGCCTGCCTTGCGGGCGGCGGCATCGAGCGCTGCGATCGTCAAGCCGAGCGATTCGATCTTGGTCGAAGCACCGGTCTGCGGCGTCTCGGCCGGCTTCGGAGCGGCGTCGGGCGTTGCAGCACCTGGGAAAGTGCCAAGCTTGACCTTCAGCGTCACGTCGCGATTGCCACGGCGCACGATGACATCGACCGAGCTGTCGGGCGCGTACTCGGCGACTTTGCGAGCGAGATCGCGGCTGTCGGCGATGTCGGTAGCGCCGACCTTGAGGATGGCGTCGCCCGCCAGCAACCCTGAGGCCGCCGCCGGTCCACCGGCAGTTACTTCCGAGATCAGCGCTCCGCGCGGCCCCGTAAGGCCGAGACTGGCTGCGACGTCCTCGTCGACGTTCTGGATCTTGACTCCGAGCCAGCCGCGCTTCACCGAGCCCGACTTCTTCAATTGTTCGACCACTTCGCTGGCGGTCGGGGCCGGCACCGCGAAAGCAATGCCGACGTTGCCACCCGACGGGCTGTAGATCGCCGTGTTCACGCCGATCACATCGCCATCGAGATTGAATGTCGGACCGCCCGAGTTGCCACGGTTCACGGCCGCGTCGATCTGGATGAAGTCGTAAGGGCCGGAACCGATGTCACGCGACAGAGCCGAGACGATGCCGGCCGTCACCGTGCCGCCGAGACCGAACGGATTGCCGACGGCGATCGCCCAATCGCCGACGCGAGGTGACGCCGTGGCGAATTTGATGAACTGGAAGGAACGCTGTGCATCGATCTTCAGCAGGGCGATGTCAGTCCGGGAGTCGGCGCCGATCAGCTTGGCGTCTAACGTCGTCTTGTCCTCGAAGGTGACCATGATCTTGTTGGCGCCGTCGATGACGTGGTTGTTGGTCACCACGTAGCCGTCCGCCGAGATGACGAAGCCCGAGCCCTGGCCTTGGCGGGCACGCGGACCCGGACGCGGCGCGCCCCCCCGTCCGCCACGGAATTCCGGCGGCAAGCTCTTGAAGAATTCGTTGAGCGGGTGATCGTCCGGCAGATCGGGGAACGGCTTGGCACCGTTGGGAGCGCCGCCCGGCGGGCCGCCGGGAGCGCCGCCGCCACGCGGCGCGTTCGCAACCTTCGGGCCCTCGCTCGACACCTTGATCGAGACCACCGACGGCTTCACCCGGTCGATCAGATCGGCGAAGGACAGCGGTGCGCCGCGATACGGCGCCTGGACGCCGGGCTGGCTCTGCGCAAGTTGCGCCAGAGCCGGCGAGCCAGCGCCGACCGCCAATACCGCGATCGTCGCAGCCGCGAGGCCGAACAGGGCGCTGCGATCGCGCGTATGCGAGGTTCGACTCGCTGCATATGTCGTCGGAAACATTCCTGGCAATCCTTCCTCTGCACTGCAGCCCGGGCGAGACGACCGACGGCTTGCAGGTGTCGTACCATCATGGAAATGCCCCATCACACACCGCGCGGGAACTCCAGCGTCAGCATGTAAGCGAGACCGCCTTACGCCACCATGGCCGCGAAATTAAATCGCGTTAAGGCGCGGGGTCTCAACCGGACTTGCCGGATTTCTCGCCGAGGAGTCCGGCGAGTCTTGCCTCCTCGTCTGCCGAGAGGGTGGCCGCCCGCGTCGCGACGGCTGGCGTATCCGGCGCACCGGCTCCGCGTGCCGACGCCATCCTCCAGCCGATATAGCCCGCGGCCCCGGCCAGCATGGCGAGCGGCGCCAGCCACAGCAGCAGCGTGTGCCAGCCGAGGCGCGGCTTGAGCAGAACGAACTCGCCGTAGCGTGCGACGAGGAAATCGACCACCGCCCGGTCGCTGTCGCCGGCGGTCAGACGCTCCCGCACGATGACGCGCAGGTCGCGGGCGAGCGGCGCATTGGAATCGTCGATGGACTGGTTCTGGCAGACCGGGCAGCGCAATTCGGCGGAGATCTTGCGCGCCCGCGATTCGAGCGCGGCATCGGGGAGGATTTCGCCCGGCTCGACGGCAATAGCGGGCGCCGAGGCCAGCATCAGCAGCACGACAAGGCCCGCGCGGAGAGCCTGGACTATACGATCCATCAGTGAGCTTGACCGGCCGAGACGATCCAGCATCGCACTACTCCGCCGGTACGATGGCGGCAGGTTGCATCCGCACCCGACGGGGTGCGCCGATGCGCAGCCTCCGATCGCTGAGCGACAGGAACCCGCCGATGAACATGACGACGGTGCCGAGCCAGATCAGCCGCACCAGCGGGTTGAAATAGAGGTGGATGGCGTGGCCTGCCCCATCCGGCTGCGCGTCACCGAGCACGGTGTAGAGATCGCCGCGCCACGAGACATGGATACCGGCTTCGTTGGTCGCCTGCCGGGGGGCGATGTAGACGCGCTTGGACGGCTCGAGAACGGTGACGGGGCTGCCGTCGCGTTCGACGCGGAAGCGGCCGACCTGCTCGTTGTAGTTCGGCCCGCGCTGCGGCGCGACGCCCTCCAGTGTCAGCCTGTAGCCGGCGATCTCGGCCGTCTCTCCGGGCTTCATGATCAGCTTCAGTTCGGACTGGTACGCGGTCGTCCCCGCAATGCCGACCACCATCATGCCAACGCCGAAGTGGGCGACCGTCGTCCCGAGCATGGAGCGCGGCAAGCCGGCGAGCCGGCGCATCGCCACGGCCAATTCGATCTCGCCAAGCCGCGCCCGGTGGGCAAGCTCCAGCACGGCGCCGGCCATCACCCACACCCCGAGTGCGATCGCGAACGGAGCGAGCCATGGTCCGCGCCAGTTGAGCGCGAGCCAGACCACCGCGACGACCAGTGCCAGAACGGCTGCCACCATCAGCCGCTGGCTCGCGGCATAGAGATCGCCGCGCTTCCAGGCGAGGAAAGGGCCGAACGGCAGCGCTACCAGCAACGGCACCATCAGCGGGACGAACGTCATATTGTAGTAGGG
>Ga0247831_1005464_pt1 | contig 15862 bp, 14 predicted proteins | sample LaCruzMarch2015__9_FD_192406 | JGI IMG/M metagenome (GOLD analysis project Ga0247831, IMG submission 192406) | Freshwater microbial communities from meromictic Lake La Cruz, Castile-La Mancha, Spain - LaCruzMarch2015_1m | ecosystem: Environmental > Aquatic > Freshwater > Lake | place: Spain... | reverse complement strand
ATTTATGAATTTCTTGTTAACGTATTAATGATTATCGCAAGCACGCACGCACGCACGCACGCAAGATTGTACGTGCTTCCTCGGTTTAAAAGCACCTCAAGTCTTCGTGCAAACAGCTCATTTTTATTTTGACATGCAGTAATAGCTGAATCAAAGCACAACTCAATACACCTCAACGTGCCACTGTTTTTTTTCTTTCAAACCTTTTATGAACGTTTCATAATCCAATCCCTTAGTATTACATACCTCCTCGAGCATTCCCTGGATACCAGGCATCATTCCCTTCAAACCACAGAAATAAATGTGTGCTCCACCCTCCAATTTGGCAAAGATCTCATCGGCATATTCCTCCACCTTATCCTGAATATACATCTTCCCTCCCTTCTTGTTCTCCTGCTCACGACTGAGAGCATAATCCAACCGAAAGTTTGTAGGGTATTTGCTCTTAGCTTCCTGGAACTCGTCATCATAAAGGAGGGCATCACCGTTGGCAACACCAAGGAATAGCCACGCTTGACCTTTATATGCTTTGGCTGCGGGGGTCTTTTCAAAGAAGAGTCGACGAACGAATCCACGGAAGGGTGCAATGCCAGTCCCAGTTGCGACCATGATATAATCCGTGTTGGGATTCTGTTCTGGCATAAGCATAACTTTACCGGCAGGACCGGTCATATCAATAGATGTGCCGGGTGTCGAGTCACAAAGAAAGTTGGAACACACACCCTTTTTGGTTGGGTCATCAGCCTTCAATTCTGGACACCAGTAGGTCGCACGACGGACACAGAGTGATCCAGTCTTGCCTGTCATGTCATCTCCGTACCGCGAGGAGGCAATACTGTACAGACGTACGGCATGGGGTTTGCCATCCTTTTCGCGATTTCCAGGTGGGATGACACCCCATGATTGACCCTCCCAGTACTATGATAGAATTTAGCATTGGAATAAGATTTCATGCATCATAAAAAGTAATAAATATAAAATTGTAATCACTTCGAACTCACCGGAAATCCACCCTTGTGATCAATGACAATGTGACATGTCTCACCGGTAGCCTTCGGCCCAACGATACGTTTGGTGCTTACGACCTTTCCAGTGAATGGTGTTTTATTCTTATATACATTCACCGGAACTGTCGCCTGATCCCAATAGGGAGTTGCCTCCAAAAAATCTTGCACACTCGTTCGCTTTGTAATCGTGGCAGCAGTGGCGATTCCAGCGGCAATCACTCCACCTGCCACGAATAGCTTATGGGTATCCTCGGCAGTTTTAGCAACCTCGACAACTTGCAATGCCTTCTTGGCAGCTAGGGCAGCGGGAGGGAAGCCAGTGGTGGCAAGCACGGAGGAGATGACTCCAGCAGTTCTTGCAAAAGTCTTTACTGCACGCTTCCGTTTTGATGAACCAGAGCCAGTTTCATCAACTGCCATGCCAAGGAGAGATGTGGAGGATACTACTTGGTTCGTCATCATCGAAGGCAAACGGTCTTGGCAAATACGGGGATGGCACTCTCGAACCAACAACGCGTTCGGCGTGAATGCGTTTGCCGACGCTAGCAATGCAACGAGGAATAATAGCTTCGCCGCCATGGTTAAGGTTGGGTTTAGGATCGGAGCAATAAAAGGTCAAGGATGACGTTGACTGGGCGGGAAACGCTAAACTGAAATCACCACAGCCCCTCCTCCGGTGCTTCCGTCGCCATGGTGGTAACAACTCCACCGCCTACCCCACCCCCTCCTCCCACCTCCAAAGCTTCGGCGACCAAGTATTCACAGTGCATGCCATTCCTTCGACGACCATTTCACCTCACGGGAGAATACGCCGGTGATGTCGGCTTTGATCCGCTCAATCTAGCAAGCAGCCCAGAACGATTACTTTACCACCGCGAGGCGGAGATCAAACATGGTAGACTGGCCATGCTCGCTGCTGCCGGATGGCCAATAAGTGAGGTCTATGATGCACAAATAACAAATTGGATCGATAACGATTTTGGTTGGGAATTCCATCCTGCATTATTATCCGATGGGACTGATAGGGTACCATCATTGCTAAATGGAGGGATGGATAATATATCACCCTACTTTTGGGGATTCTGTCTAGGCCTGACAGCTGCGATTGATATTAAAGGGATACAAAATTCACGATTTGCAGATGAAGTAAAGGGATATAATATACCCGGTGATTATGGATTCGACCCATTAGGTTTGTACCCCTCGAATGTTGACGGACGCAAACGGATGGAATTGGCTGAAATCAAACATGGTAGACTGGGGATGATCGCTATAACTGCCTTTGCATTTCAAGAGTATGTTTCTGGGTTGGGTGTTATCGACGAGACACCTGTGTTTTTCCGACCACTGTTTCAGTTGGAGTACTCCTAGAGAATTGAGGAACACTAATTAGAAAAGTCTAAAACGTTGATATGATCGATGCTCAACTCTTTTCATTTTTAAGCTTTTTTCAGATAGAACCCCTCTCTGTGTTATAAATACACTCAAGAGAAGCTACGTCCTCTTTCCTTATTTATTCGTATACTTGCAACACACAATCATAATCTAATTTTGTCAAATTACTGTTTCGGTAACAATCCCCTTTGCACACTTGTGATACGGTCACCCAAGCTCAAAGCAATTCCTTGAGTCTTTGATCGAATTCGTATATATCCTGCAAGCTTGCCATCATTGTCCTCCTTCTTCTCCACGGATACATTGACAAGAGCATCTTCCCCGAATACACTGCAATATAAAACAACAGAAATGAAGTAGTAGTGTGAGTAAGATGTACCAGCGCAACCAAGCGAAAAACTGACTAGATAAAAAGAACACGCCAGTGCTTTACAAGTAGGAGTACTGAAGATAAACAAAAATGCCTTGTCGGCATCCCTGTCACCTATATAATTCATATCCCCTCGATTTTAACAGACAGCTGGCACTGGGCAGGCAGTATCTAACACGACCAGGGTATGACAATACGAATAATGTGCGAATCATCAAACCACTTACCTCTTGGCGTACAAATTGGCAGCTAAAAAACTTCCCTTCTCACTTCTGTCATGTGGTGTGAGACAGCTCATGTTCGTCGAGGTCACTATGTGATCGACGAATTCAATCAAACCATTAATAGAAGTTGCAATAGCAACTTTATTTTCCCATTCAAATTCCGCCCACATCGATCGAAACACCTCATCAGTGCAGGTTGCTGGGCGGATGTAATCCATGATGTCCATGTGAATATCGTTGAGATTGATGTAACCCTTTTCTTGTGTGGAAGCGTCCTCGTACACAATGGTTCCAAAGATGTGTCCAGTCTCCGTGGAAGAAACCTTAATACTAGCACGAATTGTCATCTGATCCAATGGACCGATTGTTTGGCTTTGAGGCCTTTCCACAATCTTCATATCTCCCATAGTGCTGAGTTCAACCGTAAGATTGGCTAGAGTGTTAGGCGTGCGATTGATTATCAGGATCTCCAAGAGGATATCATAATCGTGAACTGTCACAAATGCTTCAGCGTACACAGGATCCGCGAACCCACTAAGTTGATACACATGGCTCAGCTCATTACTCAAGAGGGAGCCGCCGTCGGCATAACCAGTGGCCCTAGCAAGATCACTACCATCGTCAAGATCAAGATCGCCACTCTGCGCCGTCAATGATTTAAGCTGTCGAAAGTGGATCAAATCATCGGCCTGGGTAGTGATAACAATCTCTTTCGGTTCTTCAGCACCACTACTTGCTGCCTTGTCCTGAACATGAGCCAAAAAAGAAGCAAAGCTTGCCTTACCCTCAGAAAGCAACGTATTCTTCAATAACGCCTTCGCTTTAGGATCCAACAAGGCTCTACAGCAAAGGGTCACACGCTCACTGCAATCGGCAAGACTGGACTTTTGAGCGGACACAGCGACCTCCGCCATCTTAACAATCCCACACATGGAAAGTAATGCCTTAACAGTCATTGCTTTTACCGCCACCGCATCAACGCCCATGTCCGGTGAACGCAAACACAACTTCGTCAGGCAGGAGGAAATGATAGTCCCGAGGAATATATCACCCCCAATAATCATTTTACGCAAGTGAGGACTCTTATCTAACGAAGATAAGCTAATCTTTGGTTCCGAGTATACCGTCTGTGTCGCGTAAGTTCCATCAGCTAGAATGACATTCTTCGTTACCATCTTCGGCCCCTTCGCGGCAGCGGCGGCTGCCTGTTCCTGTGCCTGCTTCTCTTCGGCCTGGACGACAAAAGGAGCATTCCCCAGCTGCTTTGTGATAACATCAAAGGCATTCTCAACAGTATTCAACGTTTCACAGTACTCTCCCAGGATCCACAAACAGATGCACATGACGCTGTTATTTGTTACCTCATCGATGGTGTTTATAAGTTTCGAAAGGATAGCGGGGCGGAGGTTGGGATATCGTTCCACAATAGCTCTAACAAATATGATAACTTGCATCGCCCCATCCGAGGAAAGGAAGTCCATTAACGTATGAACGACGCTTTCGGCAACGTCGGGGAAACGCACGGCACATCCGTGAATGGCAGTAATGAGCATGTTACGGTACACCTTACCCTTATCCTCAGACGAGTCAGAACTTTCCTGTGTCGTCTTAGAAACCTCCCTCTTTAGTGTTGTGACGACATCGACGACGTTTTTGGATGTGACAAGGGTCATGGAGACGTCGAGAACCTTCTTACAAATGTCAGGGTTGGGGGAGGACAGAGCACGCATAATGTCAGGAAGCAGCTCCTGGAGGATTTTCGAGTGCTTCTTCTGAAGCTGCTCAAGACGTTCTAGCACGATCATGATAACGTTGTTATCATTCTGGGAGTTGAGGAGGTTTGTGTATGTCACCGCCGCCGCACGAACAGCCGTGGGCGAGTTTGATAGCGAAATTAATGTCCATGCCGCCTCATAAGAGACCGCGGGGGACTCCGACGATAGCATCTGGAACAGAACTCGGACAAATCGTGACTTTTGATTCGGATCCTTCCGACACGCCTTACGGGTTAAGTCAAGGACCTGGAGGGCAAATCCATCCCCAAACTTGCTCACATCGTCTAAATTCTTGGCAAGGAATTTAATCGCAAAGTCCTCCGACTCATTGTAGAGCATGAGGAAGGCATTCCGCCGTGCCCCAACATCGGTTTCGGCATTGATGAAGGCGTCGATTAGTTCGGGACCGTCAGGGAGGAGAGTCTCCCCATGTAGTCGGAAGGCATGGTAAACGGCCATGGCGGCATTCTTCCTCACGTATGGATGCCGATGCTGTAAGCATGCCTTGATACTGGGGATGATGGGACCCAGAATCTCTTCATCCTTAACTTTGCAAAGAAATCGAAGCATCGAACCACGAACGAATTCGTTTGGATGATTCAGGTCATTCATAAGTGCATTACAGACCAATATCATCTCCGGCAGGAGCTTTCGTGGGACAGGCTGCCCCCCTGCCGCCGCACGCAATACCTCGTCCGACGATGGTTCTTGATACTTTGGCACAACCTCCCAGTAAAGCATACATAGCTTTTTGAGAGGTTTGTCGTCAGAGTTGATACAGAATCGGATGACCTGCATGAGGATGCGGGGCATGGCCTCGCCCCCCAGCATGGCCATGATGGCCGCTTTGAGTGCGTGCCTCTTAACCTGTGTTGTTATTGTCGGGGAGGGAGGAAGGAAGGGAATGCGGGACATTAGAGACATTGTCAATATTACAAGAGAATACGATAAAGATGTAGACGGAATAATGATAAAAATTCGGGTAAGCAATAAAGGCTGCAATGCCACGGGCATTCGTGATAAGCCAACACTCATGACCGACTACCCCAAGCCCCCCCCCCCCTGCGGACACACATAAAAACACACACCTTGGGATCATTGCTCTCAATCTGCTTAGCAATTTCTTCCTCAGACGGTAGTCCCCCCGCCGTCACGTCCGACGCGAGGGTGAATGTGCAGTACGATTCGTTGCTGTTGGTTGCGGCCGACGACATGGTAGGACGTGCGACGTGCCTCAAAGATAGATCACACCGATGTGTTTTTCTCCATAGATTCGTTTCTACATAAATACGTTGGGATGGTTGCAAAGATGATAGAGGAACGAGGAATTGACTATTCTAATAATTATCGAGTTTATATGCAAATCTAATTTACTTTATCCTCAACGTCTCCTTCTTCGTCTTAACTTCGAAGGGCGTATTAGCATCGAGTCGATCATCCAGCAATCATTGTCGTTTGTGCCCGTCGTTGACAAGATAAAGTTAACTGACACGTCGTTATCAATAGACGACTCTCCGCCGGTAATCAACCTTGCAGTAAAATATCCTTTGAGCCTGTCGGGTGAAAAGTCTGCCTTGTCAATCACTACCATATTATGTTCAAATAATGCCATATTCTCCTCTGAAGAGCAAAGAAAATTCCGATACTGAGACGGTGATAGACCATCCGTCTCAATCTGTTCGACAATAAGCGATTCCGGACTAGAATAGCCGAAGAGTACCTCTATACCATAGTCTAAGCTGGGCACATTGTTGTTTCGAAGAGCCATGAGGACTGCAGCGCCGCATGCGTCGACAAAATTTAAGAAGGACATCTCTCAAAGGAAGGGAAAACTATGAAATCTCTCACACACTCACCAAGTTCCACCACCTCCCCCGCAGTCAAACCTGAATCCGGAACGTTCGTTGGAGGACGATATATCTTTGTCTGTGCATCATTCACGCTACCACCATCGTCGGCGCCTCTCGTAAGCTCTACGAACGCCCCGGCACTCTCCAACACTCGATCCTTCATCTCATCGTATATTTGCTCATTTGTGAGTGTACTGTACACACCCTCGCTGGGGTATACGTCGTATTCGCGTAGTATGGCATCATCTTCATCGTCGTAATCTTCTTCTGATGATGATGATGATGAGGCACCATCCCCAACTATCTCACCCTCACCACGTTGTTCCATCTCGTACCTCTCATCCTCCTCCTCCTCATCATCATTCATCATCTCGTCATCTTCGATCGAAATATTGCGATCGGAAAGTGACTTGAAGAATTGAGCCGCGAGGTCAGCTCCGGTACCCTCATCGTCATTTTCATTGGACCGGTCGGACATGCGTTGTGGATTAGCAACACGTTCACGTGGACTGCTGCCCTGCCAAATCATGTCAGCAGTGCGACGAGTGCATTGCGGCGGAGTAATTACAAACGCCGTCGAGACACCGCCTCCCGCATGCAGGAGGAGTAGCGCGATTTGTACTAAGTTCATGGCCGTTTTGCTCTTGTCGAACAGCGGAGCCCCTACCATACGGTTTGTAGTTGAAGATGAGATCGAGAGGCAGTGCCTTCTTTTGATGCGAAGGCATAGCATGCTGTAGCATGGTGTTTGTCCGTCGTAGCGTGGAGACGGATCACTAGAGACGTCGATAAAGAGAGCCAGTAGTATAGAGCCAGTGAGGCGTCATCATGTCTAATGCAAACACCAATGATGCGAATCCCAATAATTGTGAGTTGATCTTGTTCCCATTATTCATATATTTGCTTTCCTCCTACGCAATCATCGCTTTATTACATTTCTCATTTCCTCTTTGTCTTTGCTGTCTCGTTCTTCTAGTCCCTGACTTTCAGATGCCACTATTTACCTCATCGAATGGTCAGAATGCAAACGACGATATCGATCTACAGGAAATTTTCGCTGAGTACTTCAACGAAGACTACTCCTACCAACCCGACTCACTATTGTACAGCAGCGAGCAACAAGTGCAGCAATCGCATCCAAACTTTAACGACTTGGCCAAGCAGCAACTCGCTGAAAATGCTGCGGCGGCAGTTGCAGCATCATTTCAGTCGGGGCAGCAGCTGTCGTTGCCCACGGGATATGGGATAAAGACAGCGTTTCACGCAGGATCTCTGCCTTCGATGCAACATTTGCAACAGCAACACCACCCGGTAAAGGGGACGACAGGGAATCAACATCAGGTGCAACAACCCCCAGCAAAGAAATTGAAGGGGGAGGAGATGCAGCTGCCCATTTCACAGACTTTGACACAGAAGCAACAATTAGGTATTGGCACTGGAAATCTTCAGTACAATGCCACCATGGTGGCTCTGTCCCAACAGCAGCAGCAACTGGCATTGGCGCACGCTGCGGCGGGAGTAGGTGGCTTATCGAGCAGGCTTGGATGGAATTTGAATGTGCCGATGGCCACCAACGGCACTGCTGGATTAGGGGGCTCTATTGTTGGGGTGGTGGGTGGGTCGAGTAGCACTATGGCACCGCAACAACAACCTCCTCAACCCCAACATCAACCTCAACAAATCCAACAGCAACAGGTGGTCCTGCCAACGGGTGGTCTCCACTTTCCCGTTGGCATGGGCCTCAAATTCGGTGTCGGAGGGATAACAACTGGTGGGTTTGGATCTCTTCCCGTTGTTGCCAACAGAGAGATAACGAACAACAACGAGCTTACGATGGCAAATAATCACGCTGCTGCATTGGCTCTGGCCCAGGGAGGCTTTCAGGTCGTTGGGTCAAAAGTGAATGCGATTCATGCGGTCAACGGCAACAATGTGGCCGTGTCGAATATACAGTACAGCACGAATCCAGCTCTCGGGTTACAGCACCAGGGCATAAAGATGATGCAGGACAACATGTCAGGGGAAGATAGACGATTACGCAATAGAGAACACGCTAAAAGGTCACGTGTACGGAAGAAATTCATGGTTGAAAGTCTGCAGCAACAGGTCCGCAGTCTTCAGGATGAAAATTCTACATTGCGGATGCTGGTCCAGCAGCACATACCCGAGGCGGCATTGTCGATCATTGATAAATGCTGTTCGAAGAGCGTTCTGTTTGCAAATAGGGGAGATGAAATTGGTGGAGATGGCAACAACTTCAGCCATCCACCCTTGCAGGATCAGACGCAGCTTTTGCGATCAGACTTTTCTCTCATTGAATCATTGACATCTGGACAACAGAATTTTGTTCTTTCGGATCCACGATTGCCTGACAATCCTATAGTGTATGCCACCCCTGGCTTTTATGAACTGACGGGCTATACCCGAGAGCAGGTCCTAGGACGGAATTGTAGATTCCTACAGGGCGCTGGTACCGACCGTAGAGCCATCGATGTGATTAGGACGGCCGTTGCCAATGGTACCGATGCCACAGTCTGTCTTATGAATTACAAGGCGGATGGGACACCATTTTGGAATCAGCTATTCGTGGCGGCGTTGAGAGATGCAGACGATTGTATCGTAAATTATGTGAGTTGTTGCATTTATTGACATGTTGTTTTCCGTGTATCGAATTAACTTACTTTGTGTGCTCGATTGACTTACACTCCACCCACGTAGGTTGGAGTACAAACAATGGTAGAACCCAATGCCGGGGCGTCTGCATTGGAAGACAAAGTCAATGCTGCCCATCCCATTACGGTTGGAGTTGACGATTATTACAACGAGGAAGATGATGCTGATGATGACACAAATGATTGAGCAGAGACTAAGATTTTCATTTTACAATTCATTTGTTCCATGATGAAGGGATAGTGGTCTAGTGCAACAACTTCTTTGCTGCAAAACGACGACACACACCCTGTTATCAAAGGAGATGGGTACATCCCAACTTAGTCACCCCTGGCGTCCTTGCTGTGTCAAAGCGCAATCAAAAAGACCTCTGTATATCCAAATAAGGTTTGCAATAATTTAGTAAGACATTTATTTATTCATTCTGACAAGCTTTTAGGCCATCACCCGTTAGTACTTCACCACCGCTCGCAGACAGCTACCACCATGCAAAGCATGAATTGCATCATCAGTACAACCGACTCCATCAAAGGTATGCGTGATGAAATGATCTACAGGTAGGGTACCGCCAATGCATTGATCGACCAACTTCGGCACGTCCCTCCTACTCTTGAACCCACCAAACGCCGTTCCTTAAAAAGAAAAAATTGATGATGAGAAGAGTTCAAAATACAATGCAAAAAATGAAATGGTTCATGACGGCGGTTTCACCTTTCCAAGTTCTTCCCGTCACAAGTTGAAATGGACGGGTTGAAATCTCGTGACCAGATGCAGCAACACCAATGACACAGCTTGTACCCCAGCCACGGTGGGAGCACTCAAGCGCCGCACGCATCACATTCACATTACCGGTACAGTCAAATGAGTAATCCACACCCCATGGAGTCATCTTCCCGGCAATGTGTTGCTGTACGGGAATATCAAGCTTCGAGCTGTCGACAGTATCAGTACATCCAAGCGCAATAGCAGGAGGAAACTTCTCAGGATTCACATCAACACCGATGATACGGGAGGCCCCAGCCATCGTCGCACCCTGCACCACGGCAAGCCCGACAGCGCCAAGTCCAAAGACGGCAACACTGGAATTCGGTTCGACCTTACAGGTATTCCAAACTGCTCCAAGTCCGGTCGAGACTCCACATCCAAAGAGGCATGCCTTCTCCAACGGCAGATCCTTTGATATCTTTGCACAGGATATTTCAGCAAGGACCGTGTACTCACACATGGTAGAGCAGCCCATGAAATGGTAAATTGGATTACCATCCCTGTCTTTAAATCGAACAGTACCATCTGGCATTACTCCTCGTCCTTGCGTACCACGAATTTCTGGACAAAGATTCGTCTTTGGGGATTGACAAAAGATACACTCTGGTTTGCAGCATTGAGGCGTATAGCAGGGGATGATGTGATCACCAGGCTTTACTGACAAAACACCCTCACCGACACTTTCTACGACACATCCTGCCTCATGACCAAGTATACTTGGAAATAATCCCTCTGGATCAAGGCCATCCAACGTGTACACATCGGTATGACACAAGGCATTACAAATCACCTTCACGCGTACCTCTCCAGCCTTGGGAGGGTCAACGAACACAGTTTCAAGTGTCAATGGCTCCTTGGGTGCACGCGCGACCATGGCTTTACATTCAATAGGTTTGCCTGCAGTAGAGTAGTCCTGAATGGCACACATGGCAGCTAATGTCTGTGCCTGTTTCTTCCGTAAACGCAGACCGTGGAATGCAACATGATCCTCAATAAATGATGCAATAAAGTGATACGAGTGATCATACCCCACTCTTATGTTGTGGGATACATTCTGTCCACAACCTTTTGCGGCCTCGATAAAGTTATCGGGTAGGAGTTGAGCAAGGAATTCATCCTCCGATCCTTGATCAATTAGGATGGTATCGAACGCGGATCTTGACATACCCGATAACAAACATGTAGCATCATGGACTTTGCCAGCATCGGTATTGCCAAGGTAGGCAGTGAACGCTGACACACCCCAGGTACACGCAGATGCGGATGGGTTGCATATCGGTGCAAGTGCACTCACACTCGCCCATCCAGCTGGATCCTTCAATGCCAGTGTCAACGCGCCATGTCCTCCCATGGAATGTCCACAGATTGATCGTAATCCATCCCCCCCAATGGCGAATTGAGTCGCCAGGAATGTGGGTAGTTCATGTGCAATATATGTATACATTTGATAATGCTGTGAGTATGGCGTCTCCGTGGCATCGACGTAAAATCCTGCACCAATCCCTAAATCATACCGATCAACGTTTGGGACACCATCACCACGTGGACTTGTATCAGGCATGACAATAGCAATGCCTGCTTTCGCGGCCGCAGGGAAGGCACGTGGTCCTGCCTTTTGAGCAAAGTTGGTATCATCACATGTTAGACCGGACAGCCAAAATAACACCGGTAAAGAATAGTTCTGCTTCACAACATTCATATCACTAGCAGTTGCAGCAACGATGTTGGTGGTAGCGAATCGAGCCGGCACGAAGAGACCAAAGGTCATTGATATGCCCGTCGATGATGAAGGATGAGAGATACGATAATAGACCCCCCCGCTCACGCAGGTGGTCGAGAGTATGGTGTACGACGACATGGTATATCTCTCAACTCGGAGTCTATCATCTACACACCCAAACAAGATGGGGCTCACCGTTCCCGCCCTTGTTCTTACGCTTCTCTCTACTTCCGGAATGAACTTCTTGAGGTGACGGATCTGCCGATCGATCTTTCATTTATTTGGCATCGTCGCCGTCCACCACGATGATGCAATCCGCTACGCGATGGGCAGCGGGGGCTCGCTCGGTGGTGGGTCATGCTTTTCCACGAATACATGGCGGTGGCTCGGCGTGGCTTTCGTCCCTCGCCGAGCCTACGCTCTTCCCGGCCATTACGGTCGAGACGGCGAGTGCTGCAGCGGCGAATGCTGCAACCAGTAGTGGAGGTGGCGATTCTCTCCTATGGTCAGACGTACGCACTATGGGCACTATGATTGGTGAATCTATATCTACTCACAATGGCGAAGATGTACTAATGAAGGTCGAGACTATGCGGAAAATGGCTCGAAAGAGCAGAGCAACGAAAGATGAGAACCGATTAGAGGATATGGTCAAATTTGCACGCGATCTTTCCGCCAAGGAACTTGGGATCATCAGTCGTGCCTTCACTCACTTCCTTGGTGTGGCCAACGCCGCTGAAGCACAGCAGCGTGTACGGAAGCTGCAAAAAGATCTGAGTATGGAGGGCCAGGAAGGGAAGTTAGGGGCACTACACGAGAGGAAACGAGATTCCACTGCAGGTGTGATACACAACCTTCTTAACGATGGAGGGTGTTCGGCATCAGAGCTGTACAATTCACTAACGACACAGACTGCGGAGATCGTATTGACTGCTCATCCCACTCAAGTCAATCGACGCACATTGCTTGAGAAGCATGGAAGGATTCAGCGTATACTCAACGAAGCCGATGATATTCGTGCATCAGGTACACCCTACGAACATAATTTACTAGACGATGCAATCCGACGTGAGATAAGTTCCATCTGGCAGACTGACGAATTGTCCCGCTCTAAACCAAGTGTGCAAAGTGAAGCGGAACGGGGAACACTTGTCCTAGAAACTGTCATGTGGGAGTCTTTACCAAAGTTTTTACGTCGACTTGATGCCACCATGAAGTCGACATTAGGCGAGGACAAGGGATTGCCATTGACGGCGCGTCCATTCAAATTTGCAAGTTGGATGGGTGGCGATCGTGATGGCAATCCCAACGTAACGAGTATCGTCACACACGAGGTGTGTTTGACGAATAGAATCAAGGCTGCGCGATTACTCGAGGCCGATATAAAAGAAATCACCGGATTGATTTCGGGTAACCCATCAAGGAAGGATACTCCTTTGATGAACAGTATCCGTGAGAAGGTTGGGAAGGATAGTCGTGCTCCGTTTCGGTCCTACCTTTGGCCTGTCGCTGAGAGGCTTGGCAAGACGGGAGAGTGGGCAAAGCAAGAACTTGCCAAGCTTGAGGGCGAGGTAGTCACAACGAACATATCCCCTAATGAGATATTCCTCTGCAAGGATGAGCTAATGGAAATATTGCTCACCGTTCATGGTGCGCTGTGTGAGACTGGTAGCAAAGTTACTGCAAACGGTCGGTTGACTGATCTCATACGCAAGTTGTCAGCATTCGGACTGACCTTTGTTCCACTCGATGTTCGTCAAGAGAGTGACCGTCATGCCGAGGTCCTTGATGGCATATCACGCTCTCTTGGCTTGGGTAGCTACCTCCAGTGGGATGAGGACACACGCGTAAATTGGATAGTACAGCAGCTTCAAAGTAAACGTCCGCTCATACGGGCCGGGGTATGGAACGAACCTGGCAATGAAAAGTACTTCTCAACGAACGCATGTGAGGTACTTGACACATTCAGCATGATTGCCGATCAGTACGAGGATAGTCTAGGTGCATATGTTATTAGTCAGTGCACGTCGGCATCGGACGTACTAGCCGTACTGCTTCTTCAAGTGGATGCCGGTGTCAAGAGACCACTGCGTGTGGTCCCGCTCTTCGAGACTCTTGACGATCTCAAAGGCGCTGCCATGACGATGGAACAACTGTTCAAAATCCCAGCGTATATTGGTTCGATCAATGGGAAACAGGAGGTCATGGTTGGATATTCCGATAGTGCCAAAGATGCTGGTAGGTTAGCGGCTTCGTGGGCCCAGTATGAAACGCAGGTTCAGCTCGCAGCTGTGGCCAAAAAGTATAACATTGATCAGGTATACTTCCACGGGAAAGGTGGGACTGTGGGCCGAGGTGCAAACCCAAATACATTCAATGGTATCGTTTCTCATGCTCCAGGTACGATTAATGGCAAGTATCGCGTCACCGAACAGGGAGAGATGATTGATCGTAACTTTGGCCGTCCAGAGGTTGCCGAAAGGTCCTTGGATCTATATACCGCAGCATTATTGGCAGAAAAACACACCCACCGTGACTTGCCCAGAAAGGAGTTCAAGGATATGATGGACAAACTTTCCGATATTAGTTGCGAGGCATACCGTAAGATTGTCTTCAAGGAAGAACGGTTTGTGCCATACTTTCGGACTGCCACGCCAGAGCTTGAGTTGGCCAACCTTAACATTGGATCACGACCTGCCAAGCGTAAGGCCTCGGGTGGGGTTGAAAGTCTTCGTGCCATCCCATGGATATTCGCATGGACACAGACACGTCTCAATCTTCCCACATGGCTAGGCGTTGGTGAGGCAATCAGTGAGGTCCTTGCAAGTAAGGATGCCGAGACACTGCGTACGATGTACAAAGAATTCGGTTCCTTCCGAACCACCATCGACCTTGTAGAAATGATATTGTCAAAGAGTGATGCCAGCATAGCAAAACATTATGAGAAGGTCCTTGTGAGTGACCCTAATGCCATAAAGTTGGGAGGTGAGATTCTAAAAACCTTTCATAATACAGAGAGTGCCATCCTTGACTTATCTGGTCACAAGTCATTGAATGAGAATGATCGTCTGCTCTTGCGTTTAATGGAACTTAGAAATCCGTACGTTGATGTATTGAATGTATTACAGGTGGAAACGTTGAAGCGTCTACGCGAGAGTAAAGGCAGTCCAGAAGAGGATGTGCTTCAGGACGCACTACTTACTACGATTACTGGCATTGCGAATGGCATGGGTAATACTGGTTAGGCATTAGTTTTGTATGTACATAGCAACAATCATTGCCCACCACGGGAAATAGATGATGTCAAGATAACTCTTCTCGTCTCCCTCTCTCTCTTCCGAAAATATTCATTTTGACGGGATGAGACCATGTTTGCCCCTTGCCATGGCATCCTCGGCCTTACCTCGTGTTGCAAACTCCACGGCATGTCGATATGCCAATGCGGCATACTCCTCCGGCTTCTCGACCAATACCTGTGCAATATCCGACTCGAGCGGATGGTCTGGGTCTGGATCACATAGGAATTTCCGCAATCGCATGCATATTTTACGTACATTGAGCGTGGGTCCCCATCCCTCTCCCGTTAGTACCGCATCGCACATTTCGCCAGTTGTTTTTTTGATATTGGGATGATACGTCGTTCCCAATACGGCAATCATTGGTGCTTTAAAGGGATAGTTGGGTGGAAAGTCTAGTTGGAAGGCAAAGTATGCCACATTTCTAATCGATGTTGTGTCCGAGGATGACGATGAAGACGACGACGAACCACCCTTTTCGGGCGACGACGACTTCTTGGATACCTTGGCAGCACGAGTTACACTCGCGACAAGTCCCGCGGCCGCTCCGGCCACGCCCTTACTCGACAACATGGACGAAGAAGATGATGTCGATGATGGCGGAGGATTACAGTAGGGACTAGCGCCAGCCTTGCCAATTTCGGACGGGTCGTTGAGGGTATCGTGATTCGGGTCGAGCGCTAGGACGAATCGCCATCGATTGATATTCATAGTATCGCCGCCGGTCGCGGCATCGTCGGACATTTTATCATCACCATCATCTTCATCATCATCACCCTGGAAGGTGACG
>Ga0247831_1005462_pt1 | contig 15863 bp, 12 predicted proteins | sample LaCruzMarch2015__9_FD_192406 | JGI IMG/M metagenome (GOLD analysis project Ga0247831, IMG submission 192406) | Freshwater microbial communities from meromictic Lake La Cruz, Castile-La Mancha, Spain - LaCruzMarch2015_1m | ecosystem: Environmental > Aquatic > Freshwater > Lake | place: Spain... | reverse complement strand
AACATCCCAATGATAAAAAAAAAGGTTGCTTGTACCCATTATCGTATAAATGGGGATTGTCGATGTTAAAATCGAAGGTACCCGCGGTGGAGTGTCCAAGAAAAATGATTAATCCAATGCCCTTATTCACCTTTTCAAAAAATTGTTGAGAATACGGGACAAAAATAGGTTCATCGTTTTCCTTAAAAAAAGAGATCACGTTGGGTGACCAGGGCAGAGCGTCTAATAATTGAGTGTAATTTGCTAATACCTCTCTGATATACTTTTTCTCAGGTTCATAAGTTCCACCGCCCAATTGAATCACGCTTTTAACCCAGGCAGGATTTACTTCATTTGATTCCCTGTTTTTTTCAAAAAGAATCACCTTCTTTAAATAAAGGGTTACTTCTTCCGGGGAAATAGCTGGAATCCGACCAAAGCTTGTCCATGGCAAATCATTTTCAAAGGAGCTGACTAACATGGCATCACTTCCCGGATAACCCCAGGTGGGAAGTAAAGAGGGAAGATCTTCTTCTGACAACAAGCTATTATGAACCCGGATTTTGCGAATATCTCTGTACTCTCTGCCTTTTCCAAGTAATAAAATACCTTTTAACAGATAATTTCTTTGAATTAACCTGTTTATAAATCCTCTGATAGCTAAAGGGTGATTTGGAATACCAAAAGCATATTGCATTTCGAGCTGTTTAATGTCTGAAATCCACGGGGAAAAGTTTCCACCCTCCATACTTTTTCTATACTCCGCATAGTCTGCCAACGGATTATTCCCCATTTTATCGAGGATAAGCAGAGCATTTGAAATCAATAACAGGTCAATATCTATCGGGGGTAAATCATGAGGAGAAAAGGAGATTTTAGGAAGAGAGACCCAGGATACCCCTTTCTCGGCCTGAATAAAAAATTGATGTTTTGTCTCTTTCGGAGAAATGGCCATAAAAAACAAGCCATTTTCATCAGTTTGGGTATAATGAACCTCCTTGCCATTTAAGTTCCAAGCAACTATCTGCGTTGATTTCTCATTGGTTTGTATGCCTGTTGGCAAATAATTATCCCTGTTTAATATCTCAAAGGTATGTGACAAAAGGGTTTCAACGGCTGAATAAGAAAGAGTCACACAGCCGATAGCAAATTTATCATATTCGCCATTGGTAGTTTTTACTATGACTGAATTATGCTCCCGAAGTATCTCGGTATTCACATTAAATTCATAGCTTTTAATTTTTGATGAGGAAAATGTATCCGAACCTATAAAAGAGTCATTAATGAAAAATTGTAGCCTGTGAGGCTCATCGAAATCATTGGTTATCAGATGAATATTTAGGGAAGCACGAGCCCTTTCCTGGATGGGTATCTTATGATTATAATTTTTAATACCAGGCGATGAAATATTAGTAATAAGTGTATTGTACCAATCGGAAGCAAAGCCTTCGTTTTCAAACTGAGAAGTGGCCCAATCGACGCCGACCCATTTATTAAATACCTTCATCGGTCTGTCATTATAGACCACTTGTTCCTTTAAATAAACAATGCCAGGCGTCCAATTTTTAATAAGGGGCATCTGTCTCATAATTACCAGAGGGACTGTCGGATTTTCTTTTCGTTGCCAGCTTAAAAAATAATAGGTAGTATCGGTAAATAAGCTATAAAGAGGATTTAGCCGGGGCAATGTTTTATTAAAGAGTAAATCATCTGATTTCCCTTCATCTCCTTCTCCATAAAACTCCAAATAGGAAGTGGGTGAAACCGTATTCGCATGATGGATAAAAAAAGGAATGGGAACTCCTAATGCATAGAGTTGATATTGATAATTAGACGTATCATTTAAATGAGGTAAGCCATTTTTCACCAGCTCCTCTGTTGAAATTCTATAAATACCTTTATTACCAATGGGAATAACCCAATAATCCTGTCCCTTTTGCATCCAATCTTCTTTTACCCCATGTACATCCATGGTGGCAGAAGTTTGAGAAAAGGAATCATTCGCTATTAAAAACAGACCTAGCAAAAGGAGACATCGCAGCATTTATTTTTTGATGCAAGGTATGCTGCATTTTAATAAGCCATTTGAGAGAGTAAGGACAGAAAGGGTCTTTTTCCGACCTGCTTAAAGGGTGGAAAGCAGTTGAATAAGTTTAGCTGAAATTCCCTCCAGGTCAGCACCGAAAGCAAAAATGCCATCGGTATGTCCGGCCATAAACATCATATTCCCATCAGCCACTGTTGGGTCACTCAATAATCTCTCAATTTCCTTTACCATTTCAGGACTGCCATAAGTTGCTTCAGCAGCGGTTGTGGGCAGGGTAAAAAGATATTTTTGCCATAATTTTTCATGATGAACATGAATCACGGCATTTATATGGGGTAAAATAGTATAAAAAGCTGCATGGCTCATCGCTTCTGAGGAAGCAATATGAGGCCCAGTGCACCAAAGTTTATTTTGAATAGGATCCGTTTTTAAAACCAAAGAAAAATGGGCGCTGGAAAGCATTGGTACTGAGCCGGTGGCAGAACCCGAAATCACAAACGAATTAGATTGACCATTTCTTTGACTAATATTTCCAAAGCCAATGCCATCGGGATAAGCGCCAATAAGGTCGTACTTAAGCATTAATTGCCGGTGTACAATCAAAGAATCTGTTACTGAGGGCTCAAAAGGCGGGGAAGGATGCCAAAAAGCCTCGTATTTAATATAACCTTCGTCTATCATAAGTTAAAAAACTGACTAATATCCTTCTCATTTGCCGGACAAATACCCTTAGCGGTAATTAAGCCTCCGGTAATAAGTCTGGCGGGCGTAACATCAAAACCAAAATTTGCCGCTGGGGCATCAAAGGGTGAAATACGTACCTTTTCTATTTTTGTGCCATTCCAACCTTCTATCCAATGCACCTCATCCGGACTGCGTTCCTCAATGGGTATTTCCTTTATACCGTCAGCGATATTGGCATCTAAAGAAGACAAAGGCAAACCCACATAAAAAGGAATTTGATTATCAAAAGCGGCTAATGCCTTCAGATAAGTTCCAATTTTATTAGCTACGTCTCCATTTCGTGTCGTCCTGTCCGTGCCAACTATGACCATGTCAACCCGTCCATGTTGCATGAGATGGCCACCGGCATTATCGGTAATGAGCGTAAAAGGCACCTTCTGTTCCTGCAATTCAAAGGCAGTTAAACGGCTTCCCTGGTTTCTTGGTCTGGTTTCATCAACCCATACATGAACGGGAATTCCTTCCTTTTGAGCGGCATAAATAGGAGCAGTAGCTGTACCAATATCAATACAAGCTAACCAACCGGCATTACAATGGGTAAGAATATTAACGGGTTTTCCCGTTTTAGCATGTATTTTCTTTATTACTTCAAGGCCAGCCTGTCCAATGGCTTCACATTCCTTTATACTATCGTCGCACCATTTTTGAGCGGTTCTCAAAGCAACTGAGATAGCGTTTTCCTTCAAGGTAACGAAATCAGCCAAGGACTGATCAACCAAAGCTGTCAATGCCCTTTTTTGTAATTCAATGGCATAAAAGAGATCTACTGCGGTGGGTCGGGTAACGGCAAGTCTATCTGAAACAGAAGAGATAAAATCTGCGAAGGAAACATCTTCCGTCATATCTCTGGTAGCCAGATAAAAAGCAAAAGCAGCAGTAGCGCCAATTTGCGGTGCACCACGGACTGCCATATTCTCAATGGCAGAAGCTGCGTCTTCTAAATTTCTTAAGGCAAGAATTTTTATTGAAAAAGGAAGTTCGCGCTGATCTAACACACAAACATCACCTGAGGAATCTTCATTTAACCAAATAGTTCGGTAATATTTATTTTGTAGAACCATTTATGCGGATTAAATACATCATCGAATAGATCGATACCTTTCAGCATTAGGTGCGTCGATACGCATGAGCACTCTGGAAAATATATCTTTTTCCTCAGGGGTTCCCCTTTTAAAAATTTCAGTTAGTTCCAGGGCCTTGGCATTAACAAAAATTTGGGTAATCATGGCATTTGGATAGGCCATATTCACTTTTTCAATATTTGTAAGCGCTTCCGTTAAAATCACCCTTGCTTTAGCTGCGTCCTGGTGCATTACATCCATGGCGAGGCGGTGATAAATGTACATTGCTTCTCTATAGGCTCTGCATCGTGGAGAAAGAATATTTTCCAACAACCAATATCTATTTCTACTTCCGTCAGTACCCCATCCTGTACCATTTCCCTGAGGAGCATTTGAAATAATGTCAAAAGCGTTTTGAAACGATTGATTACCACCATTTAAGGCAAAAGAATCGCCATCGAGACCTAAGATAACAAACGCATAAAATGATAATACACTACTTAAGTTATCAACATAAGTGTTTTTAGAATACTGAATAGGCTGGAACTGCTCGTACGAAAAAACAAAATCTTTATCGATGTGATTAATCAACGTAGTGGCATAAGTACCAGCGCCAAAAACGGGTCTTGTCGCTTGAATAGCCAATTCTGCCTTAAAGGAAGTAGTGGATAATTCTTCCTGAATGGTAAGTAAAAAATTACCTTTAATGCGTTCAAACGGCTGATAATTATTTTCTGTCCACCGGGTAGTATTGAGAAACTCATTGATACTTTGCTCTAGCGTAAGAAAAACTTTTGGATCTACCGTTTGTAGCTTTTGAGTATTTATCTTTACAGAAAAGTTAAATTCCTGAGCATGGACTGAAACGCTGAATAATAAAAAAAGCAGTATTAGTCTCATGATATCATTTTTTGGAACTTAATTAATCCTCAATTTCTTTTTCTACATAACGGTGAGCTATATCACCACGGATGAACTCTTCTAAAGCAATAATTGAAGGATTAGGCAGACGCTCGTAGAATTTAGAAATTTCTATTTGCTCTTTGTTTTCACTGATTTCTTCAATGGTCTCAGAACTAACGGCAAATTCCTCCAACTTATTATTTAGTTCGCGTTTAAGCTCAACACTTAATTGTTGAGAACGCTTAGAAATAATAGCCAATGCTTCGTAAATATTGGCTGCTTTTGCAGAAATACCATCAATATCGCGAGGTTGAACATTTGGGTCAACACCCTGAACTTTAGTTTTAATATCCATATTATTGAAATAAGTTAATCTTTTTAACAATCTCCTCTTTGAAGTTAGATACTTCCTTAACGTACGCTGACTTTGGGTATTTTCGCAAAAACTCATCTACTCTTTTTTGCGCGTCTTCCAATCGTTCTTTACGCTTTTCGTAGATACTATTTTCCGCCAACAAGAAAGCGGAACGAATAATCATCACGCGAATATTCATGGCATTTTCAGTCTCTGGAAAATCCTTTAACAGGTTTTCATAAGATTGAATTGCAGAGTTATATCTCCTCATATTAAAATAAAGACGACCCTCATCTAACACTTTTTCCTCCAGTTTATCGCGCATTCTTTCAATGAGTTCATTGCACTGAGGAACCCTTTCACTATCGGGATAAGTATTTATAAAAAGTTGTAACTCACTAATTGCCTGCAAAGAATTCGTTTGATCCAACCTGAAATTAGGGGATAGTTGGTAATTTGAGTAGGCCGACATAAAATCTGCCTCTTCTCTTAGGGGACTATTTCCGTAAGTCTGCGTGAAATTTTTGAAGTAGCTGGAGGCTGAAGTGTAATTCCCCAAATAATAAAAAGTGAAAGAATATTTATAATAAATCTCTTCCGCTTCCTTTTTACCACGGTAACTACTAATGATTAGCTCGAGCAGTGTTTGAGCTTTTTGGTACTCCTCATCTTCATAATAATCCATCGCAGCAGTATATAAACGTTCTGCGTCCCCTGAGGTACGAATCTTTTCAAACTCGCCCTTACAGCCGGAGAAAATCAATGTGCTCAGCAGCACAGATAAACCTAAAAGAATTGTTCTTGTTTTCATAGATTTGCAAAAGTAGGTCTTTTTTATCAATTCTGTAGAAATATCGAAAAGTAATGCCTCAAGAGGATAAAAAATTTGAAGAATTATTTCTTCCTTTCGTAGAATCTTTATTTTCCTTTGCTTATCATTTGACCAGGCAGGAGGAAGATGCACAAGATTTAGTTCAGGAAACGCTTTTAAAGGCATTCAAATCGATAGATACTTTTCAAAGAGATGCAAATCCTAAGGCATGGTTGTTTTCCATTTTAAAAAATAGCTATATTAATGCCTATCGAAAAAAGAAGCGTCTCCCAAAGGAAGTTAATTTTGAAGATAAAATTGAGCTTCCCGACGCCACCGACTTAAGGGAAGAAATATTTGATCCTTTACTGGACGACGAGGTTACCCGAGCCATTTATCAGTTGAGCGACACTTACCGGATAACGCTTTTACTTAGTGATTTGGAAGGTTTCAGTTATGAGGAAATAGCTGAAATTTTAAAATTACCCATGGGCACGATTCGTTCCAGATTATTTCGTGCGCGAAAAATGTTAAGGGAAAATTTAAAAAAATATGCCTTAAGTAAAGGCATAAAAGATAAATCGACTTAATATTCCTTTTTAATTCCGCTTATCGTAAGAATTTGATAACTTCGTGTCATACCCAATTAACATGAAAAAATCAGTCTCGCCGGAGGAGGAAGCAAAATTAAGCAGAACTTTAACCCCCCTTATGCTTTGGGGATTGGGGGTAGGCTATGTTATTTCGGGCATGTATTTCGGTTGGAATCTGGGCCTGGAGAAAGGGGGAACCCTGGGATTGGCCATAGCTACTTTTTTCATTATTATTTTATATATCACCTTTACTTTTAGTTATGCCGAACTAGCTTCGGCTATTCCCAAAGCTGGAGGTGGATTCGATTATACAAGAAGAGCGTTTGGCGATACCTGGGGATTTGTTGCTGGGATGGCCCAAAATATAGAATTTATATTTGCCCCACCAGCGATTGCTTTTGCTATTGGCGCTTATTTTAATTTATTTTTCCCTTCCGTACCCATTATTGTCATATCGATCATTAGCTATATTCTTTTCACGGCGCTTAACATACGAGGCGTTAAAATTTCCGCTCTTTTTGAACTGGGTATCACTCTTTTTGCCGTTGGTGAATTGTTACTTTTTGCCGGCATTACCCTTCCCCACTTTTCTTCCGACGCCTTCTTCGAAAATTCGTTGCCCAATGGTATCTCAGGAATATTTGCAGCCCTTCCCTTTGCCATTTGGTTTTTTTTAGGCCTTGAAGGGGTTGCTAATGTTGCCGAGGAGACTATAAATCCTCAGCGAACCATAAAAGTAGGCTTTAGCTCTGCTTTAATTACTTTAATCGCCTTGTGTCTATTGGTTTTTGCTGGCGCCGTGGGTGTAGGTGGTTGGGAAAATATTGTATATAGAGCTGACGGATCCACCTCTGATTCTCCCTTACCATTAGCCCTTATAAACATCGTAGGTGAAAATAATTTCCTTTACCATTTGCTGATAACGGTAGGTTTATTTGGACTTATTGCTTCTTTCCACGGACTCATTCTTGCGGCGGGAAGGGCTAGTTATGAATTTGGAAAGGTGCGTTTTGCCCCGCCTGTTTTTGGTAAAATACATCCGACATTTCACACGCCTGCCAATGCCTTATTATTAAATATGGGCATCGGAATTTTAGCGTTATTAACGGGAAAAACAGCGGAAATAATTACTATCGCTGTCTTTGGTGCCCTCTTTTTATATTTCTTTTCCATGATTTCCCTCATAAAATTGAGAAGGAGTGAACCGGAACTACCAAGACCCTTTAAAGTTCCATTTTATCCTCTTTTTCCTTATACTGCGCTCATCATCACCTTGGTAGCATTGATTGCTATGATTGTATTTAATTTCGTTTTGTTCCTGTTATTTTTCAGCATCATGCTAATTAGCGTATTTATATTTTTAAGGCTTAAAAAAAACATATTATAAATCATGGACATAGCCAGCATTTTAAAATACGTTGCCAATCATCCTGCCAAAAGGGTAAAAATAGCCGTTGCCGACATCGACGGCATTTTAAGAGGCAAATATATTTCCTCGGAAAAATTTGTCTCCATCATTGAAAAAGGCATGGGATTTTGTGATGTTATCTTTGGTTGGGACATGGAAGATGCACTGTATGATAAAGGTAAAATAAGTGGCTGGCATGCAGGTTTTCCCGATAGTCCCGCCGTGTTGGACGTACATACTTTCAGGAAAATTCCCTGGGAAAATGACCTTCCATTTTTCCTGGGTGAAATGGATCCCCTATCCAGTCATGCAGCAGCGGTCTGTCCAAGGCAATTATTGAAAAATACGCGCGTTACAGCAAATAATATGGGTTTTACCCCCATTTTCGCCCAAGAATTTGAATGGTTTAATTTTTCGGAAACTCCTCATTCTGCTAACGATAAACAGTATAAAAATCTGCGCCCTTTGACACCGGGTATGTTTGGTTATTCTGTTTTACGAACCTCCTTACACCAGGATTATTTTAATGCCTTGTTTGATGGCCTGACTCAGTTCGGCATTCCCATTGAAGGCTTGCATACAGAAACAGGACCAGGTACTTATGAGGCCGCCATTGAATATTCGGGTATTTTAGAAGCCGCTGATCGGGCCGTCTTGTTTAAGACGGCTGTTAAGGAAATAGCTTACAGACATGGTATTATGGCCACTTTTATGGCGAAAATAGATGAAAATCTGCCAGGTTGCGGAGGACATGTTCACCAAAGTCTCTGGAATACCGAAGGGGGAAGAAATTTGTTTTATTCGGAAAATGATCCACAAAAACTTAGTGACCTCGCTCGTTCTTATCTGGCTGGGCAACTTTATTGCCTTCCTCATATTTTACCTATGTTCGCCCCAACCATAAATAGTTATAAGCGCTTAGTGGAAGGTGCCTGGGCGCCAACTACCCTTACCTGGGGCATCGATAATAGGACCGTTGCTCTTCGTGTGTTGGCTGGCAGTACCACAGCTACAAGAATTGAGACGAGGGTTATTGGCAGTGATGTGAATCCCTATTTAGCCATGGCAGCCTGTCTTGCTTCCGGGCTATATGGCATCAAAAATCAACTGCATTTACATCAGCCCCAAACCGTTGGCAATGGCTACAAGGAAACGGGGAATGAAAATATTCCAGGCACATTGATTGAGGCCACCCGGAAAATGAAAGACTCTCCCGTGGCCAGGGAATTGTTCGGAGATACCTTCGTTGACCATTTTACTATGACCAGAGAATGGGAATGGAAACAACATCTCAAAGCAGTCACTGACTGGGAATATAAACGTTATTTTGAAATTATATAAAGACAGAACTGAAGTTAAATCTTATGGTGCAATTTAATTTTCCAACCATTATTCGATTCGGTGCAGGTGCCGTTACTGAACTTGCTGACTATCTTAAAAGTAAAGATATTAAGCACCCTTTATTGGTGACTGACCCAATCATCGCTACCCTCGATTTTACCCATACATTGATTCGCGATGTTCAGCAAAAAGGAATTTCTATCGCCGTTTTTCATGATATCCATAAGAATCCCGTCAAATCTGATGTGCTCAAAGGTCGCGATGCCTTTGATTCAAATAAATGTGATGCCATCATTGGATTAGGCGGCGGTGCTGCTATTGATGTTGCCAGAGCCATTGTCCTGAGTATAAACCACAGGGAAGATTTATTCAAATATGATGACCTTATTGGGGGTGACGTTTTTGTCACCAATGAAGTTCCTCCTTTTATAACTATTCCCACAACAGCTGGTACGGGAAGCGAAGTTGGCCGCAGTGCCATTATTGCCGACGACGAAACCCATCAGAAACGCATTCTTTTTTCCCCCAAGTTATTAGCAAATATTGTTTTCGCAGATCCTTTATTAACCATGGATTTACCTGCTGCCGTTACTGCGGCTACTGGTATGGACGCTCTAACCCATAACATGGAAGCATTTCTGGCTAAAATGAGTCATCCTATTTGTGAGGGAATCGCCCTGGAAGGTATCTTGAAAATTAAAAATGCCATTGAAAATGCAGTCCATAAACCCGACCTATCGTCCAGAAGCGATATGTTAATAGCTTCCATGATGGGTGCGATTGCCTTTCAGAAGGGTTTAGGAGTGGTTCATTCGCTGGCACACCCTCTTTCTTCCCTTCTCGACACACATCACGGACTGGCCAATGCAGTGAATCTACCTTATGGGATGGAATTTAATGTGCCCGCTTGTGAGGAGAAATTTCGACGCATTGCCCGTACTTTAGAACTTAAAGAGGAAAATGGTGCTGCTGTCGTGCAATGGCTGAAAGAATTAAATGAAAAACTCAGTATTCCAGGAAAATTAAGTGACATTGGTGTGAAAGAAGAACACATTGATACCCTTGCCGATCTGGCTTTCGCCGATTTTGCTCATCCAAATAATCCTATTCCAGTAAGTCGCGACGATTTTAAACATTTATATACCAAGGCTTTTTAAAAATGAAGAGATTAGGGATAACGAAAACGTTGACAAACTACAATTTTTACCCTAAGTGGTTTACTGAAAATGATTTAGGGGAAGATATTCAGTTGGTTCATCTTTCATTTGAACATTTTGACCTCCCTTTATTGGCAACCCTCGATGGGGTTTTGCTAACCGGTGGCATCGACATTTATCCGGGTTGTTATACTCATTTTGCCCCCTATCCTAATGCTCCTTCTGACTTTCAACACCAAAGAGATCTCTTTGAATCCTTAGTTTATCATCATGCAAAAAGAACGAAAATGCCCATATTAGGCATTTGTCGCGGACATCAATTGATTAATATTTTAGAGGGTGGGAAACTCATTCAGGATTTAGGTTTGCCCGGAAATCATAAACATCGGGCCGACGGAAAGGATAAAGAACATGATATAAAGGTATTGGAAGGAAGTTATTTTCATTCTATAACGAAGCAGTTAAAGGGAAAAGTGAATAGCGCCCACCACCAAGCCATTGATCCTGAACATATTGGTAAGAATTTAATCCCTGTTGCCTGGTCTGAAGAGGACGGGGTGATTGAGGCTATTGAATATAAAGATACATCAGATACGGGTTACTTATTGGCTGTTCAATATCACCCGGAAAGAATGTCAGAAACCTGCACCCATTCTTTCTCTGAGAACATAAAAAAAGATTTTTTAACCGCCATCAGGCAAACTAATTTTATGACATTGGACATAAAAAATCCAGCTACAGGTCAAATATTGACCTCCTTACATGTTGACCAGCCTGCGAGCATTAAGAAGAAATATGATCTGCTTTTGGACGGTCAAAAGGCATGGGCAAAAGTTACATTGGCAGAGAGAATAAGCAAAATAAAAGCTTTTGCCGACTTATTGGAAGCGGAAAAAGAAAGATTGGCGGAAATTCTTACCTCAGAAGTTGGAAAGCCTTTGCAACAATCCCGAAATGAAATTAATGGGGCTATTTCAAGAATTAACTGGTTATCAGGAAATGCTTTAAAGTATTTGTCCGACGAAGTAATGTTTCAAGACGAAAATATTACCGAAGTGATTCGTTATGAACCATTGGGCGTCATTGCCAATATTTCTGCCTGGAATTATCCCTATCTGGTTGGTGTCAACGTATTCATCCCAGCTCTTTTATCGGGAAATGCGGTGGCTTACAAACCATCGGAATATGCCAGTCTGACGGGTCTTGAAATAGAGCGCTTATTGGTAAAGGCAGGCATTCCCTCCAACGTTTTTCAAGTGATGCTTGGTGGAGCTGAAACAGGCGAAGAACTGCTTCGCTTACCTTTAGACGGCTATTTCTTCACAGGTTCATACAAAACAGGGCAATATATTTACTCAAAAGTGGCGCCTAAAATGGTCATCTGCCAATGCGAACTGGGCGGAAAAGATCCATTATATGTTACCGATGATGTTGAAAATGTGGGAGCTGTTGCCGCAGGTACGGCAGATGGTGCCTTCTATAACAACGGGCAAAGTTGCTGTGCTGTGGAACGTATTTACGTCCATGAAAAAGTTTACGATGCTTATCTGGATGCATTTGTGAAAGAAGTTTCGTCCTGGAAAATAGGTGACCCGAAAGAGGATGGTGTTTATCTTGGCGCATTGACCCGTGAAAGCCAACTCGATTTTCTGGAAAATCAAGTGAAGGATGCCCTCCAAAAAGGAGCGGTGTTATTAGCTGGTGGAAAAAGATTGGACAGACCAGGTTATTATTTTGAACCTACCGTCCTGGCCAATGTGACCCATGAGATGATGGTTATGAAAGAAGAATCTTTCGGCCCAATCATAGGTATCATGTCGGTTAAAAACGATGAGGAGGCACTAAAGTTAATGTCCGATACGGAATATGGACTTACCGCCGCGGTTTATAGTGTTCAAAGAGATAGGGCAGAAAATTTGCTGTCTAAGTTGAATACAGGTACAGGATATTGGAACTGCTGCGATCGGGTGAGTGCTGCTTTACCCTGGAGTGGGCGGCAACAATCGGGCTTTGGTGCTACCCTTTCTCATGCCGGAATCAGAACTTTTACCAAGGTAAAAGGTTATCATTTGAGAGGATAAAATTAACCTGCTTTTTATCTGCATTTATAATGAAAACCGCTCTATTCCATTTATTCGTCCTTTTTACATCGGTGACATTGGATGCTCAAAAAGCATTGTCCATTTCATTTGTTCCAACCATTGACCATACATCCATTGTGTTAGATAGCAACTACCAATATGGAGATATTTCATTGTCCATCAACAACTTAAAATTTTATATTTCGGAATTAGCTTTATTTAACGATGATACTTTTGTTGCCAGCATAGGGAAACAACATCATCTTTTTGATGCAGGCTTACCCACAAGTGGACTCATTTCTCAAGAAATGACAGAACCAGGTGCATTTAACAATATTCGTTTTAATATCGGCATAGACAGTTTAACGCATTCAGCAGGGGTATTTGAAGGCGATTTAGACCCTATACATGGCATGTACTGGTCCTGGCAAAGCGGTTATATTCATTTTAAACTGGAGGGTACCTCGCCAGCTTGTCCAACCCGACAAAACAAATTTCAAATTCATGTGGGAGGTTATCAGGCACCGAACAATACCCTTAGAAAGATAATCCTACCTGTTGTCGCAAGCAGTTCGTTGAATATTGAGATTGCGTTGGATAAAATCATCCAGCGAATGTTCGGGCGACAGCTTTTCCAAATGATGAGTCCGGGCCCCACTGCGGTAGCATTGGCAGATTTGTTCCCTCAAATTTTTCAAATTAAAAAATGACCTTAAAGTCCATTATATTTCTAACCTTTTTGATTGGATTAATGTCATTTACGGACATTAAAGATATCAGGCTTCCATACCCCGCCCATTTTCCAAATCCTACCTTTGATTTTCAAAAGACCCCTTTGGACAGTACTAAGATTTTGCTTGGGAGAATCCTTTTTTACGACCCGATTTTATCAAAAGATAATAGTATTTCCTGTGCTTCCTGCCATTCACCATTTAATGCATTTGCCCATACAGATCACGATTTGAGTCATGGAATTTACGATGCCATAGGCACCAGAAATGCGCCCGCTTTATTTAATTTGGCCTGGCAGAAGGAATTTATGTGGGACGGAGCCATCAACCATATTGACATGCAGGCATTGGCGCCCATTTCTCATCCTGGCGAAATGGGTAGTAGCATCAATGAGGTAGTTTCTGCATTGAATGCATCGAATGAATATAAAGAGCTATTTCAAAAAGCATTTGGTGAAAAAACCATTACTGGCGCCAAGGTATTAAAAGCATTAACACAATTTCAGCTGACCTTAGTTTCGGCTAATGCAAAATATGATAAGGTCAACATGGGCAAAGATTCATTTACCTTACAAGAGAATAATGGGTATATGTTGTTTAAAAAAAATTGCAACACCTGCCACCAGGAGCCTTTATTTTCCACTTATCAGTTTGCTAATAACGGCCTTCCAGTGGATACCACCCTTAATGATTTTGGACGATGGCAAGTTACAGGGCAAACGAAAGACAGTTTACATTTTAAAATACCCAGTGTAAGGAATCTCTCCTACAGTTATCCGTATATGCACGATGGCAGATTCAAAACCCTTCGGGAAGTATTGAACCATTATACGGAACAAAAAATACCATTGACTTCAAATGAAAAGGCAGATATAATCGCTTTTTTACTTACTTTAAATGATGCTGATTTTGTATTTGATAAGAATAATAAATATTATAAAAAAAAGGGATAAAATATTATCATCGTTTAAAAATAAACAAATGTCAGTCAACTGATTTTGAAGCATATATTACTTGGATAACCTTAAGTTTTATTGGATTATAATATCAGGAAATATTCCTGAACAAGCATGCCGAAAATGCCACTTAATTTGCTCCGAAACTTTAGTTAATTATAAATAAACGGTTTATTGTGTGGAATTTATAGGTTAACATCATTTTTTAATATTTTGTAGAGTGGTCACTTTGTAATTTTTATGCCACCAGAACTGCATACCTTGCTTTAAAAATGGAATACTCACCATACTTTTTAGGACGGGTCGTCAAAGACCCATTGGGGGGAATTCCCCCCAAACCCCCCTTTCTGCCGCCCGCATTTGCCCACCCATAAATAGTCAAATAGACAAATAGTCAATCCCTGAGGCAACGAACAGAGGCGCCAACTGACTTATAGTCGCCGTTCCTGTCCACATAGCCATCGTTGTAGTACAGGCCGCGGTACCAGGCGACGTTGACGAAGTCGAACTCAGTAGCACTCCAGAAGAAAGCGTAGTTACTAACATAGTCGAAACTACCATCGCTATAGCGATAACCACCTGGGAGAACGGAAAAACCACTTGAGTTCGTTGCTTCCGTATTCGGACTATTCCAAAAAGAAGTCCCAACGGATTTCATCTTACCCCCTGCCACGCTTTCTCCACCAAGCTCAGTAGTCAAAGTGGTCCAATCTGCGTCAGTAGGAACGTGCCAACCAGAAGGGCAGATGTTTAAAGTATCAGTACTTGCAATATTTCCAGTTGTGTATATCCCTTTTGCAGCATACCAATTGTATAGGTAGCCATATTTAGTGCGGTTCGAAGGTGTTGCCGTACTATCATTTGCATAAATGGTATGTGCTCCTATGGTTAAATTTTGCCATGTAGTAGAACTACCACCAGAACCACCAGTGGCATCAAATAGAATCGAAGTCCCATTATTATATCTTCTCACTCTTAAATTCTCCTTTGTCCAACACTGGGCACCAATCAAAACCGTGTTATAGGAGTTGCCATCAATGTCAGAAATGGTTGTTCCGCAGGGGGAGAAAGCTGAAACCGAAGTAGTTGCATCAGTTCCCCATACTGGTATACCTGATGATGACATCTTTAAAACTTGACCCGCGGTACCAGGAGCTAGAATTCTAAATTTGCGTAAGTCTTCATCCCAATAAATGATATCTCCTGTTCGAATACCAAGATCAATAACAGAACTATTTAGCTTGGTGTTAATGCGTTCCGACAAGGAGGCAGTGTCCGTTTTAGTTAATTTTCCATCAATACGATTCGACAAGGAGGCAGTATCCGTTTTAGTTAATTTGAGATCAATACGATTCGACAAAGAGGCAGTGTCCGTTTTAGTTAATTTGAGATCAATGCGTTCCGACAAAGAGGCAGTGTCCGTTTTAGTTAATTTTCCATCAATACGATTCGACAAGGAGGCAGTGTCCGTTTTAGTTAATTTTGCATCAATACGATTCGACAAGGAGGCAGTGTCCGTTTTAGTTAATTTTGCATCAATACGATTCGACAAAGAGGCTGTGTCCGTTTTAGTTAATTTGAAATCAATACGATTCGACAAGGAGGCTGTGTCCGCTTTAGTTAATTTTCCATCAATACGATTCGACAAAGAGGCAGTGTCCGTTTTAGTTAACTTGAGATCAATACGATTCGACAA
>Ga0247831_1005461_pt1 | contig 15864 bp, 5 predicted proteins | sample LaCruzMarch2015__9_FD_192406 | JGI IMG/M metagenome (GOLD analysis project Ga0247831, IMG submission 192406) | Freshwater microbial communities from meromictic Lake La Cruz, Castile-La Mancha, Spain - LaCruzMarch2015_1m | ecosystem: Environmental > Aquatic > Freshwater > Lake | place: Spain... | reverse complement strand
CCATCGCCGACCTCCGGCCCCGCTTCATCCGTTTTCCCGGCGGCTGCCTGGTCCACGGCGACGGCATCCCGAATTTCTATCGCTGGCAGGACACCATCGGCCCCGTGGAGCAACGCCGCCAACAACCCAACCTCTGGGGCTACCACCAGACCGTCGGCCTCGGCTATTTCGAGTATTTCCAATTCTGCGAAGACATCGGCGCCCACCCCCTGCCCGTCGTGCCCGCCGGCGTAAGTTGCCAAAACTCCGGCCACACCGGCGGCACCGGACAACAATGCCTGCCCCTCGCCGAGATGGACGCCTACATCCAGGACGTGCTCGACTTGATCGAGTGGGCCAACGGCCCCGCCACCTCGACCTGGGGCGCGAAACGCGCCGCCGCCGGCCACTCCGCGCCCTTCGGGCTGAAATACCTCGGCGTGGGCAACGAGGACAACATCACGCCCGGCTTCCGTGAACGCTTCGAGTTGATCCAGCGCGCCGTCCAAACCCGCCACCCCGGGATCGTCGTGATCGGCACCGTGGGTCCCGCTCCCGACGGCGAGGACTTCGAGCGCGGTTGGCGCCTGGCCGACGAACTGCGCGTGCCCATGATCGACGAACACTATTACAAAACGCCCAGCTGGTTCTGGGACAACCTCGCGCGCTACGACGCCTACGAACGGTCCCGCGCCAAGGTCTACGTCGGTGAATACGCCGCCCACGACGACAAGCGCCGCTCCACCCTCCGCGCCGCCCTCGCCGAGGCCGCCCATCTCACCGCCCTTGAGCGCAACGGCGACGTCGTCACTCTCGCCTCCTACGCCCCGCTCCTCGCCAAACGCGGTCATACCCAATGGAGCCCCGACCTCATTTACTTCGACAACTCAAACGTCTACCCGACGCTGAGCTATGAAGTGCAACGCCTGTTCGGAAACAACGCGGTCGCGACCATCCTGCCGTCCACCTTGCACGGTATCCCGCTTGATCTGGCGTTTTCCACCGCCCGCGACAGCACCGGCGATCTCATCCTGAAGCTGGTCAACGGCGCCTCCACTCCGCGCTCGTTGCGCATAGAATTGGCCGGCTTTACCCGCACCTCCGCCCCGGCCACCCTAGCCGTGCTCGCGCACCCCGACGCCAACATCGTCAACGAGGATGGCCGCCCGCCCGCCGCCACCACCCGCACCGAAACCATCGCTGTTTCACCCGCCTTCGAACACGATTTGCCCGCCCACTCACTCTCCATCATCCGTATCCCCCACACCCCGTGATCTCGCGTCTTTTCCGACACGCTCTGCTCGCCCTCTCGTTATCTTCCTTCGGCGCGAAACCCGTCCAGGCCAGCACCATGCCCAGCCACTCGTTTAGCATCGCCGCGGAGGACTTCCTTCTCGACGGGCAACCCTACGTCATCCGCTGCGGTGAAATTCATTTCCCCCGCGTCCCCCGCGAATACTGGAGCCACCGCCTGCAAATGTGCCGCGCCCTCGGCCTCAACACCGTGTGCGTCTACCTTTTCTGGAACTTCCACGAATGGGAGGAGGGCCGCTACGACTGGAGCGGCCCGGCTGACGTCGCCGAGTTCTGCCGTCTCGCTCAAGCCGAGGGCCTTTGGGTCATCCTTCGCCCCGGCCCCTATTCGTGCGCCGAGTGGGAAATGGGCGGCCTGCCTTGGTGGTTGGTCAAGACCGACGGCATCGGGCTGCGCTCCACCGACCCCCGTTTCCTTGAACCGGCGACTCGCTACCTGAAGGAGGTAGGACGTGTGCTCGGCCCGCTCCAGATCACCCGCGGTGGACCCATCCTAATGGTGCAGGTGGAAAATGAATACGGCTCCTTCGGGGACGACGCCACCTACATGGGCGCGCTCCGCCAGTCGCTGCTCGACGGCGGTTTCGACGTGCCGCTCTTCGCCTGCAACCCCGCCGGCGCCATCGGCAAGGGCTGGCGATCCGACCTCTTCCAAGTGGTGAACTTCGGCGCCGGAGCCGCGCAAAAGTCTTTCGAGACGCTGCGCAAGTTCCAGCCGATCGGACCGCTGATGAACGGCGAATACTACCCCGCATGGTTCGACGTCTGGGGCCGCCGCCACCACACCGGCCCGGCCAAGCCCATCGTGGACGACCTGGACTACATGCTGACGCACCGCCACTCGTTCAGTATCTACATGGCCCACGGAGGCACCTCCTTCGGCCTCTGGGCCGGCGCCGACCGCCCTTTCCTGCCCGACACCTCCAGCTACGATTACGACGCCCCGATCAGCGAGGCCGGTTGGGTGACGCCGAAGTTCGAGGCCATGCGCACGGTCTTCGCCCGCCACCTTCAACCCGGCGAGACCCTACCGCCCCCGCCGGCCCCGAACCCCGTCGTCGCCATCCCGCCCTTCGCCCTGAGCGAGACCGCCCCCCTGCTGGCCAACCTGCCCGCGCCCGCCACCGACGAGACGCCCCGGACCATGGAGTTTTACGGGCAGTCGCGCGGCGTGACGGTCTATGCCGCCACCCTGCCCCCCGGCCCCGGTGGCCTGCTTTCGGCCGAGGCCGTGCACGACTTCGGCTGGGTCTTTCTCGACGGCCGCCCGGCCGGCGTGCTGGATCGTCGCAGCCGCCGCTTCGCCCTCGCCCTGCCCGCCCGCCAAGCCGCCACGCGCCTTGAGATCATAGTCGAGGCGATGGGTCGCGTGAATTTCGGTCGCGAGGTGTTCGACCGGAAGGGCCTCCACGGCCCCGTCCGCTTCGCTCCCACCGACGCCGCGCCGTTCGTGCTCCGCGACTGGCGCATCCATTCGCTGCCGCTCGAGTCCACCACCCTCGACGCGCTGCGCTACCGAACCGCCGACACCGGCGATACCGGCCCGGCCTTCCGGCGCGGCACCTTCGACCTCACCTCACCCGGAGACACGTTTCTCGACGTCCGCACCTGGGGCAAGGGCGTGGTCTGGGTCAACGGCCACTGTCTCGGCCGGTTCTGGAACATCGGCCCCACCCAGACCATGTATGTCCCCGGCCCGTGGCTGCGCGCCGGACGCAACGAGGTGGTGGTGCTGGACCTGCTCGGTCCCGCCCGCCCCGAACTCGCCGGCCTGGAGCGACCGATCCTCGACGAACTGCGGCCCGAGCTGGATTTCGCCCGCACGGCCCGCGCGCGCGGCGCCTTCGACTCCGGCGGCCTCGCGCCCGCCTTTACCGGCGAACTCCGCCCCGAACCCGAGTGGCAGACGCTAACTTTTACCCGCCCTGCCACGGGCCGCTACCTCGCATTCGAGGCCCTCGACGCCCACGATGGCCAGGCCCACGCCGCCATCAGCGAACTCGAGGCCGTGTCCTCCGCCGGCCAAGTGTTATCCAAAGCCGCCTGGACCATTCTCTGGGTCGATAGCGAGGAAACCACCGCCGAGCCCGGCTATGCCGAAAACCTGCTCGACGGCCAGCCCAACACCCACTGGCACACGGCCTACGGCGAGAAGACCACGCCTTTCCCGCACCGCGTCGTGATCGACCTCGGCGTCAGCGTCGAGGTCGGCGCCGTCCGCTACCTCGCCCGCGCCGGCGACAACACCCGCCCCGGCCGCGTGAAAACCGCCCGCGTGCTCGTCTCCGACCAACCCTTCGGCCTCGCTCCTGCTCGCTGAAACCTCCGCCCCGCATGCGTCCCGGCTTTCTCCTCGCCATGCTCTGCGCCTGCACTCCTGCCGGCTTCGCCGCACCCGCCCTTACAATCAACCGTCTTACCGTCAACGGGCGCGCCGATCCGCTCGGCATCTCCGCGGACAACATCTCCTTCGGCTGGAGCTCGGCCGCCGCCACGCGCGGCGCAAGCCAGTCCGCGCGCCAGCTTTGCGTCGGCACCGGACCGGGCCTCGCCGATGTTTGGGACTCCGGCCGAGTCGCCACCGACGCCCAGGTCGATGCCTCCCTGCCCGCTTCTGTGCTCTTGGCGCCCGCCACGCTTTACTACTGGCAGGTCAAAACCTGGGACCAGCACGGAGTCGCCAGCGATTGGAGCCCGCCCGCCCGTTTCGAAACCGGTCTGCTCTCCGCCACCGACTGGGGCGCCGCATGCTGGATCACCGCCGCCGCCACACCGGGCACTCCCCTTCCTTTGCTGCGCGGCGACTTCACCGCCCGCGGCCCCGTCACCCGCGCCCGGCTCTACGCCTCCGCCCTTGGCATCTATCAACTCACCCTCAACGGCCTCCGCGTCGGCGACCAGTTTCTCGCCCCGGGCTGGACCGATTACCACCAGCGCATCCAGAGTCAGACTTACGATGTCACCACTCTCATCCAGACGGGCGCCAACGTCCTCTGCGCCGCGCTCGGGGATGGCTGGTATCGCGGCCAGGTGGGCCTGGGTTGGACAAAAGTTTACGGTGACGAACTGGCCTTCATCGCCCGCCTCCGCCTGACCTACGCCGACGGTTCCGAAGCCTGGTTCGACACCGATGCGAACTGGCGTCAAGCCGCCGGCCCGCGCTTGGTCGCCGACCTCCAAAACGGCGAACACCACGACGCCCGCCTGGAACAGCCGGGCTGGGACACCCCCGGTTTCGACGCGTCCGCTTGGCCCCGCGCCGCCTTGCTCGGCGCCACCCCGCGCGGCCGCCTCGTCCCTCAGCCCGACGAGCCCGTGCGCGCCGTCGCCACGCTCAGCGCCCGCTCCCGGACCGAACCCGCGCCCGGCGAATACGTCTACGATCTCGGCCAGAATCTCGTCGGTGTCGCCCGCGTTCGCCTCAACGGCCGCACCGGCCAAACCATCCGCCTCCGCCACGCCGAGGAGCTCTACCGCACCGGCTCGCAGACCGGCCGTCTCTACACGGACAATCTGCGCAAAGCCCGCGCGACCGACACCTACACCTTCGCCCGCGACGGCATGGTCACCTTTCAGCCCGTCTTCACCCAGCACGGTTTCCGTTACTTGGAGATCACCGGTGCCGACACCCCGCCCACCATCGCCGACGTCGAGGCCGTGGTGCTCTCCTCGGATCTTCCCGCCATCGGCGAGCTGCGCACCGATCACGCGATGCTCAACCAGCTCGTGAGCAACATCCGCTGGGGACAACGGGGTAACTTTCTCTCCATCCCGACCGATACTCCCGCCCGCGACGAGCGCCTCGGCTGGACCGGCGATATCAACGTCTTCGCCCCCGCCGCCGCCCGCTTCGCCGATACCCGCGCCTTTCTCTCCAAGTGGATGACCGACGTGCGCGATGCCCAGAAACCCGATGGCAACCTGCCCGCCGTCGTGCCCCAGCCCCGGCACGAGTTCGATTCCACCGGCGTCGGCTGGCCCGATGCCATCATCACCGTGCCGCACTCCGTCTGGCGCGCCACCGGCGATCTCCGCATCGTGCGCGAAAACTGGGCCCCCATGCGCGCCTTCCTCGGCTTCGTCCACGCCAGCGCCACCGCTGACGACGACCTGCTCGAACAGGGTCGATCCAACTGGTTTTCCGGTGACTGGCTCAGTCTCGAAAAAGTCGATCGGCTCCAGGAACACCAGGTCATCGCCACCGCCTACTTCGCCGAGAATACCCGCCTGATGGCCGAGCTCGCCGCCGCCCTCGGCGAGAGCGCCCTCGCCGCCGAATGGTCTGAACTCGTCCCGCGCATCCGCGCCGCCTTCGTCGCCGCCTACATCGATGCCGACGGGGCCATCCACACCGGCACCCAGACCGCCTACGCTATCGCCCTCGGCATGGATATGATTGACGACCCCGCCGCGCGCCAACGCGTCGCCGCCCGGTTCGTCGCCAAACTCGCCGCCGACGACTACCACCTGCGCACCGGCTTTCTCGGCACGCCTTGGCTCCTGCCCGCCCTCTCCCGCATCGGCCGCGACGACCTCGCCGTGCGTCTCCTGCTCAACGACACCTATCCGTCCTGGGGCTTCCCGATTTCCCTCGGCGCCACCACTCTGTGGGAGCGTTGGAACTCCGTTCAGCCCAACCTGGAATTCGGTCCGGTTGATATGAATTCATTCAACCACTACGCCTACGGTGCGGTCGGCGACTGGATGTTCCAAAAACTCGGCGGCCTTCACGCCCTCGAGCCCGGCTACAAAAAATCCCTCATCGCCCCGCTCCTCGACCAGTCCCGCGTGCGCGGCGCCGTCGGCACCTTGCGCACACCCTACGGGCTGCTCGCCTGCGACTGGCGCGCGACCGACGAGCAACTCACCCTCGCCGTGGAGGTCCCGGCCAACACCACCGCCGAGATCCACCTCCCGACCCTCGATCCCGACACCGTGCTCGAGGGCGATTCCACCGCCCGTTCCGCCCCCGGCGTCACCGCGAGCACGTTCCAGAAGGGCCGCCTGATCCTGACCGTCGGCTCCGGCCGCTACCTTTTTACCGCCCCTGATGCCGCCACCCACTGATTCACCTGCCATGCTCCGCCCCCGCTCCCTTCTAGCTGTATTCCTCGCCTGCACTCCTCCCGCCTTCGCCGCGCCCGTTTCGCTCGTTGCTGAGCCCTTCCCGCCGGACCGCGTGCGCCTGCTCGAGGGCCCCTTCCTCGCCGCCCAGCAGACCAACGCCCGCTTTCTGCTAGAAGTCGTGGAGCCGGATCGCCTGCAGGCCGGCTTCCGGGCTCAAGCCGGCCTGCCGAAAAAAGCCGAACGCTACGGCGGCTGGGAGGCGCGCGGCATCAACGGCCACTCGCTCGGCCACTACCTCTCCGCCCTCGCCTTCCACTACGCCGCCACCGGCGACCCCCGCGCGCTTGAGCGCGTGAACTCCATCGTCGCCGAACTCGCCGCCTGCCAGGCGGCCAACGGCGACGGCTACGTGCTGCCGGTCTCCAAAAGCCTCTACGAGGACCTGCGCGCGGGTCGCATCAAAGCCGCCGGCTTTTCCCTCAACGACGAGTGGGTGCCCAATTACACCCTGCACAAAGTCCTCGCCGGCCTGCGCGACGCCTACCGCGTCGCCGGCAATCACCAGGCTCTCGCGATCGAACGCCGCCTCGCCGATTACCTCGCCGGAGTCTACGAGAAACTTACCCCCGCCCAAGCCCAGGAAATCCTCAAGGCCGAGTTCGGCGGTCTCAACGAGGTCTTCGCCGACCTCTCCACGGACACCCGCGACCCGCGTTACCTCACCCTCGCGCAGACCGTCTTTCACCACGACGCCATCCTCCACCCGCTCGAGCAGGGTCGCGATGAACTCGACGGCCGCCACGGCAACACCCAAGTGCCCAAAATCATCGGCCTCGCCCGCCAGTATCAACTCACGGGGGAGCCTGCCGCGCACGCAGGCGTGGCCACCTTTTGGGAGAGCGTCGTCCACCGGCGTTCCTTCGCCAACGGCGGTCACGGCGACCACGAACACTTTTTCCCGCCCGTCCAGTTCCCTGGGAAACTCGGCCCGCAAAACACCGAGACCTGCAACACTTACAACATGATCAAGCTCGCCGGCGTGAAGTTCGCCTGGCTGCCCGCTGCCACCGACATGGACTTCGTCGAGCGCGGCCTGCTCAACCACGTCCTCGCCAACTTCGGCCGCCAGCCAGGCGAGTTCGGCTACTTCCTGCCGCTCGGCAACATCGCCTACAAAACCTTCTCAACCCCCGACGTCTCCTGGTGGTGCTGCGTCGGCACCGGCATGGAAAATCCCGCCCGTTACGGAGAACAGGTGTATTTCCACGGCAACGACACGCTTTGGGTAAACCTCTACATCGCGTCCCGCCTAGACTGGCGCGAACGCGGGATCGTCCTGCGCCAGGAGACCGCCTTCCCCGACGCCGACACCGTGCGTTTCGTGGTCGAGGCCGCCGCCCCTGCCCGATTTACCCTTAAGCTCCGTCACCCGTTCTGGTGCAAACGCCCCGTCGCTTCCATTAACGGTGAACCGATCGCCGTTGGCTCGAGCCAGTCCTCGTATCTAGAACTGACCCGCGAATGGCACGACGGCGACGTGGTCGAGCTGCGCCTGCCCATGACGCTGCGCACCGAGCCCCTGCCCCACTCCGACGACAAGATCGTCGCCCTGATGTATGGCCCGCTCCAACTCGCCGCCATCGTCCCGTCCGCCCCGGGCACGCCCGATCCCGCCCGCCAGCGCTACGGCGACCACCTGAAGTCCCCCGGCCGCGTCCCCGGCAACCCGCCCGTGCTGGTCGCGGCCGACGCCGAGGCCGCGCTCGCCGCTCTCCAGCCCGACCCCAACGGGCGTTTCGCCGCCTTCCGCACCGACGGCCTGATGCAACCGGCCGATCTTTCGCTCGTGCCGCTGCACCGAATCTACGAGGAACACTACGCGGCCTACTTCCGCCTCTACACCCCCGCGTCCTGGGCCGAACGCCAAAACGAAGTCCGCGCCGAGGAAGCCGCCCGCGCCGCGCTGGAAGCCGCCACCCTTGATCGCGTGGAGCCCGGTTTTCAGCAATCCGAGGTCGAGCACGGCTTCACCTCGGAACGCAGTGAGACCGGTGACTTCCAAAACCGCAAGTGGCGCGACGCTCTGCCCGGCGGCTGGTTCTCCTATCGCTTGGAGGTGAGGCCGGATAAACCTGTTGCCCTCGTCACCACCCATTGGGGCGGAGACCGCGGCCGCGAATACGAACTCTGGATCGACGACCACCGCATCTCGGTGCGTCTGGCCACCGGCCCGCGCGACGCCTTTTTCGAGGCGGCCTACGCCCTGCCGCCGGCGCTCACCCAGGGCAAGTCCCACGTGACCGTCCGCCTCGCCGCCCCCGGGGCCCGCGCCGGCGCCTTCGGTCTCCGCATCGTCTCGGCCGCCGCGATCACCACGCCCCAGTGGCGCGAGGGCCGGCGCTGAGCGCACCCACTTCTCCGCTCCCTTTACCCCACCTCCAAACCCGTGCCCCACCCCTTCCTTCTTCGATCACGCTTCCTCGCAATCCTGGCGCTCGGTCTGCTCCTGCCTTGCGTCGCTTTCACCCAGACGATCTCGGTCGCCGAGGGCGTGCAAACCTACGGCTCGCTCACCGGCGCGACCGTGACGCTCACCGGCAAATCCGAGCTGCGCCTGACCGCCTCGTCCGCCGTCCTCAGCACCTCCGTCGTCCACCTCAACTCCCTCGACTCCGCGCTGCTCTTCACGAGTGTGCGCCCCTCGACGGTCGCCTCGACCTACCTGGGGCAGATCCGTGTGAACGGAGCCGCCGCCGTATCGGGCACCAACGTGCGCATCGTCCAATACGGCGCCGGCGCCATCATCCTGCCGCACACCCCGGGTCTCGCTCCGCTTCAAGTCTTCACCGGCCCGGACTTCTCCGGCGCCACGCGTGACATCCCGCAATACCGGACCTACAACTCCGCCGCCTCGCTCGGCGCGTTTGATCGCACCATCAGCTCGTTCAAACTCCGCCGCGGCTACCTCGCCACCGTCTCCACCCAGCCGGACGGCACCGGCCCGAGCCGGCTCTACGTCGCCCAGGACGGCGATCTGGAAATCGGTCGCCTGCCCGCCGAGCTCGACAACGCTGTCGCCTACGTCCGCGTGCTGCCGTGGCGCTGGGTTTCCAAAAAAGGCGCCTGCGATATCGCCCCGACCACCCTCGATGCCTCGTGGTTCTACAACTGGAACAACGACGGCAACGTCGTCCAATCCACCCTCGATTACGAGTTCGTGCCCATCCGCCAGCAACGCTGGTGGCCCGCCTACCCCACCAACAAACCCGAATCCAACCACCTGCTCGGGTTCAACGAACCGAACAACCCGGTGGAGGACGCCTACACTTCGCTGGACAACGGCAACGTGGATACCGCGATCGCCGTCTGGCCGGAACTGCTCGCCTGCGGTCTGCGCGTCGGCGCCCCCGCCGTGACCGACGGCGGCGAGACCTGGCTCTACGATTTCATCGCCAAGGCCGACGCCGCCCGCCTCCGCGTCGATTACGTCCCGATCCACTTCTACCGCTGCGGTTACTCCGCCTCCCAGCTCTACACGTGGCTCTACAACATCCACGTCCGCACCGGCCGCCCGCTTTGGGTCACCGAGTTCAACAACGGCGCCAACTGGACCACCTGCGCTGATCCCACCCTGGCGCAAAACGCCACCACCATCGCCGCATTCACCGAGATGCTGGACAACGCCCCGTTCATCGAGCGCTACGCCATCTACAGCGCGGTCGAGCCGGTGCGCCAGATGGTCGACGCCAATGGTGCCCTCACCCCCGCCGGCACTGCCTACAAGGCCAACGCGTCTCCTATCGGCTACACCCAGCGCCTCCCCGCCGCCGGTTCGCGCGGCGTCGCCCAGTTCTCCTTCGACGGCCACACCCTGGACAACTCCGGCCTCGGCAACAACGTGATCGGCGCCGGCCGCCCCGCCTTCACCACCGGCCGCACCGGCCAGGCCGTCCGCCTCGACGGCACGACCACCCACCTGCAACTCCCGCCCGATGTCGCCAACGCGACCGCCTTCACCTTCGCCGCCTGGGTTCGCTGGGACGGCGGCGCCATCTGGCAACGCATCTTTGATTTCGGGCGCGACTCCACGCACTACATGTTCCTCACGCCGTCCGCCGGCTCCGGAACCCTGCGCTTCGCCATCAACAACGGCTCCGGCGAACAAATCGTCGAGTCCTCGGGCCTCGCCTCGGGCTCGTGGCAACATGTCGCGGTCACGCTCTCCGGCGGCGTCGCCCGGCTCTACCGCAACGGCGCCCTGGCCGCGTCCGCCGCCGTGACTATCACGCCCGCCCAACTCGCCGCCGATTTAAACTACCTCGGCAAAAGCCAGTTCGCTCCCGATCCGCTTTTCGCCGGCCGGCTTGACGAAGTCCTCGTTTCGGACCGCGCCCTTTCCGCCACGCAGATCACCGCGCTCCAGACCAACACCGCGCCCGCCTTCTCCGCCGCCACCCTACCCGACGGCACCGCCACCCAGGGTGTCGCCTACGCCGGGTCGCTCGCCGGTTCCGCCACCGACCCCGACGCGGGCGACACCCTCGCCTACGGCAAAGCCTCCGGCCCAGCCTGGCTGCAGGTCGCGGCCGGCGGAGCCCTTTCCGGCACCCCGACCTTCGACGAAGAAGGCGTGCAAGAATTCGTGCTCACCGTCACCGACGCCGCCGGCGCCACCGATTCGATCGTGCTAAAGCTCACCCTGCCGCTCGTCTCGGGCTCCGGAGTCTGGAACACGGATGCCTCCGGCTCCTGGGGCACCGCCGCGAATTGGTCCGCCGCGTTCCCCGCCAACGGCCGCGGTCGAACCGCAGACTTCAGCGCCCTCAACCTCTCCGCCGATCGCACCGTGACCCTCGACGCCGCCCGAACCCTCGGCGGTCTGGTTTTTGGCGACACCACCGGGTCGGAGAACCAGACCCTCGCCACCACCGCCGGAGCCGCCCTCACGTTGAACTCCGGCACCTACGCCGCGCCCTCCATCCAGGTGAAGCAAAACACCGCCACCCTCGCCCTCCCGCTCGCCGGCGCCTCCGGCTTGGTGAAAGACGGCGCGGGCGCGGTTGTTCTCGGTGCCGTCAATCCCATCGCAGGTAACATCACGATCAACTCCGGCACCCTGGCCGTGCTCGGCGCTGGCGCGCTGTTTCCCGGCGCGTGGAACAACACCGCCGTGGTCACGGTGAACCCCGGTGCCACCCTGGAGCTGGATCGCTGGGGCTACGGTCCAGGCGGAATCTATCGCACCCAGGCCCTCGGCGGCCTCGACTACGCACCCGCCCGACTTGTCCTGAACGGCGGTCGAATCCGCTGCACCGGCGGCGCGTCCGCCGCCCCGCTCGATCCGGCCGAGAAACCCTACGGGCCGGGCTTCACCCTCGGCGCCGCCGGCGCGACACTGGAAGCCGCCAAGGCCGACGACACCTGGACGGTGAAAAACGACACCCGCGGCGTCGGCGTGATCACCAGCCCGTCCGGCGGCACCCTGTCGCTCGCCGGCGCCGGCCACGGCGTGCTGGAAAAAGTGATACCAGGCACAGGCGGCCTGCACAAAACCGGCACAGGCACCTGGACGCTGTCGCTGGCCAACACCTACTCGGGCCCGACCACCGTAAACGAAGGCACTCTGCGCATCACCGGCTCCCTCGCCGGCGGCGCGGTCACCGTGACTTCGGGTGCGACGATCGAGGGCACGGGCGTGATCGGCGGCGCGCTTACCATTCAATCCGGCGCGCGCCTGGCCCCCGGCGCCGGCGGCATCGGCCGCTTGGTCGCCAACGGCGGAGTCACGTTCTTAGCCGGAGCCACCGCCCGGTTCGAGTTGAACAAAGCCGCCGCCTCCCGCGATTCCCTCATCGTCACCGGCTCGCTCGTGCTTGGCGGCACCCTCGAGGTTTCAAATCTCGGCGGCACGCCCGCGCTGGGCGACGCCTTCGACCTCTTCGACGCGACCACCTGCACCGGAGCCTTTTCGACCTACACTTTGCCCGCCCTGCCGGCCGGTCTCGCCTGGGATACGAGCGCCATCACCGGCTCCGGCGTCATCCGCGTGGTCGCGGGGGCCGACTACGCCGCCTGGGCCGCCAGCCACGCCTTTCCCGCCGGCCAGTCCGCGTTCCACCTGGACCCCGACAGCGACGGCCTCGCCAATGCATTCGAGTGGCTCTTCGAGGGCGATCCGCTCACCGCCGACTCCGCCTCGCGCCGCCCAAGCGCTCTGGCGCGCAACTTGACCGCGGCGGAGTTCACCGGCGCGACTGCCGGCAAAACCTACCTCACCATGACCGCCCGCATCCGCAAAAACCACCCCGGTGTTTCCCTCGTGCCTCAAGCCGCCGCCACGCTAAGCCTGCTCGACACCGCCGAAGCCTCCAACCCCGTGGCTTCTTTCCTCGCCGCCGATGAAAGCCTTTTTGAAACGCGCACGTGGATCTACACCACCGCGCTGCAAGACACCGGCACCGGCTCCGGTTTTATGCGCCTGAAAGCCGTCGCGGAGTAACCTGCGTCTGCAACTCGCCCGCTCGCCCCTTTTAGCCGACCTGCCCAGAGCGGCATTGGTATTGAAGGCACCATCCACATAATCATCTACCGCCGCCGGCGCTTACGCCCGGCGCATCCCGCGTATTGAATCTTTTACCGACTGGAAAACCACACATGCCCCCCAGCCCCGCCCCGCTGCCCGCCAGCCTACCGCGTTTTCTCTGGTCCCAGCGGCGCGCCTTCCTCCCCGGTCTGGGCGTAGCCTTGCTGCGCATTGTCACCATCGCGCCACTCCCGGTCATTTTCCAGCGCATCCTCGACGTCCAGGTCCCTGCCAAGGATGTGCGCGGCATCCTGCTTTTATCCGCCACCACCCTCGGCCTGCTCGTGCTCCACCAGATCGCCAGCGTGCGCGGCGCCTCCCTGCTGGGCACAGCCGTGTCGCATGTCGTGCTGGAACTGCGCGCCCGCATTTTCCACAAGGTCCAGTTTCTGAGCTTCGGCTACCTCGACCGCCAGCAAACCGGCCGCCTGCTGTCCAAATACGCCTTCGATACCCAAAAGGTCGAAGGCGTGCTGATGCCGGTGCTCAATGGCTTCATCCCCGATACCGTTTACAGCCTACTCACCTTTGGGGTGCTCGTCGCGCTAAACTGGCCGCTCGCCCTCGTCATGGTGCTAATGTTGCCGGTCTTCGCCTTCATGCGCGCCCGCTATTTCGCCCGGTTCCGGGCCAAGAACGAGGCCAACCGCCTCGCCCAGGAAGACCTCACCGGCTCGGCCAGCGAACTGTTCACCGCGCTGAAACTCGTCCGCGTTTACGGCGAGGAGGCCCGGGCGGCGGACACCCTCGCGGCGGGCAACGACGCCGTCGCCCGCTCGCGCGTCGAGTTGATCGCCGTGTCCTCGAGCTTCGGCGCCTTCAGCTTCGCCGCGATCAAAGTTCTCTCGCTCATCGTGGTGGCGGGCGGAGCCTTGCTGGCCATCCACGGGCAGGTCAGCATCGGCGCGGTCATCGCCTTCGTCGCCGGCGTGCCTATCCTCGTGAATCCAATCCAGATGTTCGCAAGCGTGAGCGAACAGTATTTCACCGCCGAGGCCGGCTACCGCAGCGTGAACGAGTTGCTCGACGCGCCCTACGTCGAGGAGTGGCACGGCACCCTCCGGCCCGAGCCGCTGCGCGGTCGCATCAGCTTTGACCGTGTGCAGTTCACCTACCCCGAGAATGAACGCGGCGCGATCAATGATCTCAGCCTCGACCTCGCCCCCGGCGAGAAAATCGCCTTCGTCGGCCCTTCCGGCGCTGGGAAGAGCACCCTCGCCAACCTCTTGCTCGGCCTGCACCGCCCCCAGTCCGGCGAGATCCGCATAGACGGCGTGCCCCAAGCCGACCTCGATCTGCGCTGGTTCCGCCGCCGCACCGCTCTTGTCATGCAGGAGAGCCCGCTGCTGTCCGGCACCGTGGCCGACAACCTGCGCTTCGCCCGCACCGATGCGTCTGACGAGGAGGTGCACGCCGCCGCCCGCCTCGCCCACGCCGAGGAGTTTATTCTTCAACTTCCCCAGGGCTACGCCACCCGGATCGGGGAGCGCGGCGCCCTGCTTTCCGGCGGCCAGCGCCAGCGCCTTGCCATCGCCCGCGCTCTTTTACGCGATCCCGCCGTGCTCATCCTCGATGAGCCTACCTCGGCCCTCGATTATGAAAGCGAGCGCTTGATCCAGCGGGCCCTGGATAACCTCGCCCGCGGTCGCACCGTGATCACTATCGCGCACCGCCTCAGCACCATCCGCCACGCCGACCGCATCGTCGTGCTGCACGAGGGCCGCATCGTCGAGCAGGGCACCTTCGCCCAACTCTCCGCCGCCGGCGGCTATTTTACCCGACTGCTCGCCTCGGGCGAACCCGGGCTCACCAGCTAAACCCTCCCCGCCCGCTCCCTGTCATGCCCAGCCTCGTCATCCCGTTTACTCCGCCCGCTCCCGCCGAAACCTACCGACTCGGTTCAGCCCGTGATCCCGCCGGCATCACCATCGGCGTCGATTCACGCAGTCTTCTGCTCGACGGCGCGCGCTGGATGCCGGTGATGGGCGAGTTCCACTACACCCGCTTCCCAGCCGATGCTTGGCGCGAGGAGTTGCTCAAGATGAAGACCGGCGGGATCGACGCCGTCGCGACCTATGTTTTCTGGATCCACCACGAGGAGGTCGAAGGCGAGTTCAACTGGACCGCCGATCGCGACCTGCGCCGCTTCGTCGCCGCCGCCGGCGAGGTCGGCCTGAAGGTCGTCGTGCGACTCGGCCCCTGGTGCCACGGCGAAGTTCGCCAAGGCGGCCTGCCGGACTGGGTAGTGGATCGCTTCGGCGACCGCGCCCGCACCGACGCCCCCGCCTACCTCTCCGTCGTGAGCCGGCATTTCACCGCCATCGCCGCCCAGCTCGAAGGCCTGCTCTGGAAACAGGGTGGCCCGGTCGTGGCCTTCCAGATCGAGAACGAATACAGCGGCCCCGCCGAACACCTGCTCACCCTTAAGAAACTCGCCCGCGATGTCGGCCTCGACGCCCCGCTCTACACCCGCACCGGCTGGCCTGATCTCGCCACCCCGATGCCGTTCGGCGAACTGCTCCCGCTCTATGGCGCCTACCCCGAGGGTTTTTGGGACCGCGACCTCGCGCCCATGCCCGGCTTCTACCCCGCGGGCTTCCGCTTCTCCCCGCTACGCACCGACGCCGCCATCGCGACCGACCTGCTGGGCGAACGCGCGGCCGCCGATGCCCCCGACACCGCCCGCTACCCCTTCCTTACCTGCGAACTCGGCGGCGGCATGATGAGCAGCTACCATCGCCGACTCCACATCGACCCGCGCGATATCGAGTCGGTCGTGCTCACCAAACTCGGCTCGGGCGGCAATCTGCCGGGCTATTACATGTATCACGGCGGCATCAATCCGGTCGGCCGCACCTCCCTCCAGGAATCTCAAGCCACCCGCTACTGGAACGATCTGCCGGAAAAAAACTACGACTTCC
>Ga0247831_1005456_pt1 | contig 15873 bp, 11 predicted proteins | sample LaCruzMarch2015__9_FD_192406 | JGI IMG/M metagenome (GOLD analysis project Ga0247831, IMG submission 192406) | Freshwater microbial communities from meromictic Lake La Cruz, Castile-La Mancha, Spain - LaCruzMarch2015_1m | ecosystem: Environmental > Aquatic > Freshwater > Lake | place: Spain... | reverse complement strand
CGAGGGTCGGGCCTGCGGGCCCGGCCCTCTGTCGCGTCTGTGGGCAGAACCGCCAACGCTCTTCGGCTACCAGTGCCCCCGGCCGCCGAACGCCGCTCGGCTGGTCAGCGCACGAGCTCCATGCGCAGGCCGGTGCTGTCCCAGTTCGGGTCCATCGGGAGCCGGTTCACGGCTCGACCTGATGCCCTCCGGGCGGTCCACAGCAGTGCTGCGGCCTGGACGACGTGTAGCTGGGCGGCGCCCGCAGGGGGCGACGTGGTGATGACGTCCTCGACGCCGGGGAGCTTGTTGCGCAGCAGCGTCAGGCGCTCGAGGACGCCGTCGTGCTGGTAAGGCGAGCTGACCACCGGCCGATCCCCGTTGATCATGTACATGCTCAGCTCGGGGTGGGCGGCGAACCAGTTCCGTTGATGGAACGGCTCGAACTGCTGCTCGGCCTCCTGGAGCCAGCGGAACCGCCGAAGGTCGTCCTTGGTGAGCCACGGCTCGAGCCGGAGCGCCGCGGCACGGTTGGGTGCACGCAGGGCCTTCCTCGAGGGCACCGGACGGATCGCGACCAGGCGCGGCCAGCCGATCATGTCGCGGGCCTCGGCGTCGCAGGGGCGGTAGGGCTCGGTCGGCTCGTCGTAGAAGCCGACCGGGGCGAAGATCGCCGCCGCGTCGAACTTGGGCTTGTAGTCGAGGACCTCCATGAGCGTCGGCAGCACCAACGCCTCCTCGACGATCACGGTCACCGCAGCGAGCCGACCCGGCAGAACGAGCCAGCCACCAGGGCATGGCACGACACCCGCGAGCATCTTGTACGGGATGCCCTTGATCGCAGACATGGGATCAGCGGCTGGCGAGCGGCTGTGGGCCGCCCACGAACTGGCCGGAGCCCGTCGAGGCGGACTGGCCGGAGGCCAACGTGGCCTGGGCCTGCATCTGCGACTTGGCGGTCGCCGCGAGCGTCATGATCTCCTTGGGGTAGGCGCTGATCTCGGCGGCGGTGTCGAAGCTGATCATGCCGCTCGCCACGAGGCGGGCGAGGTCCATCTCGATGGTCTGCATACCGTCCTGCTGGCTCGAGATCATCACGTTGCGGAGCTGGCGTGTCTTGCCCTCGCGGAGCAGGTTGCGCACTGCTTCGTTGCACATGAGGACCTCGTACGCGGCCACACGACCGCCGCCCTCGGCGGGCAGGAGGCGCTGGCTGATCACGCCCTGGAGTGCACCGGCGAGCTGGATCTGAATCTGGTCGCGCTTTTCGGCGGGGAAGACGTCAACGATGCGGTCGAGTGCCTGGGCCGCGTCGTTGGTGTGCAGGGTGGCGAACACCAGGTGACCGGTCTCGGCCAGCGTCAGGGTGATCGAGATCGAGTCGAGGTCGCGCATCTCACCCAGGAGCACGACGTCCGGGTCTTCGCGGAGCGCGCTGCGGAGGCCGTCGGTGAAGCTGTTCACGTCGGCGCCCACCTCACGCTGGTTCACCATCGCCATCTTGTGGCGGTGCAGGTACTCGATCGGGTCCTCGATCGTCAGGATGTGGCAGGGCTTGGTCTCGTTGATCCGATCGACCATTGCGGCGAGCGTCGTGCTCTTGCCGGACCCGGTGGGGCCCACCACGAGCACGAGGCCGTAGGGCCGGTTCAGTAGGTCGGTGCAGGCCTGCGGGGTGCCCAGTTCCTCGAGCGCACGCACCCGGGACGGCACGACGCGCAGGGCGAGGGCGTACGAGCCGCGCTGGTTGAATGCGTTGGCCCGGAAGCGACCGAGTTCGCGTACGCCGAACGAGAAGTCCACCTGCTTGTCGGTCTCGAGTTCGGCCCGGTGGTGATCGGCGAGCAGGGACAGGACCATGCGCTCGGTGTCGTGGGGCTCGAGCAACGGCACGCCCTCGAAGGGGACGAGCACGCCGTCACGTCGCACTGTGGCAGGACGACCCGACGTGATGTGGAGGTCACTGGCGCCGGCAGCGACGGTGGCCTTGAGGTAGCTGAGGAGCGTGGGGTCTGGATTGGACATGGGGCTAACCTCGCTGGCGTTCGACGCTCTGGGAGCGCTGGTGTGGTGAAGGGCGAATTGTCTGTGTGGATCGTCGTGGTGCTGGCGGGTCTGTACGGCCTGTTGATCGGTTCGTTCCTCACCGTGGTCACCGACCGGGTGCCCCGGGGGCTCTCGATCGTGGCCCCCCGTTCCAGGTGCGGCGCCTGCGGCGCCACACTCGGTCCGATCGACCTCGTACCTGTGGTGAGCTGGGTGGTCCTGCGAGGCAGGTGCCGCCGTTGTCGTACAGATATCGGCAAGGAGGCGGTGCTCCTTGAGTTGGGAACAGCGGGATTGTTCATCGCGATGGCCCTGCACTTCGAGGGCGTGTGGGTGACGATCGCGTTCTGCGTCCTCTCGGCCGGCCTGCTCGCCCTCAGCATCATCGACCTGCGCACCAAGCGGCTGCCCCGCGAGATCACGTACGTCACCTTCGCCCTCGGCGTCCCCTTCCTGGTGATCGCAGCGCTGGTGCAGGACGAGCCGCGACGCATCGCCACCATGGTTGGCGGGGCGGTGCTCGCGCTGGCGTTCATGTGGATCGTCTACGCCGTCAGCCGTGGCGGGATGGGCGACGGAGATGTCCGCCTTTCGCCGCTGCTGGGCGCCTACCTCGGCTGGCTCGGCCTGCCCTACGTGGCAGTCGGCCTGTTCCTGGGGTTCCTGTTCGGGGCCGTCGTGGGGGTCGTCGGCATGTCGGTCGGCAAGGCCGGCCGCAAGACCGCCATCCCGTTCGGCCCGTTCCTCGCGCTGGGCACGATCGTCACGGTGTTCGCCGGTCGGCCGATCATCGACGCCCTGTGGGGCTGAACTGCTTGCCGGATTACTTGCCGAACTACTTGCCGAGTTACTTGCCGAGTTACTTGCCGAGTTACTTGCCGAGTTACTTGCCGAGTTACTTGGTGGTGCCGAGCACGCCGTACATGGCCGACACGAGTGCCATGGCGACGAAGCCCACGATCGCTCCGACGAAGATGATCATCAGCGGTTCGAACATCGCAGTGAACTTCTGGATGCGTCCGCCGAGCTCACGGTCGAAGTAGACGCTCGCCACCTCGAGTTGCTGGTCGAGCGTTCCGGTCTCTTCGCCGACCTTGAACATCTGCCGGGCGGCTCCGGGGAACAGGCCGCTGGCGTTCAGGGGCTTGGCGAAGCCACCGCCCTCGAGCATCACCTCTTGCGCTGCCTCGAGCTTGGTGGCGTAGACCGTGTTGTCGAGCGCGTCGACCGTGGTGCGCAACGCTTCCGGCAGCGGGACGCCTGCCTTCACCATCGCGCCGAGGATGCGGCAGAACCGCTCGAGCACCGAGTACTCGATGATTCCCTTCACGACGGGGATCTTCAGCAGGACGCGATCCTTGAACGGCTTGCCGCTCGGGCGCTTGAACATCCAGTAGAGGAAGCTGCCGACGATGAGGGCCACCGTGATCGGGATGTACACCAGCGTCGAGAACAGCGTCGCGACGCCGAGCAGCATCCGTGTGGCGAGCGGGAGGTCGGCGCCCAGCTCCTCGAAGAGCGGCTTGAACTTCGGGAGCACGTACCCGGCCAGGACGGCGACGGTCATCAACGCCAACACCATGACCACCATCGGGTACGACATCGCCGCGACGACCTTCGACCGCGCCTCGATCTCGCGCTCGAGGTACCCGGCGAGGCTCTCGAGCGCCTCGTCGAGCTTGCCGGTCAGCTCCGACGACTGCAGGATGCCCATGTAGTACTTCGGGAAGGCCTCCGGGTGTTTGGCTGCCGCTGCGCTGAGGGTGCCACCGTTGCGGAGGTCCTCCATCATCGAGGTGACGCAGCGTCGGAGCGCCGCGTCGGTCGTCTCGTCACCGATGATCTCGAGCGCTTCGGTGATCGAGATGCCGGCCTTCACGAAGACGGCGAGCTGACGCGTGAAGTGCATCAGCTCCTTCTTCTTGACCTTGCTCTGCGACAACTCGAACTGCAGCGCTCCTCGCTTCTCGTCGAGCTTGACGGGATAGAGGTTCTTGTCGAGCAGCGCGATGCGAGCATCACCGATCGTGTCGGCCCTCTGAACGCCGTTGACGGTGGCGCCAGCGGTGTCGATCGCTGCGTAGGTGAACTTGGGCATGATGGTTCCTCGTACGACGATCAGTGGGCGAACAGGGTCTTGATGACTTCGGGTACGGTCGTGACGTCGTTCTCAACGAGAGCCATGGCCTCGCGGAGCATCGTGCGCATACCTTGCGCGACAGCGAGACGCCGGAGTTCCTCAGTGGTGGCCCAGCCGACGATCAGTCGGCGGAGCTCGGGGGTGATGCGGAGCAGCTCGTACACGCCGATGCGGTCGCGGTAGCCGGTGCCGGCGCAGTAGTTGCAGCCTGCGCCCCGCACGAACTCGCTCTTGTCGCTGCCGCCGCTGTGCTGCTTGAACAACGCAAGCTCCTCGGCGCCGGGCGTGTACGTCTCGCGGCACGAGTCGCAGATGCGGCGCAGGAGACGTTGGCCGATGACCCCGACGACGGACGAAGCGATCAGGAAGGCCTCGATGCCCATGTCGAGGAAGCGGTGGAGCGCGGCCACACTGTCGGTGCCGTGCAACGACGACAGCACGAAGTGGCCGGTGAGGGCCGACTGAATGGCGATGCGCGCCGTGTCGGCATCACGGATCTCACCCACCAGAATCACGTCGGGGTCCTGACGGAGGATGGCCTTGAGACCCGTGGCGAAGGTGAGGCCGGCCTGCGTGTTCGTCTGGATCTGGTTGATGCCGGGGAAGACGTACTCGACGGGGTCCTCGACGGTCGTGATGTTCTTCCCGCCCGAGTTGATCTCGAGCAGCGACGCGTAGAGCGTGGTGGTCTTGCCGGCACCGGTCGGCCCGGCGCAGATGACCATGCCGAACGGCGAGTGGATCATCTTCGAGTAGTGGAGGTACGTCTCTCGCGGGAAGCCCAACTGGTCGAGGCCGATCATCGAGCGGCCCTTGTCGAGGATTCGCATGACGATCTTCTCGCCGAAGACCGTGGCGACCGAACCGACGCGCACGTCGACGTCCTTGCCGTCGATGTTCATCGAGAACTGGCCGTCCTGTGGACGCCGCTTCTCGACGATGTTCATGCCGCTCATGATCTTCAGGCGGCTGATCAGGGCTGCGTGGACGCCGATCGGCAGGCTGAACGCCTCGACGAGGTTGCCGTCGATGCGGAACCGGATGCGCAGCTTCTCGTCGAGCGGCTCGACGTGGATGTCACTCGTGCGGTCGCGCATCGCCTGGCTGACGATGCGGTTCACGAGCTGGATGACGGGCGCCTGGTCGTCGAGGTTGACGATCTCGGCTGCCTTGTCTGCCTGGTGGCGCTGATCGTCGACGAGGTCGAACGCCTGCACGAGCCGATCGATGTCGGCATCGGCACGGAAGGTTCGTCCGATGAAGGTGCGGATCGTCGGCGGATCGGTGATCTTCCACAGGACCGGTCGGGCGATCAGTGCCTCGGCGGCGCTCCGCCGCTCGGGCGTTGCGTCGGCGATCAGGACGACGACCCTGCCGTTCTCCTCCCCGATCGGCACGACGCAGAGCGTGCGGGCCGACTGCTCGGGCAGGACGCCGGTGCGGTCCTCGTCGAAGGTGATGCCACGGGTGTCGGCCACCTCGAGATCGAATACCTTGCCGAGCGCAGCTGCCACCTCGTGGCGGGCCGCTCCCATCCGGGTGAGGACGAGGTCGCAGAAGGAGAGGACGTCGCCGTTCGCCTGCTGGAGCGCAGTGGCGAGCTTCTCCGGGGTGAGTTGCTCGGTGTCGACGAGAAGCTGGCCGATGCGCATGCACTCGGCCGCGTAGGCCCCCGGGGCCGGCTCAGCGGACTCGCGCGGCGCCGTAGCGACTGCCGTCGACCCTGCGTTGTCCTTGCTCTTGAAGAGTGCCATGTGACCGTTTCTCGCCAACGGGCAGCTCGGCTTCGCGACGGTCAGTGTGTCGTGAAGACCGAGTCCGCTTCAGGGGATTCGTAGGAGGCGTACGCGCTGCTGGTGTTGCCGGCTGCAGCGTTCGCTGATGAGGCCGGTGATGCCGGCGGGACGTAGGGGGCGAGGAAGAGGAGCTGACGCTCCAGCTCGTCGAGTCGCTCGAGTTGCACGGCGGTGCTGACGTCGACGGCGTCGCTGACGAGCTCCTCGATCCGAGACAGGCGCACTGCCGAGTGGTCGAGGTTCTCCTGGGTGGTGGTGACCAAGCGGTCGATCTCGATGCGAACCAGGGTGGCTTCGCCCACGGCGTGGTCGACCCGCTGGCGGAACTCGTCGAGCACCGACTCGTCGAGCGTGCCCACGCGGGCAGCGATCTCCGTGAGCCGGGCGTCGTTGTCGTGCATGGCGTTCTCGACGTCGATCACCCGTCGTGAGATCGCGACGATCGCTTCGTCGAAGCCGCTGGCGGTGCGTCCGAGCACCGCCTCGAGCTCGGCGACCTTGCGACCCTGCTCTTCTTTGATCCGGCCTTCGAGCGCCAGCGACCGGTCGACGCCACGCGACTCGCTCGCGTCGATCTTGGACTGGATCGTGATGGTGCGCTCGTGCAACTGGGCGGCGAGGCCTTCGATCGTCAGGGTCAGGTCGCGGTGCATCGCGTTCAGGTGGCCGTCGATCGTCTGGACAGCCTGCTGGTCGCCGTGCTCGATGCGCTGTACCAGGGCCTCGGCCGTATTGATGACCCGGAGCCCGAGGGACGTGCCCTGTTCGTCGAGGCGGCGATCTGCGGCCACCAGCTCGTCGAGGCGGTTCCGCACCTCGCCGAAGGAACGCTCGATGTCGGTGCGGACGGTCTGCCTGATCTCCAGCATCGTCTCGTTGTCGACGCCTGGAGCGCCATCCACCTGGTCGAAGCGCTGCTGGACGTACTGCTCGAGCTCGAGGAAGCGTCGATGCTGCTGGGCGGAGAGGTCGGTGAAGCGCTGTTCGGCGGCCTGGCGTTGCTGGTCAACACCCTGTTGCAGGGCGTCCATGCGCTGGTTCATGGCCGTGAAGTACCGACTGAGCTGCTGTTCGACCGCGCCAAGGATGGCCGTGGCAACGTCCTCGAGCGGGTTGGCGCTCGGTGGCCTGAGAGTCTGTTCCACCGTCACCCGGGTGACTGTCCTGGCGGGGGGTGCCCCTGTCACGCATCTCGGTCTGCCGTGATCAGTTATCGGTCGTTTCTTGATTTGAAGCAGAGGTTGCGGTGGTCGCCGGCGGTGTCGGCGTCGGGCCGCTCTGACGGCCATGATGCAGGGATGAAGGTCCATGTGGTCGACGGCACCTACGAGCTGTTCCGGCAGCACTTCGGGCAGGCGCGCCACCACGAGACGCCGGGGGTGTATGCGGCGGCGGCCGGTGTGGTGGCCTCGACGCTGCAGCTCGTGGCCGACGGTGCGACCCACATCGGTGTGGCGTCCGATCACGTCATCGAGAGCTTCCGTAACGACCTCTGGGCGGGCTACAAGACCAGTGACGGGATGCTGCCCGAACTGCTCGCGCAGATCCCGGTGATGGAGCGTGCTCTCGAGGCAGCGGGGTTCACGGTCTGGGCCATGGTCGAGCACGAGGCCGACGACGCGCTCGCGGCGGCCGCCGCGGTCGCCGATGCCGACCCGCAAGTCGAGCAGGTCATCATTCACACGCCCGACAAGGACCTCGGTCAGTGCGTGCGGGGCACACGGGTCGTTCAGTACGACCGCCGGAAGAAAGAGATCCTCGACGAGACGGCTGTCGAGGCCAAGTTCGGCGTGCCTCCCGGCGCCATCGCCGATTACCTCGCCCTGGTTGGCGACTCGGCCGACGGGTTCCCCGGCCTCCCGGGCTGGGGCGCCAAGAGTGCCTCGACCGTGCTCGCCAGGTTCGGCTCGCTCGAAGAGATCCCGCCCAGCTCGGGCGACTGGGGCATCCCATCGCTGCGCGGCGCCGAGAAGCTCGCGGTCACGCTGCGCGACCAGATGGAGCTCGCCCTGCTGTTCCGGCGCATCGCCACGGTCGAGACCGACGTCGCCGTCGGGGCGGTCGACGACTGGCGCTGGGCCGGTCCCCGCCCGGAGTTCGAGGCCGTGGCCACCGAGATCGGTGCGCCAGGCCTGTGGTCGCGGGCCACGCAACTGGCAGCGCGTCGGGCCGGGCGCGCAACACCCGCTGAGTGAGGTGACGGCCAGGCGACCTGCGGCACACAGGCGACACCGTTGAAGGCTGCTACCTCCCGGTCCTGACCTGATTCCCGGCTACCCGTCGCACAGGGCCCGACCGTCACCTCACCCAGCGGGTGACACTGCGAAGGCTACCGGAACGTTGCGGTGGGCCGCTATCGTGCCCGCCACTCCTGTCCGTCCGTCACATGCTGACGGCGGCGGACGTGGGAGGGGTGCGAGAGCGGCCGAATCGGCACGCTTGGAAAGCGTGTGAGGGGCAACCCTCCGTGGGTTCGAATCCCACCCCCTCCGCCAGCGAAGCGCCCAGTGGTTCCGAGGTGCCCAACCAGGACAGCCGGCAATCAATCCGCCATGAGTTCGTGCCCAACCCCAAGTGCAAGGAAGGTGGGTACCGCGCGCCGGTCTCGCGTGGCGAGCTGCAGTCCAGCCCGCTTCGCTGTGAGCCCGATCACGCCGTCGTAGACCGCTCCGCCAACCACGCCGGCGGATGCGAACATCGCCAGGAGAGCAAGGTGGTCGTCCGGCACCATCGGAATCGGGTCGCCGAATCGGTTGGCGATGATCGTTTGGGCGTCGGCGGCAGCGAGACGAGCATCTCCCGGGAGCCGAGTCAGAACCGAGTACGTCTCCAGTTGGGCGTGAGCTGCAAGCAGAACCGGTCGTGTGCCGACGTAACGAGAAACGATCTCGTGCGCGCGATGGCTGGTCACCACCAATGCAACTGCGACACTCGTGTCAACTGCGAGTGGGCTCATCGACGCACAGAGTCGATGATGTCGAAGACATCATCGTCACTGACTTCGGTGTCAGCGACTGCAACCAAGTGATCACCTCGCCGCTCGAGCCGAGCTGTTCGTCCGCCTGGCGACACATGAAGTCCGTCGCCGTACAGGCTGATATCGACAATGCTGCCAGGTGTGAGGCCGAGCCGCTCTCGCATCGGTTTCGGAACAACGATCCGCCCCACATCGTCGACCTTCGATTTCATAGGGAAGACACTACCAACACGCTCCCAGTCGATCGCTACCGTCATGACGGAGAGTTCGAAAGAGCATGGAAGACTGCCGCGATGGACCGGCCCGATCACGCTCACGCCATGCGGCGAGCGCTGCAGGAAGCCGTGGCCGCCGAGATGCACGGTGACGTGCCGGTGGGTGCGGTGGTCGTCCGTCATGGCGAGATCATCGCTGCCCGTCACAACGAGCGCGAGCTCACGGGTGACCCGACGGCACATGCCGAGGTGCTCGCGCTGCGCGACGCGGCGGTCGCCGTCGGTCACTGGCGGCTCGACGACTGCACGTTGTACGTCACCCTCGAGCCGTGCGCGATGTGCGCGGGGGCCATCGTCAATGGGCGGGTTGCCTCCGTGGTGTACGGCGCCGAGGACCCGAAGGCGGGCGCCGTCCGCAGCCTGTTCGAGATCGCTGACGATCCGCGCCTCAACCACCGAGCGGCGGTCGAGCGTGGCGTTCTCGCCGACGAGTCGGCGGCGCTCCTGAAGGCCTTCTTCGCCTCGCGGCGTGGTCGATCAGCGGTTCCCGCCGCCGATGAGCCGCCGGAACCCGCCTGACCGCGCCGGCTCGTCCTCGGGCACCGGGGGTGCGGTGGGGATGCTGTCGTTCGATGACGGCGCGGCGAACGCCGGCGCGCCCGTCCAGGGTGCCGGTGCCGGGGCCGGAGCCGGTGCCGGAGCCTGCGGCGGGGTTGCCAGGGGCGGCGGCGCCGGTGGCGCTGGGCGCTGCGGAGCGATGGGCAGCGTCGGTGTTCCCATCGGCAGCGTGGGTTCGCCGAGCGACGGCGGGGGTGCCGACGGCGCCATCGGCGCGGGCTGACGGTGCACGTGCTGGTCGACGACCTCGTCGTTGCGCGTCGCTGCTTCGATGCCGGCCAGTGCCAGGTCGATGGCGCGGTGGATCTCGGTCTCGGCCGGAGCAGTCGTGGTCGCACGAGGAGCCACCGTGCCGGCCTGCCACGAGGGTGCGGGCGTCGGCGCAGGCGCTGGGGTGTGCGCTGGGGTGTGCGCTGCGGTGTGCGGGGGTCCGACGGGAGAAGCGACCTTCGCGAGGATGCTGCTCAGGTCGAGGTCGGCCATCAGGTCGTGCAGGGGCGCTGCAGCGGGTGCGGGAATCGACGGTCGTCCCGCCAGCACCAGCGCAGGGACGGGCGTGTCACCGACCCCGCCATCAGTCATCGTCGGATCGTCGATCTGTGCGACCGGCTCGAGCGACCGCAGCCACACCGGCTCCGGGTCGGCGATCCATCCCCCGACGGGAGCATCGACTGCTGCCGCCCGCTGGACGACGGGCTCGACGACGGGCTGGACGACGGGCTGGACGACGGGCTCGGCGACGGGCTGGACGACGGGCTCGACCCGGGGTGGCGTCGACGACAACGGAGCAGGAGCCTGCACTGCGCCTGAGGCGACGGGGGTGGTGCGAGCGGGCAACCACCGGACGATGCCGCTCGGGTGGTGGGCTCGGTGCGTCACCTCGATGCGCTCGACGATCTCGTCGTTCACGGGGGCGAGGGTCGACTCGCTCAGCATCTCGAGCGCCAGCTCGAACCGGTGGAGGTCGAGTTCGGGCACGCGGTCGAACAGGCGACCGATGTTCGTGGTGTCCCCGACCTGGACCGTGCCACGCGCCAGTTGGTCGTGGTCGAGCACACCCAGGTCGATGAGCCGCTGAACGAGGTCGGGATCGGTGTCGCGCTCGGCGAGGTAGACCTCGCCGCGCAGCAGGTGGACCTTGATCGGCACCGCCAGCACCAGCGTGATCCGCCCGCTGAACTGGGCCTCGGCAGCGGCCTCGAGCACGGCCCACACCGGCTGGGGACCTTCCTCGAAATGCTGGAGTCCACTGTTCGAGCCGAGGGCCGAGCGGCGAGCGAGGGTGTGGTTCATGCCTTCTTCATCGGCTCTTCGGCAACGATCTTGACCCGATTGTCACTCGGTCCATCACCCGCACGGACGTTCGTACGCCGTGGCGGCAGAGCGATCCGATTCGTGGCAGCGAACGTGCGGGCGCCCCGATAACCTGCCGCCCCGGAAGGGTGCCAGAGCGGACGAATGGGACAGTCTCGAAAACTGTTGAGGTCCTTCGGGCCTCCGTGGGTTCGAATCCCACCCCTTCCGCTGACGGAACGCCTCCCGGAAACGGGAGGCGTTCTGCGTTTTCCGGGACTTCCGGCGGTGGTCGGCCGAACGGCCGACCGATCACACTGACGGTGATGACCATCGCCGTCGAGCCGTTCGTGGTGGCGGGTGCCATCGGTTTCGTGCTCGGGTTCGAACGTGAGCGCCATGCGTGGCGCGAGGGCGAGGAGGCGACGGCTCTCGGCGCCCGCACCTTCACCGTGATCGCGGTGTGCGGTGCACTGGCCGGCGCCGTGGCGCCCGTCGTCGTGGCCGTCGGTCTCGCCGTGGTCGGTCTCCTCGTCGTGGTGGGGTATTGGCGCACGAGCGACGTGCACCGCGGGATGACCACCGAAGCCGCTGCGGTCATGGCCTTCCTGCTCGGGGCACTGGCGCAGTCCGACATGGTCGTTGCTGCCGGCATCGCTGTTGCTGCGGCACTGCTGCTCGAGCAGAAGGAGCGGGTCCGGCACTTTCTGCGCAACGTGGTGACCGACGTCGAGGTCGACGACGCGTTGCGTTTCGTCGCGATGGCCGTGATCGTCCTGCCGCTGCTGCCGCAGCGCTCGATCGACCGATGGGGTGTCATCGACCCGCACCGGGTGTGGTTGCTGGTGGTCGTGCTCGCCGGGATCGGCTGGATCGGGTACGTGGCGACCCGGGTGCTGGGCCCCCGGCGCGGGTTGCCCCTCACCGGCCTGGCGGGTGGGTTCGTGTCCGGGTCTGCCACCACCGCCGTGATGGCGCGCACGGCGCGCGCCGATCCGGGCGCTGCCTCGGCTGCGATGTCGGGCGCGCTCGCTGCCAGCGTGGCCACCTGTGTGCAGGTGCTCGCGATCACGGCGGTCGTCGATGTGACGGTGTGGCGGGCGATGGCGCCGGCGCTCGCCCTGGGTGCCGCGGTGCTCGCTGTCGAGGCCGTCGTGGTGGCGCGTCGTCAGGTCCCTGTCGAGGCCGGTCGTGCCGAGGCCGACGCACTCGCGGCAACGGGGCGTCGCCCGCTGCAGTTTCGCGCGTCGATCCTGATCGCCGCCGTGCTGACCGCGACCCTCATGGTCTCGGCGGCGCTGACCGAGCAGTTCGGCGGTGGCGCCGCAGTCCTGACGGCAGCCGTGGCGGGCTTGGCCGACTCACATGCCGCGTCGATCGGTGTGGTCAGCCTCGCCGCCGACGGTGCGATCGGACCGGCCACGGCCATCGCCGGTGTCGGCGCAGCGCTGGGAATCAACACGGTGGTGAAACTGGGGCTGGCCACAGCGGCAGGCGGCCGTGGGTTCGCCCTCCGGCTGGCGATGTGGTTGGCCCTGCCGACAGCAGGAGTGGGTCTGGGGTTGTGGTGGGCGACGCTCAGCGTGTGAGGCGCCGGCTCACTCGCAGCGCTTGCCCGACTCGGGGACGGTGAGGTCGACGAGATAGCCGTCGACGACGTCGTACGAGCACTGGTTCACGCCGTAGCCGGTGTGCTGGTCGGCGACGACGACGAGGAGGACCCCCTGCTCGAGTGCCTTGGCCATCGCTTCGGTGCTCGACAGCGGGGTGGCAGGGTCACCGGTGGTGCCCACCACCAGGATCGGCCCGGCGCCGGCGCCGGTGACCGCGACCCGCGGGTCGTTCGCCTGCGGGTAGAACGTGCAGAAGTACGAGCCGGTGGTGCCCGGCGAGAACCGCGGCGCCACGGCGGTGAACTGCGGCGCGGTGGCGTCGTCCTCGGCCACCGTCGGGCGTGCCTCGGTGTCCATGCAGCTGATCGTCTGGAACGCCTCGAGCGAGTTGTCGTAGCCGCCGTCGGCCTGGCGCTGGAAGTAGGAGTCGTGCAGTGCGAGCAGACCTGCGCCGTCGCCGGCCTGCGCATCGGCGAGCGCCTGCTCGAGCTGCGTCCACAGCTCCTCGCTGTACATCGCCTGGGCGACACCGTTCAGGGCCACCCCGCGGGTGACGTTCGGGCGGTCCGGCTCGGACGGGATGGGGTTGTCGTCGAGGGACTGCATCAGCGCGTCGAACGCTTCCTCGGCGGCGCCACCGTTGTTGAACACGCACTCGGCGTTGGCGCTGCAGCGGGCGAGGAACGTGTTGAGCGACTGCTCGAAGCCCGCTGTCTGCTGCAGGCCACTCGTGACGAAGTCGGCGGTCGGGTCGGCCGCACCGTCGAGCACGGCGGCGCGCACCGTGTCGGGGAAGAGCGTGGTCCACGTCGCACCCAGTTCGCTGCCGTAGCTGAAGCCGAAGTAGCTGATCGTCTCTTCGCCGAGTGCCCGGCGGATCGAGTCCATGTCGCGGGCCGAGTTGTTGGTGCCGACGAACTCGATGATGTCGGCGTTCTGCTCGGCACAGGCGTCCTGGAACTCTTGGGCGAGGTCGACGATCTGCTGCTTCTCGGCGTCGTCGTCGGGCGTGATGTCGGTGCTCGCGTAGTACCTGTCGTAGTCGTCGACGCAGTCGACCGCCGGGGTGGTGAGGCCCGTGCCCCGGGGGTCCCAGCCGACGATGTCGAAGTGGTCGAGCAGGGTCTGGCTGTAGATCTGTTCGGCGTAGACGGCGAAGTCGCTGCCGCCGAAGCCCGGCCCCCCCGGGTTCACCAGGAGCGAACCGATGCGCTCGTCGGGCTTCATCGCGAGATGCCGCGCGACGTAGAGATCGAATGTGCCGGCGTCGGGGTTCTGGTAGTCGATCGGCACCACGAGGCTGCCGGTCTCGACACCGTCACCGAACGGCTCCCAGTCGATCTCACCGGCGCCGCCGCCGGGCGTCGTGCCGCTCGATCCGGTCGCATCGGTGCCTGTCGGCTGCGTGCCGGACGCGCCCCCGATCGCCTCGCTGCCCGTGGCAGTCGGGTTGTCGTCACCGCACGCTGCGGCGGTGAGGACGAGCACGGCAGCGACGGCGATGGCCCGGACGGCGGGGGGGAAGGGGGTCCGCATGGCGGCCGAGCCTACGTCCCGAGCCGCCCGTATCGTGGGCGGCATGCGAATGGGCCCACACATGATGATGCCGGGCGACGGCGATGCCGTGAAGGGCAAGAAGCTCCAGCGTGCGGCGCTTCGTCGCGCGTGGACCTTCGCTCGTCCCTACCGCACGATCATCATCTGGTTCCTGCTCGCGATCTTCGTCTCGGCGCTCATCGCGCTGGTGCCACCGTTCGCGTTCCGGTCGATTCTCGACCGGGCGATCCCGGAAGCCCAACAGACGGGTGACAAGACGCTCATCGTGGTACTCGCAATTGTCGTGGTCGTGGCTGCGATCTCCGACGCGCTGCTCGCCATCGTGCAGCGGTGGTGCAGCGCCCGCATCGGCGAGGGCCTCATCTACGACCTTCGCGTGGCTCTGTTCGCCAAGGTCCAGCGCATGCCGGTCGCCTTCTTCACCCGCACCCAGACTGGCGCCCTCATCAGCCGGCTCAACAACGACGTCGTCGGTGCCCAGACCGCGGTCACCTCCACCCTCGGCAGTGTCGTCAGCAACGTGATCGTGCTCGTCACCACGCTGGCCGCGATGATCGCTCTCGAGTGGCGGCTCACCATCATCACCCTCGTCGTCCTGCCGCTCTTCGTCGTGCCGGCCAAGCGCGTCGGCAAGCGGCTGCAGGCCATCTCGCGCGAGCAGATGGGCGTGAATGCCGAGATGAACAGCCAGATGACCGAGCGCTTCAACGTGTCGGGGGCGCAGCTCGTGAAGCTGTTCGGGCGCTCGCACGACGAGATCGATCTGTTCGACAGCCGCGCCAGGCGTGTGCGCGACATCGGCATCACCTCGGCGATGTACGGGCGCGTGTTCTTCGTCGCGCTCGGGCTGGTGGGGGCCATCGGCGCTGCGGCGGTCTACGGCATCGGTGCGTTCTACGTCGTCGACGGCACCATCACGTCCGGCACCCTGGTGGCGCTGGCGGCCCTCGTCACCCGGGTCTACCAGCCGCTCACCGGCCTCACGAACGCCCGTGTCGACCTGATGACCGCGATGGTCAGCTTCGAGCGGGTGTTCGAGGTGCTCGACGCACCCGAGAACATCACCGATCGCCCCGGTGCCGTCGACCTCGTCGACCCCACCGGTCTGGTCGAGTTCGACCACGTGCGCTTCCGGTACCCCGCGGCCGCTGCGGTCACCGTGCCGTCGCTCGAGTCACCGAACGCCGTGGGTGGCGCCGACCCCGACCGCGACGTGCTCGCCGACGTCACGCTCACCATCCGTCCGGGCGAGACGGTGGCCCTGGTCGGCTCGTCGGGGTCCGGGAAGACGAGCCTCGCCTCGCTCATCCCCCGCCTCTACGACGTCAGCGGTGGTGCCGTGCGCATCGACGGTCACGACGTGCGCGACCTCACCCAGGAGTCGCTGCGGTCGGCGATCGGCGTGGTCAGCCAGGACCCGCACCTGTTCCATGACACGATCGGCGCGAACCTCCGCTACGCCAAGCCCGATGCCACCCTGGCCGAGCTCGACGAGGCGTGCCGCGGCGCACGCATCTACGAGATGATGCAGACCCTGCCCGACGGGTACGACACCGTGGTGGGCGAGCGCGGCTACCGCATGAGCGGTGGCGAGAAGCAGCGCCTGGCGATCGCCCGGTTGCTGCTGAAGAACCCGACG
>Ga0247831_1005453_pt1 | contig 15882 bp, 12 predicted proteins | sample LaCruzMarch2015__9_FD_192406 | JGI IMG/M metagenome (GOLD analysis project Ga0247831, IMG submission 192406) | Freshwater microbial communities from meromictic Lake La Cruz, Castile-La Mancha, Spain - LaCruzMarch2015_1m | ecosystem: Environmental > Aquatic > Freshwater > Lake | place: Spain... | reverse complement strand
CTAGCCTGCATTATTTTTTGTTTTTCGGAAGGAATATTTAAAAATTTACAATTAAAACAAGGTGTAGTATCTGCATCCTCCGCACAATTTAAATGAGTTTGTAACAAAATCATCAATGCTTGACTTTCATAAAATACAGCTTGCAATCCTCCTTTAAGTTTATTGTTTGCAAGTTGATAAAATACATCCTTTAGTTTACAGCAAACATCACTTTCAGCATCATGAACATATCGTGTATTATGAAGAATAGAAAATGGTCGTTCTAAGGTTGTATTAAAACGCTCAAGATATTTTTGTGTGTAAATAAACTGAAAGTAATAGGCATTCCCTTCAAAAGGAAATTGGCAGCTGATTTCAATTTTTTGGTCTAAAAAATAAGTTACTTCTACAGAAATATTTACATCGCCTTGAAGAGCGCGTTGATTGATGGATAATCCACTGACTGTATATTTAGTAAAAATAGACATTGAATGCGCAAAAATAAGGTAATTATTTGCATAGAAGTTCAAAAAAGATGAATTGCAAGCTTATAACTGAATCCGTAATGATTATGCTAAAGTATAAAAATAAACCAGCAAAATAACACCAACTATAATTCTGTACCAACCCCAAATGGTAAAGCCATATTGTTTAATTAAGCCAATAAATAGTTTGATAGCTAACACGGCGACTACAAATGCAATGATATTACCTAAAGCAAACATCATGATATGTTGAGAGTCAGCCAAAATCATCTTGTAACCTTTCTGTCCGCTATCCCATGTTTTGATAAATACAGAATATAAAGTCACAGCCAACATAGTGGGGACAGCCAAGAAAAAAGAAAACTCAGCCGCGACTTCGCGCGAAAGACGTTGTTGCATACCACCTATAATGGAAGCTGCCGCACGCGAAACTCCTGGCATCATGGCTAAGCATTGCCAAAATCCTATTTTTACAGCTGTCGTTACTGTGATATCTTCTTCTTCATGTATGACTGGATTTTTGAACCATCGGTCCACAAATAATAAAACAATTCCACCAAGGATTAAAACAATCGCAATTGGAATTGGTTTTTCCAATACAGCTTCGATTTTATCGTCAAATAGCTTCCCTAGAACCAAAGCTGGTACGACTGCAAATGCAAGTTTGATATAAAAATTGATTTTTTTAAAGTCGAAAAATTTTTTCCAATATAAAAATACAACAGCAAGTATAGCACCGAACTGAATTGATACTTGAAACATTTTGACAAATTCGTCATCTTGAATATTGAAGATAGAACTTGTAAAAACCATATGTGCAGTAGAGGATATCGGCAAAAATTCGGTTAATCCTTCTATAATAGCTATTAGGATAGCTTGGAAAATACTCATAAGTAATGGGCTGAAAAAGGTATATTATGCTTTGGTTGAAGGTTTTTTCATTATAGCATAACCTTCTATAACTAAACCTAAAATAACTAAGATGGGAGCAAGTGTGATACGTCTGAAACTATAAATTTCACTTTCATTAAATACATTTGGATCTGCACTTTTCCCACCAGCCATTAGGATATATCCTACTATAATGACAGCTAAACCTATAGCCATAAGCATGTAGTTTTCTTTTCCAAAAAGAAATTGTTGTTTGTCTTGTGGTGATTTTTGATCGAATGACATATTTTGAATTGTTTATTTAAATAGTTTAATAAAGGTCGTCAAGTTGTGTGCGTAAATATTTGATAACAGAACGATGTGTACTTAAAAACGAAATGACTATACCCATCATTAAAATACTTGAGCACAATATTAGCATCCATTTTGTACTTGAGAGTGTTTTTAATTCAGGTAGCCAGGCTTCTGCAAACATTTTTAAAAGTAAAATGCCTCCAATTGCGATTAAAGCGCTAATAATCCCATTGATAACACTTCGTATATCAAATGGTTTTGCTATAAACCATCGTGTGGCGCCAACCATCTGCATTGTTTTGATTAAAAAGCGATTGCTAAACATTGCCAAACGAATCGTATTGTCAATCAAGATAATAACTGAAAAAATAAGAAATAATGAAATGATTAAAACGACTATTCCTACTCGTTTGACATTGCTATTCATGATGTCGACCAAGTTTTTTTGATAAAATACTTCGCGAACAATATTGCTTTGTTTAATAAATCGTTCTATTTTGATTAAACTATCTGTGTGCAAGTAATCAGAATGTAAGTGAAAATTGACGGAGGTATACAATGGATTGTAATCCAATACTTGTAAAAAATCTTCGCCAAAATCTTTTTTAAACTGTTCAGCAGCCTTTTCTTTTGTAATAAACTGTGATGATTTGGTAAAAGCTTGTTGGTCGATAATTTCTTTCAATTTAAGCGCCATTTCATCACGCGTATTATCATTCAGTATGATTGAAATCTCGATATTTTCTTTAAATGTTTTAGAAAGTTGTCCTGCATTGATTACTAGCCAACCCAATGATCCTAGAAGAAATAAGACCAATGCAACTCCTATAATAGAGTATGTATAGGTTGCTTTACCCTTTTTTACTTTAGTCGTAATGATTTGATCGTTGCTCATTCGCCCCAAAGTTAAAAAAAAATATCACTTTTTTAGGGTGAAACAATCATTTTTATCAATTTTAACAGCATTGTATGTAATTGTTGTTTTTTTAGGCGTTGAATTCTGTTTTAAATTAGGTTTTTGCCGTTTATCGAATTTTACTTTTTGAAGTCATAATTTGACGATACATTTGACAAAATTTATTTCAAATGAATATGAAACCATTTCTTTATCTGTGTTCGCTTGCTACAGTGGGGCTTTTTTCTTGTCAAGAAAAAGTTACAGAAAGCAAGTTCTCTTCATTGCCTCCTGGCGTAAAGTTTATCGAACCGTCTTATATAGACTCTACAATAAATCCTGCTGATGACTTTTATCAATACGCCAACGGAACATGGTTGAAAAACAATGCCATCCCTGCTTCTGAAACACGATGGGGGAGTTTTAATTTACTTGAAGATTTTAATAAAAAAGCCTTGAAAGGTTTGCTAGAAGAAGCATCTGCTAAAACAGGGGCTAAAAAAGGAAGCCCAGAACAAATGGTTGGTGACTTATTTGCTTCAGGTATGGACACAGCGGTAATCGATAAAGTTGGTATTGCTGCAATTCAGTCTGAATTAGATCAAATAAACAAGATAACAGATGCTAAGACATTATTGGACGAAATTACTCGCGAAGCAAAATTGGGTATGAACCCATTGTTTGGCTTTTACGTTGGTCCTGACGATAAAAATGTAACAAAAAGCATATGTAATTTGTATCAAAGCGGATTGGGACTTCCCGATCGCGATTATTACTTAAAAGCAGATGCTCGTGAAAAAGATATTAGAGAAAAATACCTTGTTCACATTGCTACTATGCTAAAAATGAGTGGGGAAACAGAGGCTGATGCTGCCAAACATGCAACCACTATACTTGCTATGGAAACAGCTATGGCTAAGGTTAGCATGGATAGAGTGACTATGCGTGATCCATATAAAATGTACAACAAATTTGCTTTAGCTGATTTAACTGCCAAAACATCAGGCATGGATTGGAAAATGTTGTTAGAAAACATGAATGTAAAAAATGAAGATACTTTATTGGTTGCACAACCAGATTTTTTTGCAGCATTATCGGGTATGATTAAAACCACACCAATTGAGGACTGGAAAGTGTATCTAAAATGGCATTTGGTAAGTGGAATGGCAGGTTACTTGAGTAAAGATTTTGATCAAGAAAGTTTTAATTTTTATGGCAAAGTAATGCGTGGTCAGCAGGAGCAAAAACCTCGTTGGAAGCGTGTGTTGGGTGTTGTAGATGGCGCAGTTGGGGAGCAATTGGGTAAAATGTATACCGATAAGTATTTTACAGCTGAAGCTAAAAAACGCATGTTGGAGTTGGTTAATAACCTCGAAGTTGCTTTTGAGGCTCGTATCAAGACATTGGATTGGATGAGTGATAGTACAAAAGCAAAAGCTAATGAAAAATTACATTCATTCATTAAAAAAATTGGTTATCCTGACAATTGGAGAGATTATACTGGTCTAGACATCGTACGCGATTCATATGTCAAAAATGTATTGGCTTCGAATGCTTTTGATTATAATTATATGATTAGTAAACTAGGCAAACCAGTGGATAAAACCGAATGGGGTATGACACCGCCTACAGTAAATGCCTATTACAACCCTGCATTCAATGAAATCGTATTTCCAGCAGGAATTTTACAATATCCATTTTTTGATTTAAGTGTTGATGATGCTGCAATTTATGGTGGCATTGGCGCTGTTATTGGTCACGAAATGACACATGGTTTTGATGATCAAGGATGCCAATATGCTGCTGATGGTAATTTGAAAAACTGGTGGAGTATGGACGATAAAGCACGATTTGATGCCAAAACTAAAATGGTGAAAGAACAATATGATGCTTATACTATTTTGGATGGTAAACATGTCAATGGGGCATTAACGCTTGGCGAAAATATTGCAGATTTAGGCGGTGTTACCATTGGTTATGATGCGTTTAAACGCACCAAACAAGGTCAAAGTAATGAGAAAATTGATGGATTTACACCCGATCAACGTTTCTTTTTAAGTTGGGCACAAGTATGGCGTCAAAATATACGTGAAGAAGAAGCAGCACAACGTTTAGTTACTGATCCTCATTCGCCTGGAGAGCATCGTTGCAATGGACCTTTGAGTAATTTTGCTCCTTTTTATGCTGCATTTAATGTCAAAGAAGGCAATAAAATGTATAAACCAGAAGCAGCTCGAGCAAAAGTTTGGTAAGAATATTAATTCTCAATAATATTAAAAACACCTCCGAGGAGGTGTTTTTTTTTGAAATTAAATTCCCTTTTTATCACAAAATTTTTTTGTTGACCTCAAAAACTACATTCTTAAATTGTCAATCAATCGAACACCTTCTATTTTCGCAGCAACCAAGACTACCATATTTAACGAATGGTCAAAATCTTGGAGTAGTTCCAACGTATTGGCATTGGCTAACAAGAAATATTCTGGCTCAAAACCTACAGCATCGAGTGAATGCAATGCTTTTTGTTGTAAAAAGTTAAATGAATTATCGTATTGCTGTGCCTTCGCTTGGTTCATAGCTTCAAAAATTGCAGCAGCTTTTTGTCTTGCCTCTAAACTTAATCTTGTATTTCTTGAACTCATTGCCAAGCCATTTGGTTCACGCAATGTAGGACATGTGATAAGTTCGATTTCAATATTGTGTTGTTCGATTAATTGTTTTACAACCAGACATTGCTGGAAGTCCTTTTCACCCATATACAAATGTGTAGGGTTCACAGCTTGCAATAATTTATGAACTATAGCTGTGACACCATTAAAATGACCTGGTCTAAATTTGCCGTCAAGAACAGTGTCAAGGTAACCAATATTATACTGTAATGCATTTTCAATGCCTTCAGGGTACATTTCATCCACTTCTGGCAAAAAAAGCACATCCGTTTGAGCTAAACTCAGTTTTTTGATGTCTTCTTCGATCGTATTTGGGTATTTGTCGAAGTCTTTTTTGTCATTGAACTGGGTTGGATTGACAAAAATACTGCAAACTGTAAGTGGATTTTCTGCAATAGATTGCTCAATCAATGAAATATGGCCTTGATGTAAGGCTCCCATTGTAGGGACAAAACCTATACGACCAGCATGGTTTTTCAGCAATTTATGAAGGTCTTTGATGTGTTTGACGATCAGCATTGGCGTCAAATATAACTGCCTCAAACTAATTTTTAGCATTTTCCTTAAAAAATCGTACATTTGCACCCCGAAATTTTTCATATCATATTTTTAAACATAACCTAAATGGCAGTTGTTCAGAAGAAAAAAGTTCTTTTTATCTCTCATGAATTCGCTCCTTACAACGAGGAAACCGATTTTGCGAAGATTTTAAACATGTTGGCAGTAAAGTCAAATGAAACAGGTTACGAAGTGAGGGTTATCATGCCGCGCTTTGGAACTATCAACGAACGCAGGCATCGTTTACACGAAGTCGTTCGATTATCTGGTATCAATATCAATGTGGATAAAGAAGATTACCCACTTGTAATTAAAGTGGCCTCACTACCAAATGCACGTTTGCAAGTCTATTTCATGGATAATGAAGATATGTACAAGCGTAAGCAAACATTTCATGACGAAAAAGGTGTATTTTTTGATGACAATACAGAGCGTGCTATATTCTTTTGCAAAGGAGCGCTTGAAACCGTGAAGAAATTCGGTTGGCCTCCAGACATCATTCATGTACATGGATGGATGAGTGCATTGATACCGATGTACATCAAATCATACTACAAAAAAGAACCTGTTTTCGCAAACTCAAAACTTATTTTTTCTGCTACAAAAGAAATGTTGACAGAAAATTTAGGGGCTAGTTTCTCTGATCAAGTATTAGCAAGCACTCCTTTAAAAGATAAAGATTTAGAAATATACAAAGACGGTGCTACATTAGATATGTATGCTGGCGGTGCTAAAAACGCAGACGCAGTCATACTTGCCGATCGTGGAAATGATGAAAAATTGACCGCTATGTTCAAACCTGCACGTAGTAAAAAAGTGTTAAATTTTAGTTCTGAGACCGATGATGTGACCGAAATAATGGATCTATACAATAACTTGGCAGGCAAATAAATTGAATGAATAAAATACCTTCCTTTTTAAGGCAAAAAATTGCACAATACACAGTTGTTATAATAACAATATCTACAGTATTTACAGCGTGTAAAGAAAATACTATTTTACCTTCTACGCTTGTTCCTGCTGTGGATAATGTCTACACTTTTTTTACTGATACAACTACTTTAGTTACTTCGAATATCTTACAAGATTCTTTGTTAACTGGAGGTATATTGGGTAGTAATCGTGTTTCAAATTCGACTACCTTTTATCATGCATTAGGTGCGATAACTTCTGATCCTATTTTTGGTAAAACACATGCTTCATTTCATGTTGAAGTGTTGCCACCAAAACCAAATTTTGCTTTCGAAACCAATGCAACTGGAACTACAAGAACAATCGATTCGATAGTGTTGTCAATTCCGTACAAAGGTGTTTATGGCGATACGTTGAGTGGCTCTTCGCAAACCTTTAAGGTTTTTCGTTCGCTTAAATCATTTCCAAGAGATTCTGCACAATACGATTTTACAAAGGATTCGGTAGAACATAGTTTATTGTTAGCTTCACAAACTATCAATTTCAAAATTTTTGCGACCGATTCACCATTAGTGGGTAATGTAAAACTACAACCTCAATTGCGTTTTAAATTAGCTTCTTGGTTTGCGGATAGTTTGCAAGCACAGGTTGATGCAGGCATCAATGGTGCAGCCAACGACTACACTAAATATTTAGAATGGTGGAAAGGGTTTGCTATAGAGGCCGACTCTAACAATGGTTCTGCTTTAGGTTTTTTTGATACTTATAATACGCGTATGCACATTTATTATAGATATACCAATTCATCAAATGTTGCAGATACAGCAGTTGATATTTTTTCTTTCGACCCTACTTATTGTAATCGATTCAATACAATTAGCAGAAATTACAATGGAACCATTGCTAAAAATCATTTGAATACAACAAATGTCAATGGTGATTCTGTATTGTTTGTACAAACTGAGCCTGGTATGGCTACTATTTTATCATTTCCAAACTTAGCAAATTTTGAAAATGTAGTTGTGAATAAAGCTGAACTTGTATTTACAGCTGTTTCTCCATATTACAATTGGATTGATACTGCATTGTACGGAATCACTCCAAGATTACAATTAATTGCATCAGATAAAAATGGATTAGATGCAGTTTTACAAGAATATCCAGTTTTTGGCTCAAATTTTGTAGATGGAAAGCGTAGTGTTTTGAGTGAAAATGGAAATAATTACATACAATATCATTTTGTTATTTCTCAGACGATTCAGAAGTTAATTTCACAAAAAAATACTACTTTTAGGCTTAAAATAATGGGCTTGAATACTGGAAGGCCTGCATCATATCGTGTATTGTTGCGTGGTAGTGCTAGTCAATCTTCAGTTTTTAAACCAAAATTAAATTTAATTTATACCAAAATAAATAAATAAAATCTATGTGTGGAATTGTAGCTTATATCGGACCCAAAGAAGCGTATCCGATATTAATTAAAGGTTTAAAGCGATTAGAATACAGAGGTTATGATAGTGCCGGAGTCGCTTTGTTAAACGGTGAATTACGAATTTTAAAAAAAGAAGGAAAGGTTTCTGATTTAGAAGGTGCTACCGAAGGACAAAATAAAGAAGGAAATATAGGTATTGGTCATACTCGCTGGGCTACACATGGTGTGCCTTGCGATCGAAATGCTCATCCACATTTGTCCAATTCAGGCAATTTAGCAATCATTCACAATGGGATCATTGAGAATTATGGAGCTTTGAAAACTGAGCTAGAACTACGTGGTTACACATTTACAAGTGATACAGATACAGAAGTACTTTTAAACTTAATCGAAGATATTCAAACAGCTGAAAATTTAAGTATTGAAGAAGCAGTTCGTATCGCTTTAAATGAAGTTATCGGTGCTTATGCCATAGTAGTTATAGATAAACGTGAACCCAATAAATTGGTTGCTGGTCGTAAGGGTAGTCCGTTGGTTATTGGTGTAGGTAAAGATGAATTTTATGTTGCTTCGGATGCATCACCAATCATTGAATACACTAAAAATGTAGTTTATTTAAACGATGAAGAATTTGCAGTGTTGAACCGAGATGGACAATTGAATGTCAAAACATTGGGGAATGTTACTAAGACTCCTTATATCCAAAAGCTAGAAATGGATTTGGAAAAAATTGAGAAAGGTGGATATGAGCATTTCATGCTCAAAGAAATCTACGAACAACCTCAAGTTGTAATGGATTGTATGCGTGGTCGGATGAATGCTGAGCAAGGTTGGATAAAATTAGGTGGTATTAATGAATTTGCAACGCGAATCAATAATGCTAAACGTATTATTATTACGGCTTGTGGTACCTCTTGGCATAGTGGTTTGATAGCAGAATATTTAATTGAAGAATTGGCTCGTATACCTGTAGAAGTTGAATATGCTTCTGAATTTAGATACCGAAATCCTATTGTTACTGAAAAAGATGTCATATTAGCTATTTCCCAATCAGGCGAAACCGCTGATACTTTGTCTGCAATACAAATAGGCAAGGAGCGTCAAGCTTTAATTTACGGAATTTGTAATGTTATAGGTTCATCTATTGCTCGTGCTTCTCATGCTGGTTCGTACACGCATGCAGGTCCTGAAATAGGCGTAGCATCGACGAAAGCATTTACAGCACAAGTAACTATATTGACCTTATTGGCACTTCAATTAGCACAAAGCAAAGGTACCATTTCTCAATCTCGCTTGAGACAAGTATTGTACGAAATGGAGACTATTCCAGAAAAAATAAAAGGAGCACTTAAAACAAACGATGTTATTAAAGTAATAGCAGCTAAGTACAAAGATGCTAAAAACTTCCTATACCTTGGTCGTGGATTGAATTTTCCTATTGCCTTGGAAGGTGCATTGAAGCTCAAAGAGATATCTTATATCCATGCGGAAGGTTATCCTGCTGCTGAAATGAAGCATGGTCCTATAGCCTTGATTGATGAAAATATGCCAGTCGTATTTATTGCAACAAATAAAAGTGCACACGAAAAAATCGTTTCAAATATACAAGAAGTAAAAGCTAGAAAAGGTAAGGTTATCGCCATTATCAATGAAGGTGATGAAATTATTCGTGCTTTAGCTGACGAAGTCATTGAAATACCAGAAACGGATGAATTGTTGACGCCATTGGTTTCTATAGTGCCATTACAATTATTATCATACCATATTGCCTTAATGCGTGGATGTAATGTTGATCAACCTCGTAATTTAGCGAAAAGCGTTACTGTAGAGTAGGGTTTAAGTTTGCAGGGTTGTAAGGTTTAAATGTTTCAGGTTTGGAATGTTTTAATGTTATAAGTTTTCAGGTTTAGAAAGTTACTTGGTTTGAAAGTTTTAAACGTTTCAGTCACAGATGATTTTTGGTAGAACAAAGCTTTTACAGCCAAAGTCAATCTGTTTCAGAATTCATTTTATCGTTTCCTAATCTCTATTTTCTTCAAGTCTGCGATCTCACATCTCAAATCTCACATCTCAAATCTCCAATCTAAACTATATTCTACTTTTCCAAATCGTTTCTTCCCCTTTGTTGATGAGCAAAATATAACGTGCCAATACAAACAGATAATCTGAAAGTCTATTGAGGTATTGAATCACTTGTGGGTCTATAAATTGATTTTCTTCTTGAATTGCAACACAAATACGTTCAGCTCGTCGGCATACACAGCGCGCAACATGACAATTTGAAGCCGTTAAATTCCCACCAGGTAAAACAAAGTTTTTCAATTCTGGCAAGACTTCATTCATGCGGTCCATTTCATGTTCAAGCAATAGTATATCCTCAGGTTTTAAATCTGGGATTTCCATTTTCGTATTTTTATCTGGATCGCATGCGAGAGAGGAACCTAATGTAAATAATCGATCTTGAATTTCTTTCAATAATTCCTTTAATTCTTGGGCAGAAAGCTGATCGTAAATACATCCAAGCCAAGAGTTTAGTTCATCCACAGTGCCATAGGCTTCAATGCGAATATGATTTTTGGGAATACGCGTGCCGCCAATTAAAGCCGTTGTTCCTTTGTCGCCGGTTTTAGTGTATATTATAAATGACATAGTATTTGGTATTAAGGTATAAATGTATTTTGATAATTCTACATTTAAGTATAAATTTATACAATAATACATTTTACTTGGATGAAAAAGGGCATGATTTTTTAGTTTTAATTTATTACTGCTTTGAAATTATGGGAATGTTAATCATCATCTAATTACTATGTTTCAATGAATCTTGTTGCTTTGAATGTATTTAGAAATTATTATAATGTTAAATATATTTGAAGTAAGTTACTTTTAGGATGTTTTTTTATTAAGAGTACAATAAATACATATAATTAATATGTAATATAAAAAATTGGAATAATTTTTGCTTATGTGGAAAAACTGTTTTACTTTTGCATCCCCCAAATTGGCAACGCACGTGCAAATTTTCTTATTCTAACTTAATGTAGTTGACTAACTAATAGGGCAAACCTATTTGGGATTTATTGTTTTTTATAAAAAACGCGTTAAACAATACTATGGCCGCAGTAAAAAATGCAAAAATTTCCGAAAGAATCAGCTTTGGAAAAATCAAACAATCCTCTGAAACACCTGATTTATTAGACATTCAGTTGGCTTCTTATTCGGAATTCCTACAATTGGAAACAACCCCCGATAAACGAAACAATGAAGGTCTTTTCCGTGTATTCAAGGAAAACTTTCCGATTACCGATACAAGAAGCATCTTCGTATTGGAATTTCTTGATTATTTCGTAGATCCACCACGATACTCTATTGATGAGTGTATCGATCGCGGATTGACTTATTCAGTACCTCTTAAAGCAAAATTGCGTTTAAGCTGTAATGATGAAGAACATATTGACTTTGAAACCATCGTACAAGATGTGTTTTTGGGCAATATCCCGTACATGACACCACGTGGTACATTTGTGATCAATGGTTCTGAGCGTGTTGTTGTATCTCAACTTCATCGTTCTCCAGGGGTTTTCTTTGGTCAATCTACGCATCCTAATGGTACTAAAATCTACTCTGCTCGTGTTATCCCGTTCAAAGGAGCATGGATGGAGTTTGCGACTGATATCAACAATGTGATGTACGCTTACATCGATCGTAAGAAGAAATTTCCTGTTACGATGTTGTTACGCTCTATCGGTTTCGAAACAGATAAAGACATTCTTGAATTGTTTGGCATGGCAGATGAGGTTGCAGCTGACAAGAAAACATTGGAATTACATGTAGGAAAACGCCTTGCAGCACGTGTTTTGCGTAGCTGGACTGAAGATTTCGTAGATGAGGACACCGGTGAAGTTGTTTCTATCGAACGTAATGAAGTTATCCTGGATCGTGATTCAGTTTTGACTGAAGATAGCATCGAAACGGTGATTGAATTGGGTATCAAATCTATATTTTTGCAAAAAGAAGAAGCTGGTGGCGATTATTCTATCATTTACAACACATTAAATAAAGATACTTCTAACTCTGAGTTGGAAGCTGTACAACATATCTATCGTCAATTGCGTAGCACTGACGCGCCAGATGATGAAACAGCTCGTGGTATTATCGACAAATTATTCTTCTCTGACAAACGTTATGATTTAGGAGAAGTAGGTCGTTATAAAATTAATCGTAAGCTTGGTTTCCCGCTTTCGATTACTAAAAAAGTATTAACTAAAGATGACATTATTGCCATCATTAAATATCTCGTACAATTAACGAATGCAAAAGCTGAAATCGATGATATCGATCACTTAAGTAATCGTCGTGTACGTACAGTAGGTGAACAATTGTATGCACAATTCGGTGTTGGTCTTGCTCGTATGGCTCGTACCATCCGTGAGCGTATGAATGTTCGTGATAATGAGGTGTTTACGCCAATTGATTTGATCAATGCACGTACTTTATCGTCTGTGATTAACTCATTCTTCGGGACTTCACAATTATCACAATTCTTAGATCAAACGAATCCATTGTCTGAAATTACGCACAAACGTCGTATTTCGGCTCTAGGGCCCGGAGGTTTAAGTCGTGAGCGTGCTGGTTTTGAGGTTCGTGACGTACACTACTCACACTACGGTCGTCTTTGTACAATTGAAACGCCAGAGGGACCAAACATTGGTTTGATATCTACACTTTGTGTGCATGCCAAAGTCAATGATATGGGCTTTATCGAAACACCATACCGTAAAGTACGTGATGGAAAAGTAGATGCTAAAGGTGTTTATTTGAGTGCAGAAGAGGAAGATGATGCAAAAATTGCACAAGCGGATGTACCTTTGGATGACAAAGGTCATTTCGTAGAAGATAAAATTCGTTCTCGTCAAACAGGTGATTTTCCAATTTTAGACAAAGAAGAAGTTGAATACATGGATATCGCGCCTAATCAAATTGTTGGTTTGAGTGCATCTTTGATTCCGTTCTTAGAACATGATGATGCGAATCGTGCCTTGATGGGTTCGAACATGCAACGTCAAGGTGTTCCATTATTACGTCCACAAAGTCCAATTGTGGGTACTGGTATTGAAGCAAAAGCTGCTCGCGATGCTCGTATTCAAATTACAGCAAAAGGCGAAGGCGTAGTAGAGTATGTAGATGCAAATGAAATCCATGTTCGATACAAACGTAGCGAAACGGACCGTTTGATTTCGTTTGAAGATGACTTAGTTGTATATAAATTGACTAAGTATGCTAAAACCAATCAAAGTACTTGTATCAACCTTAAACCACATGTGGCTAAAGGACAAGCCGTAAAACATGGCGATTTCTTAACTGATGGTTATGCCACTCAAGATGGCGAACTAGCTTTAGGTAGAAATTTACGTGTAGCGTTCATGCCTTGGAAAGGATATAACTTTGAGGATGCGATTGTAATCAATGAAAAAGTAGTTCGTGAAGACTGGTTTACATCTATTCACATTGATGAGTATGAACTTGAAGTTCGTGATACAAAATTAGGTGAAGAAGAATTGACACCAGATATTCCAAACGTCAGTGAGGAAGCAACAAAAGATTTGGATGAAAATGGTATTATTCGTTTAGGCGCTCATGTTAAAGAAGGTGATATCCTAATCGGTAAAATCACACCAAAAGGTGAAACTGATCCAACTCCGGAAGAAAAATTGCTTCGTGCAATCTTTGGTGACAAAGCTGGTGATGCGAAAGATGCATCATTGAAAATGCCACCATCTATTGAAGGCGTTGTAATAGGTAAAAAATTGTTTGCTCGTGCTAAAAAAGATAAAAATTCTAAGATTCGCGAAAAAGCAGCAATTGAAAAAATAGATAAAGTACACCAAGAAAATTTAGCTGTAATCAATGAAAATTTACACGCTAAATTGGAAAAACTATTGGATGGTCAAACATCTGTAGGTGTAACAAACCATTATGGTGAAATCGTAGTTGGTAAAAATACGAAGTTTAGTTCTAAAGTATTGAAATCAATTGATTTCGAAACCGTAAATCCATTGAACTGGACGCCTGATGAGAAAATGAATGAATTAATCAATCAGTTGTTGCACAATTACAATATCCGCTACAATGAAGAAATAGGTCGTTTCAAGCGTGAAAAATTCAATATTACAATCGGTGATGAATTGCCAAATGGTGTATTGAAATTAGCTAAAGTATATCTTGCAAGTAAACGTAAGTTGAAAGTGGGAGATAAAATGGCCGGTCGTCATGGTAATAAAGGTATCGTAGCACGCATCGTTCGTCAGGAAGATATGCCATTCTTAGAAGATGGTTCACCAGTTGATATCGTATTGAATCCATTGGGTGTACCTTCTCGTATGAATCTTGGTCAAATCTATGAAACTATCTTAGGTATGGCTGGTATGAAATTGGGTGTCAAATTTGCAACACCAATATTTGATGGTGCTACCAAAGATGAAATCGAAGCGAAAGTAATTGAAGCAGGCTTGCCGGATTGGTGTCATACTTACTTGTTTGATGGTGAAACGGGTGATCGTTTTGACCAAAAAGCAACTGTTGGAGTAATCTATATGATGAAACTACATCACTTGGTAGATGATAAAATGCATGCTCGTTCTATCGGACCATACAGTCTTATCACACAACAACCTTTGGGCGGTAAAGCACAATTCGGAGGTCAACGTTTTGGTGAGATGGAGGTTTGGGCTGTGGAAGCATACGGTGCTGCTAATATCTTACAAGAATTGCTTACGCTCAAATCGGATGATATCACAGGCCGTGCTAAAACTTACGAAGCCATCGTTAAAGGAGACAATTTACCTAAACCAGGTATACCAGAATCCTTCAATGTATTGGTACATGAGTTACGTGGACTTGGGCTTGATTTGCATTTTGAAAACCAATAATTCGGTTAAAATAATAATACTAAAAGCGCCTCAATTTGAGGCGCTTTTTTTTTGAAAAATTGCGTTTAATCAAATTTGTTATTTACGATATTGTCGGCTAATTTTTTGAGTTCGCCGTAAGGGGTGTTGGCAAATGTGTTTTTAATGTTTGCTGTTTCTTGTAGCTTTAGCTTGGATAATGGATAATTGTCGGGATATTGTAGATTGGGGTTTGGAGTCCAGGTTAGTATATCGTTGGGTTCGCAGAGAAGGAGGTCGCAAAGTTTTTCGATGTGGTCTAAACGGAAGATGCGGTTTTTGCTATTGATTAAGATGTTGGCTGAATGCCTTGTGAAACCGTTTTGCACAAGATAGGTGAAGGGTTTGTCAATGCCTCGAAGACTAAATACGGGTGTAAGATTGAGTGTGAGCATAAAGTAGGTTTTTATTTTTGAAAATGAAGTGTGTGTTTATTTTTTAGGTGGTAGCAATAGTATGAATGCGGGTGAACATATTGAAAAAGCGGGTAATAGTAGTACAAATGCGGATGATAATAGTGAAAATGAAGATGATATTAATACAAATGCGGGTATTTAAAGTTAAAAATATGATGCAAGTAGTACAAATGCGGCTATTAGTAGTTAAAAATATGATGTAAAAATATAAAAGTAAGTTGAAATAAGTTAAAACTATGATGTTAAAAATACAAACTATATTTAAATAAATTAAAATTAGGATTTTGAAATTTTAAAATAGGATGTACCTTCCTAAAATTACTTGACAGTTTTTGATTTAATTTCTAAAGTTGCTTTACTGTCTTTTTGGTATTCCTAATGCAAGGTTACAACTTTATTTTTAT
>Ga0247831_1005449_pt1 | contig 15894 bp, 15 predicted proteins | sample LaCruzMarch2015__9_FD_192406 | JGI IMG/M metagenome (GOLD analysis project Ga0247831, IMG submission 192406) | Freshwater microbial communities from meromictic Lake La Cruz, Castile-La Mancha, Spain - LaCruzMarch2015_1m | ecosystem: Environmental > Aquatic > Freshwater > Lake | place: Spain... | reverse complement strand
GAAACCCGAATCTTGGGGCGTGTCGATGACTTTCCACTTCGATGAATCGACAACGCCGTTCGTCTTCATCTTTTCCATTTTGTGTTTCGACCTTGGTAGCGTATTTATGTATTTATCACTAAGATATCTCATAAATATGCTGGGAGGAATAGATAGATGCGTGCACCTCTAGGAAGGAAATGATGCTGCATTTGGGCATAAAACTCAGGGCGTGGCGCAGAGCAAGTCGCATCTGTTCTAGGGTCAGCCCTCTAGGGCACCACCCATGGGGATGGAGATTTATTTCATGATCAAATGATTCTATTATAAACTAAGTCTTATTACCTGCATCAAGATCGGCGTCAAATCTTCTCGAATATTGATGTGATTAAAAAGACACTAGACAGGTGTTCGTCTTTCAATCCTTGAGGCAATTCCTCCCACCCACACACAGCCTATCTATTGATAACACATACACACATACGACAATACAAAAGATAATTCCCTTCTCTTCCTTCAACAAAAAATTCGACCCCCAACCCCCTTGATATTACACAATCTCTCTACATTAAAGTGTAGAGCTTAATCGAGAATTGTGTGACGATTGAGATCATGATAAGCACCGTCAAGACAGTTGGTCCGACGATGTCAACGTAAGGACCCGGTGACTTCCGACGTATCATGTTTGCCCTCCTGGAGACTGTATTTTCGGTTTGTCACGGAACAGAATAATGTGCAATATTTGGTGAGAATTTAAGAACCAAAACTAGGCATGTGATATGAGATAACTACAACAACAAAAACACAAGTTGCTACTTACATTGCATCATGGCGTATACGATGAATGAAATCGACACGGGGAGTAGAATAACTCCATACAACTGTCCAGCGGCAGACTGAGCATCGGCAAACGCCACAATAGCCACACTCGCCCCAGCCAGGATGACAGACACGTGCATCCATGCCAAGAAGGTTCGCTCATTGGCAAAGAAGACCTTGGGATCGACCTTGACTGGTGCCTTACGGGGGAAGGCATCAAGGCTGTGTACAGCGTTCGACTTCTTTCCAAAAAGACCACCGAATAATCCTCCAGCCTTGGTAGGTGGTGCACCGGACTGAACAGATGCGATCGATGCCACGGGGCGGGGGGTGAATTGATTCGGTGCACTGCCCTCGGGAAGTGTTTCATGTTCCTCAACATCGACGTGTGATTCGGAGATGGCGGTCCCCTCCGCCTTCGTGTTAATCGACTTTGCACGCTCCATGAAGTACGCAGTGGGTTTTCCCCCCACCGTCAACGGCGACTTTTCGGTAGGCATGGTGGTTTTACTTGGTGATGTTAGATAGCCAAGCATGAATGAGACGTCGAAAGATCTTGTTTGGATTCGAAGACGCGGGCGGGAGAGACCAAAATTCAGTTCGATGGCGCCTAAAATCGGACAGGAATCTTCTTATCGCCAAAATCTCTTGTATCGCCAACGTCGATCCCCTCAATTCAACTCAATCTCACCTTGATCACAGGAAGCATGGCGGTGACACGAGAATCATCGTCAAATGCGGATCAACCGACGAGAACAAATTCATCAAGCTCAGGCGATGGAGATGAATTTTTCAATAAGGATGAAGTGAAACAAAAACTGCTCATTCGCCGTATGATTGACGACAATAGAAAGAAACTACATGATCTTGCACGCGAGCAGAAAAAGCTATTGGAAGACAAACTAATGTCCCGTCGGAAGAGGTTAAAACACATTATGAGTGAGCCCGGTGTTGTTATGGCAATTGACAAATTTTCATTCGTTTGTGGCGTACTGATAATCATGATCATTGAGGCAGTGCTTCTTCTCGCTCCAGAAAAGATGCATCTGTTATATACAGCATTGCTAGCTCCTCTTATGGTCGCGCGATACATCATGTACCGTGCCGATCGGCAACATTATTTCATGTATGATTTTTGCTACTTCGCACAGCTTCTCATGGTGACGAATATTTATGTATACCCAAACAATATACAACTTGAGAAGGCTGTATTCTCCATCAGTAACGGACCGCTGCTCTTGGCTATAGTAATGTGGAGAAACTCCATAGTCTTTCACAGTTTCGATAAAATGACATCCATGTTTATCCATCTCCTCCCTTCTCTAGTGACGTTCTGTCACCGGTGGGCTGATCATCTCGCCAACAATAACTATCCCATCCATGAAAACGTTGAGGAATCAATTACAATAATTCTGAACAATTTTTGGTCAGTTCCTTTCGGCTATTACATCATATGGCAAATGCTATACCTAGTAAAAACTGAGGTAGTTTCAAAGCGGAAGCTCGCATACAATACTGAAATGATGACATCCTTACGCTGGTTAACAAAAAAGAAAGATTCACAATCGTACAAACTCTTCAGTGTCTTCGGAGAGCACAATCAACTTCCCACATTCGTTGGCGTACAAGCCCTCTACACTGCTATTACATATTTGGTCATACCGTTCCTGTGGCACTCCATTTGGTTGCATGCATTGTATGTGGTATTCATTTTTGTGTTTGCACTTGCTAATGGAGCAACATATTACTTCCATGTCTTTGCAAAGCGATATATTGAGGAGATTGAAAAACGGGATTCAGAAATTAAAGATGATAGTATGAAATAACTGTAAAAAGTATGTAGCAAAGCATAAATATTTCATGTTAAAATTGTATGCAAATGTTGTGTCAAAAGTGCACCTCCATCTCGACGTTGGTCTTGAAATCGCCTCACAGGCTAGTAACTCTTAGTTCCCGCGTTTAGTGATCATGATATGAGCACACAGGACCCTCTTGTTCCATGTGGTTCTCAGTCTAATAATTCGACGGGGGGAGTGACGTTAATACCTCATCAACTGCGCGTCTGGCGGCAATGATTGCGCCTTCCATATGACCACTTCCATGAGCTGTTTCTGTACCAGCGAAGAAGAGACATCCAATACTTTGCTGTAAGCGTCTGTCACCGTAATTAGTCTCAGTGTTTGTCTCGAGGCATGCCGCAGGACTTGTATTTCGATCTTTCAACCAGCTTTTATAAGTTACAGTGACCCCTCCTTTCTGTATGACAAGGCCATCGTTCTCTACAGATCCAACGCTTGTTATGGCTACTGCATCCTTTTGAATTCCCATCTTGGTCGAATCGACACCGTAAATGTTGGTCAGTGAATCAATTATATAGTCGTGTAGAGACTCACTACCAACTATCTTTTGCAACTCATCAGCTCCACGTGCAGTCACAAATCCTGCCAACGTGGGATACAAACCATCTTCATTATTGCCAGAGCATGCTTCCCACCAGGTTTGTACAGCCCCCTTTTCATCAATAGAAATAGCACTCATGTCGAGTGAACGCCACCAATTGTGAGGGAAGGAAACGGCCACTTTGCCATACTCTTCCATCCATGTAGGTGTTGCATACATGCTATCAATCTTACCCTTTGGCAGGGGTGGACAAAAATCAATGGTATTGGCTAATACTTTCGGAGGCGCTGCTAAGATCGCAGAGCGGCACTTTATCGTTGACTCAGTGGGCGTATTTGACTCTGAATCGTAATAAGTCAGGCTCATCTCATCGCCACTGTGCTCTATACGAGTAACTTTTGCTCTGAAATGAATTAAAAACATGTCATTCCTTTCATCCTCTTTTAGCAACCTTTCAACCAAACTAGCAGCCCCACCAGAGATACGCACGGCTCCATCACCACAAGCCGCATATCGATAGGCTTCTCCGGACGGAATGACATGTCTCTTGCCATCGGGCGTGCGAATCATGGTCTCTCCATCGATATGCATCGGTATGGTTTGTACATCCAGCTGTTGCAAGAATTGTGACATCACATACTCAGACCTAGGCCACACCCACGCACCACCCAAGTCTCCTCCACCGCTTCGTTCGCTCCCACCCATTGTCGTCAGAAGACGACCACCCACGCGATTTCTTGCATCCAGCACCACAACACTCTTACCACTCTTTCGGAGCAAATGAGCTGCATATGCACCACTTAAGCCGGCACCAACGATACAAACGTCGAAGATCATCTTCGACGCTTTCTCAGTATCTAATTGTTCTAGTTGTTCCAAGGGAATCGTTTCACTCTTTTCAGCTCAAACGCCCTGTTGAAGCTCAATCTCAACCGAACTCGCTACCATGATGAAGTCCGTTATCTTCGCATCCGCCATTGCCACTGCTGCCGCCTTTGCTCCCTCTCATGTGGTAAGTGTGTGTGCTGGCTATTATCATGGGAAATCGACCGCTTTGCCGTCCTTTTTCTCACGTCTATCTCCTCTAACCCACAACATCCTCTCTCTAGGGACCATCCACCTCGATGACACTTGGTGCAATGTCCAAGGCAATTCCTTTCCTTACCGTCCCTGAAAAGCTTGACGGATCAATGGTAGGTGATATGGGATTTGACCCCATGGGTCTCTCGGATATTCAAACCGATTTACGCTACGCACGTTGGGCGGAATTAAAACATGGCCGAGTATGCATGCTCGCCGTCCTAGGCATGGTGTGGCAGGAGTATGGACCCCACCTCCCCGGTGCGGCCTATGCCACGACTGATCCATGGGAGGCCATCTCGTCGGTGGGGTTCGGGTCGAATATGCAAACACTCTTTGCGATTGGTGTTGTTGAGCTTGCCAATTGGGAGGAAACTTTCAACGGTTCCAGCCGACCGGGTGTACTACAGGGATGGGAGGGTAGTGGTTGGGCCAAGTTGTCGGAGAAGGATAAGCAGAAACGATTTGAACAGGAGATTGTACACTGCCGTCTTGCGATGATTGCGTTCATTGGGGCTACTCATCAGACCTTCCTCTTGCACAAGGGACTTTTGGACTTCTCCGCCAACTAAAAAAGAAAATTATTGAGAGAGATATCAATTGTGTTTGTGTTGCCGTACCAAATTGTTGCAATAAAAAAAAGGCACTAGCATCAATCTGAAACATTTAATACCCTCTTTGATTGGCGTGAGAAGAGGCAACGATAAATCACCGCCGCCAAGACGACTTACAATAAAAATAAATTTATTTTTGGTTTACTGCTAATTGACAATATTATAATAGATAACTTGTATGAATCTCACCATCACCAATTACTCGTTTATTTCCTCCCATCCCATTTGTAATGTGTTTTAACTCTTGATCAATAATTATTGGGTGGGGGAAACAAATATTTTTATGATTACGACGTAGATTACGACGTTCTTAGTGGAGGTGACACTAAAACCACAATATCCCCCCGAACAAATAGCATCCCCACACTACGCGTCTTCTTGCTTATAATCTCTTCCCCCGTCTCCTCATCCTCCTCGCTAGTTGTAATAGTCTCCTCGACCTCACCCAAGACCATATTAAGATGTTGATCGTACGCGTGAAGACGTCCCCGTAATTCACGATCATTACGACACTTCACGTACACACGCTCATCGATTGATAGCTTGATTAGATCTAGTGGCTCCTCCATTATTAATGGTGGTGTCTCAGTACATACTGGTACGATGTTATCCGATGGGCACAAGCGAAGCCTCTATCGTATCATATTTGAGATGAAACACCATACAAAACTCCATTGGATATCAATAACTCATCCCCGTTGGATATTATTTTCGTCATCGGCACCATGGCGAGTTCTGGAGCTATCAGGCGAACGGCCCAGCGCCTAGCCAGCGTTGATTGGTAAGCGGGAATAATTGAGAATGGTCTTATCTAGTCATTATGTACTGCGATTTATTTTTATATATGCGGAAACTCTTTACCCTCGCTTTATTTATTGCTCTGGTAAAACTCACCTCCATAATCGTTCGACGCTTCTGCATATTGTGTCCAACGTCAAAGGTCCGCACCAGTATTCAAGGGTGATCAAGAACTCTCGGTAATGGTCGCCGGATTCCGAGCATGGACAGCCAAGGCTGAAACCATGGCCGAGAAGTATTCGTCACCACCCACACCTATTGACTTCTCTACTGCTAAAAAGTCGGTACGGGATGTAGCATTAGTTGAGAGTCTCGAGAAGCTATACTCCTCCTCATCCCCTCCTCCACTTACGTATGAATGGAGTGCGGAGGATCAGGCGGCCAAGATGCAACTAATTGAAGATGCCAAGGCCGGATTGGCATTCACCCAGGAGATGATTGAAGATTGTGAACGTGAAATTGCCTTCCTTAAGGTGAATAAGGTGGATCGAGAAACGAGTGTGAGTGATTTAAAGGAGGTATATCCCGATATTGCCGAGGAGGTTGAGACCGAAATCGAGAAGAGGGAATGGTTCAAGGATACATTGAAGTAAATGGTGTGAATGGGGGCGGGGGGAGTTTAGACGATTTATTAGCTCGATGTAAGTAGAGGGGGAGGGAGGGACTGTAGATAGTGCAAGTTATCCCCCATTTCTTCGGATATTTAATCAGCAATTGATTTAATGTATGAATTTGATCCTGTGCATCGTAGTAGTAGCAACTATGTGCTCTTCATCCCTTGTTATTCAAAATTACTCACTGAAGGTTTCTGTCACATGCTTCACCCGAAACAAATTCGACTCTTCACTGCCTGTTTTAATGTTCGATCTCTGTTGAATCCCCCCCGAACGACACCCCTTAATGACTCAGGACAGGGCGGTGGGGGAAAAAATAATGTCCTTCTATTTTCATCTCAAACTTCGGTGGACCCGACAAATATCATTGCTTTAATCGTACTCATTACCTCTATGAAAAATAAATCAAGACTCTTGTGTTGTTCTTGTACGTTAGTTCTGATTTGTCTAACTGAGAAAGTACCTCGAGCCACTTCCTGTCTTGACTGTCGAGCCGGATTCGACTCTTCCCTGCGCTATAGGGCTTGTTGTCACCTGTTCCCCATCACGAAAATTGGGCGACCCGCTAATACGTCCCGATATACTCCCGTCACGATTCAATTTCCACCCTGCTATTGTCGGCACCCCCTTCGGTGCGAGTGACTTCCCTTGGCTTCTAGCGGGAGTGGAAGTCGGTTCGGCTTCATTGTTTCCACCTAGCCCGAAAAGTGAAATGGTTGGACTCCTACTTGACCCAGCGACCGTCAGCGTTGGCGATGCACGTTTTGCTTTGTCTTCTCTCTCTTGTTTCATCGTCAGCGTGGCACGTTTAGCTTCGGCTTCTTTCTCTCGTTTAGCCTTCTCAGTTGCTTCCTTTTGTCGCACTAGAGCTTCTGATTTGACAGCAGCTTCCTTTGCAGCTTTGTCAGCAGCGACTTTCTTTGCTGCTGCTGCTTCCGCTCGTGCATTTGCTGCCGCCTTTGCTTCATCTGGGGCTTTGGGGGTTGCACTATTACTTCCTACCAAATAATATCGAGAGCCAGACGAGGTGGTGACGACTGTTCCTCCTATTGCTGTCCCCTTAATTGGAGATGTTGTAATTCTATCCCCGTCATTTAATGCCGCAGACCCGGTGATCACCCCCGTGATTGAGCCATCGCGTTCCTGTTTCCATCTCGAAATGACAGGCACGCCCCGAGGAGGAGCAGTTGTCGCCGACGCCTTTGTCGAGACTGTGCTTGATTCAGACTGAGGTGCGCCAAAACCAAAAAGACTGACGGTCACTCCCCTAGGACTTTTACTGATAGTCTGTTCCGCCTGTTGCATTTTGCGTTGTCTTTCAGACTTCTCAAGATCTATCCTCTTCTTCTCTTCCACATCGCGCTGTCTCTTATCTTGCTCCAATTTCTTCTGAGCAGCAGCAGCAGCAACAGAACGTTTTTGGGCCTCAACGGCTTGTTTACGATCCTCCTCAACTTGCTTTCGAGCCTGGGCTTCGGCTTTACGTTTTGCTGCAGCGGCTTTGGCATCGGCTTGTTTGCGAGCTTGAACATCGGCTTCGCGTTTTGCGGCGACTTCCATTGCAATTCGGCGCTTCTCCTCTGCGTCCATTTTCGCCTTTGCCTGAGCTTTTCGCTGAGCTTCCTTTGCCTGAGCCTCTTTCCGTGCCTCGGTCACCACATCTTTCTCTTTGGGTGCCGGCGATGACACATCCTTTCCTCCACCGAAAAGGCTGAAGAAACCTCCTCCAGATGACTCATCGCCTAAGAAGTACTTTGAGCCAGACTTAGTCAGCACGACAGATCCGCTAACAGCATTTCCAACAATAGGAGAAGTAGTCACAGGCGCACCATCATCAAAGCTGCTGGAACCACTAATAATTCCAGAAATGGCGTTGTCGCTGTCCAATGACCACTTAGTGATTGTTGGAACTCCGCGTGGGGCAGCTGAAACTGTCGTCTTAGCTGGTGAAACAGCGACGGCCTCCTTCGATTCCTCTGATCTAAACGGAAATAATGAGATTGTTGGCCTTGGAAGACTGGGTGCAGGTTTATCCTCTTTCGGTGTACTTTGTTTGGACTTCAAGAATTGTTGTTGCTTCTGTCGATCAATATCCAACTGTCTCTGACGCTCTACTTGTTTCCTCTTCTCTGCGTTGATCCTTCTCTCTTCCTCTTGTGCATCGCGTATTCTCTTAGCATCCTCAGAGGCTTGCTTTTCGGCCTCCCTTTGAGCCTGGACCAGAGCGTCACGCTTTACCATAGCCTGCTTCTCTTCAATCCGTTTCTTTTCGGTTGCTATTTTATCTGCCATCTTCTTCTTCTCGGCAGCAATCTCGGATGACGACGGACCAGTGGGAAAGATCAATGGAGTGGGAGCAGGCGCCACAGCAGTCTCAGATTTAACACCACCACTACCGAAGAAACTGAAAAGTCCCTTGGACCCCTCCTCGCCCAGGAAATATCTTGATCCAGATTTGGTCCGGACGACTGAATTGGGCGTGGCAACGCCAGTGATAGGTGAGGTCGTTACCGGTTCACCGTCATCGTAGGAAAGAGACCCGCTAATCAGACCTGTGATCGAATTGTCATCTGGATCCAGTTTCCATTTCGAGATAGTTGGCACGCCATTAGGTGCGACGGCGATGTTCGCTGTCGTAGAGACCGACTTAGATGGGATAGCAGCCTTTACCGCGATAGTCTCGGGCTTACCACCTCCCAAACCAAATAAGGAGAAGGTGGGCCGTCCTTTAACCGGTGGAACAGACACCATCGATTTTTCCTTAGGATTAATGGTGTTAAACTTCTGCTTATCAACTTCCGTCGACTTAGGTTTATCCTTCGCGATGAAATCTTTGAGTGCAGCCTCGGTAAAGACGAAGTTATCCTTCTTCTGTTCCTTCTCCAGTGGGGGTTTCGGCTTGGGAAGTTCAGGTATACTTACCTTGGGAGGAATGGAAAGCTTCGGAATTTCCTTCGGAGGAGACATTGATTTGGCTGAAACGACGGCTGGCTTAACAGGGCTGACCGACGGAAATGTAAACGAAGGCAGCTCCAACTTTTGATCCGCGGGTGGGAGGAATGAAGCTCGTTGCTGCTGAACGGGAGATGAAGGAATGGGCAAAGACTTGCCCGATGGAGGAGTGGGAGTCGGTTTATCTACATTCGTTTGAGCCTGCGTAATTCGTGCGAGGCGTGCCTGAACCTCCTCCAATTTCTTGCCGGGGATGCTTACAACCTCTTCTACGGCCTCAACAACATCCTCAACTGCAACTTCAATCGCCTCCTCGATGGAATCAGCAATCTTACCTGGAGTTGCCTGGAATTCGTTAACGGAGAACGAATGTTAGGAAAGGTAAAGAAGCAATCAAATGAAGAGACATAACATGTACGAACCTTGATCTCCTCGACAGTTTGGTCAATCTTCTTCATGACGGCGTCGACTTCATCTTCAATTCGTTGCTCGACGGCATCCGCAATCTTACCCGGAGTCGCCTTAATATCATCCACTGTATCCTCAATCTTCTTCTCGACAGCATCTAAAATCTTACCCGGAGTTGCCTTGATCTCATCGACAGTATCCTCAATTGATTGCTCAACGGCATCGACGAACTTTCCAGGTGCTGCCTTGATCTCATCGACAGTATCCTCAATTGATTGCTCAACGGCATCGACGAACTTTCCAGGTGCTGCCTTAATTTCATCAATCTTACTCGTGATTGCATTCCTTATATTGTCTCTCAATCCCAATATTGGTCCACCAAATATGAATCTAATTGATTTGCCAACAAAGTTCCTTTGTCCAGCACCAACATATGCCCCAATTCCCAATGCCACGCCCAGTGTTGCGGGTGGGACTAAACTTGATAGATCAGTATCACTCAAAATGTCCGTGAATATATCGGCATAGAGACCTAGACCAGAACCAGCAACTAGTCCACCCACTGCCGATGCTATTGATTCCTCAGTGTTGCCACGAGGAGGAGGCATCGATGGTGGGGTTGGCACCAACTTCTTGCCACCAAACGGGTTGAGGTTAGGAAATGATAGGGAGGATAATGATAGCTTTGGCAACTCAGGAAATGCAGACTTTTCATTCTTCTCTTTGTTAGATGATGATGGAGGTCGTGGTAAGATCTCCTTCTGTATTTGTTGTTGCTGCCGTTCCTTTGTTTTTCGGATGACATTTTTTTCGATTGGTGGAGCCACTTCCTCCTCCTTAGCAAACTTGTCACTAAATCCCGGTATGAATAGTCCCGTTGTCGACGCTTCCGTTTCAAGTTCATCTACTTCATTGTTTTCATCAGTTTGTGTCCGAACGACGATGCGTGCACGACGCCCAGCATTGATGTTGTCATCGACGCTCGTCCTCCATCCTACGTGAGATACTACGGCTGATGGCGTCGATGGAAGGCGCGGTGACGAGAACGCTTCAGCTAATGATGATAGGAGAATAAATGCGGCGACGGCGACAACGACGATGTACATCATCGTCCGCGATCAACAGACAACAGGGAAGACGACGAGGATATCGATGAGGTGAGTTCAACACACAAACCTTTTCCCGCCCAGGGCTCCCGCCCTCCGACGCTCCTCTTTCGTAATCTCCAACTTTCAACTTTCTTTATCTCCATGGAGCGGAGCAGATGAAAGTGTCCTCTATCGCACTCGCATTCACCATCCTTGCCTCCTCTCGACGTGTACCTATCCGTGCCTTCTCCAACGCTGTATCGTCTACCTGCTCTTCGTCATTGTCGTATTCATCATTAACATCAACCACCGCACGCTCAGCCATGCTATCGACCATGACCAACCCCCTCCTGGATGGCAATCCTCTATTGCAATGTACCGACTTGCCTAAATTCACAGCCATCGAGTCGTCACAGCTAACTACAGCAATGACTATGATTTTAACAAAGCTTGAGGCAGACTTTGTTGCATTGGAAAAGAAAATGGTGGATGAGGTCAAAGTTAAGGAGATTATGACATATGATGAGGTACTGCCTGTAGTTGAGAGGATGCAGCATCCATTGGGTACGTGCTGATCGATATATTAAGGGGGAAGGGGGGGTTGTTTATATAATTTGTTCACCAATTTCATGCCTTTACCGTCTTACATCGTAACTTTACGCATTCAATTTTCCACTATCACATATCTCAGGTTTTGCATGGGGAACTGCAAGTCATCTCAAGGGAGTAAAAGACAGCGACGACCTCCGTGCGGCGTATGAGGAGAATCAGCCCAAGATTGTGGCTGCGAATATGAAATTCTCACAAAGCAAGCCGCTATACGATGCACTTCTCAAGGTACAGAAGGGATGGGAACATCACACTACCGGGGGAGAGGAGTTTGTGACGGCTCAGATGAAACGTGCAGTTGAGAATTCAATCCGTTCCATGAAGCTAGGGGGCGTAGGTTTTGACGAGGGATCAGAGGAACAACTTCGTTTCAAGGCGATTAAGATGCGTCAGGCTGAACTGAGCACGGCCTTCTCGAACAATGTCCTTGATGCGACGAAGGCATTTGGACTAGTGGTAACAAAAGTAGAAGATGTTGTAGGCGTTCCTGAGAGTGCCACTGCCATGTGGGCACAGGCCTATAAGCAGCATGTCGTTAAGGAATGTAAGGATGAGGATGAGAAAAAGAAATTGGACGAGACCAAGGTTGATCCTGCCGCAGGACCATGGAGAATTTCATTGGATGGTCCAAGCTACATTGCTGCCATGCAACACTTGCCTAACCGTGAATTGAGGAAGGAGGTCTATTTAGGATACATGACTAGGGCGTCAGAGTTTACTGTGGAAAAGTTGGAGAAGATGGAGGCTGAGAAACCAAAGAGGGATACTACCGAGGATGAATCAGAGGGGGGAAAGGCAGCTAACAAACCTGGGAAGAACAACGTACCAATAATCACAGAGATATTGAAGAATAAGAGGGAGTTGTCAAGTCTACTCGGATATAACAACTATGCGGAAATGAGCCTAGCATCAAAGATGGCCCCTTCCGTTTCATCGGTATCTGACTTATCCAACCTTATCCTAGAGAAAGCTTTGCCTGCAGCCATGAAGGAGCTCGCAGCTGCAACGGCATTAGCGAGGGAAGCGGGCGGTGATGAGTATTCCGAGGCGAACCTACCAAAGCTCATGCCTTGGGACACCTCGTTTTGGATTGAACGCCTTAAGGAGAAGACATTTGACCTAAAGGAGGAGGAATTACGTCCATACTTTGCACTGGATGCTGTCCTCAAGGGAATGTTCAAACTAATCGAACGGATTTTCGACATTGAAGTCCGTGAGGCCAACGGCAAAGCCGAGGTATGGCACCCAGATGTTCAATTCTTTGAACTTTATGATAAGGAAAGTGGCAAGCACGTGGCTAGTTTCTTCCTCGATCCCTACTCTCGTCCCGCCGACAAACGAGGTGGTGCGTGGATGGCCGATTGTATGGGAAAGAGTAATGCGTTGGGGATTGACATCCCCGTGGCTTATTTGACATGTAATGGTTCGCCACCCGTGGGTGACAAGCCTTCGTTAATGACTTTCCGTGAGGTCGAGACATTGTTTCATGAGACGGGTCATGGACTCCAGCACATGCTCACCAAGGCCACAGTTGGTGATGTGGCGGGTATAAACGGAGTTGAGTGGGACGCCGTCGAGCTGCCATCACAGTTCATGGAGAATTGGTGCTATGACAAGCCTACAGTGTATGGATTCGCGAAACATTACGAGACCGGTGAAGCGCTGCCCGATGAAATGTTTGAGAAACTCATTCAACAGAAAACATTTGGTGCAGGCATGATGGCTTGTAGGCAGTTATTATTTGGGATGCTGGACATGGAGCTTCATTCCAAGTTTGATCCTGATGGCGATGAAACCATATTTGACGTTCATCGTCGTATGGCAGAGATTTACACGCCTTACGGCACGCCTATCGAGGAGGATCGATTTTTATGTGGCTTTAGTCATATATTCGCTGGAGGTTATTCTGCGGGGTACTACAGCTACAAATGGGCAGAGGTGATGAGTGCTGATGCGTTTGGTGCGTTTGAGGAAGCAGGATTGGACAACGAGGATGCCGTACGCGAAGTTGGACGGAGATTCCGTGACACGGTGTTGAGTTTAGGTGGAGGGGTTGCACCCATGGAAGTATTCAAGCGTTTCCGTGGCCGTGAGCCCCGTCCAGAAGCACTCTTGAGGCACAATGGTCTTGCTTGATATGCTGGAATCTGTTTGTAGCACGCGGTATGTAATTGGTTCAATGGACATAAGAAATGTTATCTCTCAAACAAAAATGAGGAACTTTAGAGCTTATTTAGTGAAAGAAGATACTCCAGGGAGAAGAAAAATGATATACATATGAAAGGAATCCGTTTCTACAGATCCACTGTATCTTCGATGAGAAGACTCCTTCGTCGGATAGCCCCGGGGTTCTCGAATGGTTTCGGTACCGAAACTTCACGACCGTCATCAAAAACACTTATAAATTTGGTTTGTCTCCCCATTCTTAACGGGTATATTCTGTCAATATTTTCATTTGTGATTTCAACCCCCTCTTCGTCTGATGGCCAACCCTCTGGAGTGCAAACCTTGGTGTCACGTGTATACACACTCTCTTCCTCCCCGACAATGTATGCTCGCTTCTTCCTTGGAGATTGCAATGACATGGTATCATCGTCCATACTTACATCGTCGAAGACGTCACTGTCAGACTCACTTGCCTCTTCCTCATTTTGCAATTCCTTGAACGTTGAACTTTTACGCAAATTCAGCAGGACCAGCGCGAGTACTAGTGCTAACAAGCACAATGACAACGCAACAATGCCGCCAGTGGACATACGAGAATTCGATTGTGCGGTCGTTGATTCAGATTTAATCTCATCTATTGTTGTTCCACTATCCGTTGTAACTGCTCCCTCCTTATCGATAGACGCACCATATGCTGTCGTTCCTTCCAAGAAACCAACCCCTTTTACATTCGCAACGCCATACTTTTCGCCAGCGACAAAAGGCGAAGGATTCTGGACATTCATCGCTTCATGGATAATCTTGAGTGCATCCAATGTACTAGCCTCAGCATCCTCCGTCGATGTTCCGTTGTTCATGATAAGTGTCATGCCTCCACTTGCAACAAAACAGTCGTCGGAAGGTATTTCACAGGTCTCTCCGTCAAGTACTCTTTCAGAGGGATACCCGTGAACTCCCATGGCAGTACCAGCAGACTCCATCCTCCTCCTCAACCTAACGGGCTCATTGCACCCAAACAATTGTGCCCCGACGTACAGTTTTATGTTTTTTTCAATCTTATCAATCACAGACTCAACTTCGTCCGAATCGGTCGTTCCGAGAGTAACCTCGTATGTGTAATTTAGCGTAGAGGATACATCCGTAGATGGACTTGTTCCATTGACGAGTGCGTTGCAAGCTACTGCGTTTGTCGCTGCTTCCTCGTCAGTCTCATCTTTGTCGCCAGGCGAAGCTACCGGGACATTACCGTCCTCTCCCGTCTCATCATCAAGATCATCAGGTTTGGAAGATTCGGGCACAGTGGATGTTGTAGTCGTGGTAACTTCTTCCGCAACCTCTTCCGTTACAGGAGCCTTTGTAAGAGGAGCGTTCGTAGGCTCAAGCGTGGGATCAGTTGTTGGCTCGGGAGTCGGTCCAGGTGTGGGTTCGGGAGTAGGTCCAGGCGTGGGGTCAGCACTTGGAATCGATGTTGGAGTCGACGTAGGTGTGGACGTTGGCTTAGCGGAGGACTCAGGCGTAGGAGACGGAGTGGGTTTGCGCGTTGGCTTGCGTGTTGGTTTGAGTGTAGGTTCCTCAGTCGGTGATGGAGATGGCTCGTCCGTCGGTTGTTCAGTGGGTTTGCGTGACGGTTTGCGAGTTGGACGCGTTGTCGTCAAGATAAAGTTTGGGTTAGCGAATTCCCCGGTATCGTCATCTCCTGTAGGTAGATTTGGGTTAGGAACGTCATTTGTATCATTTGGATTAGGAATGTCACGCTTTGAAACTTCAAACTGCGGAACTGGAACGGTATCAGGCATGCTCATGCTCATGGACATGCTACTCTCATTGTCATGAAGTTCAGTACTAATTGGGATGTCATCTCCTCGGAGATTCGGATTGCCGAATAAATCATTCTTTGCAGAAGACGTGTTCGGCTGAGATAGAAGTAGCAACATCGTCACGACTATTGACCTCATTCGCCCCATCATGAGCTTCTACGTGGATGCACCAACGTCGCTTCTGTGAACTACTTGGCCTCTTAGCTGAGATGAGGTCGTGTTTGATGTATGGATGAGAGCGGGGTTTTGTGGGTACTTCTAACGAAAAAGTATCTACTGCCTACACACGACTCGTACGTAAACGACTCACTAAGAGTGTATTTATAGATACGGTATCTAGGGCGACATATGAAGGTATGTAGACTCTGTTTCAAACAGGATTATTTTTATGCTATTGTACTGTTGTATTGTTACAACACTGAGGCCTTTTTTAGGATGACCTGAGCTTGCGTTGCTTATGCTAGACAGGTAATCAACTACCATAGGCTATGTCTAAAGCCTAGTTGTTCTAGCAACACCAATCAGCACTACGGACGTAAAGCTGTCTAGA
>Ga0247831_1005448_pt1 | contig 15902 bp, 15 predicted proteins | sample LaCruzMarch2015__9_FD_192406 | JGI IMG/M metagenome (GOLD analysis project Ga0247831, IMG submission 192406) | Freshwater microbial communities from meromictic Lake La Cruz, Castile-La Mancha, Spain - LaCruzMarch2015_1m | ecosystem: Environmental > Aquatic > Freshwater > Lake | place: Spain... | reverse complement strand
TTTGCATTAAGGCAGCAAGTCGCACTGCTCCACGCATGTAGTCACTGAATACAAGGAACGTTCCACCAAATGGACGGGTCAACCCATCTAGTGCGATTCCATTCAGTGCGGCTCCCATCGCATGCTCGCGAATTCCAAAATGAATGTTGCGTCCATACGGTGAAGCATCTTCACTGAAATAAGGCAGAAAACTCGGTGAACCGTCGATCCAAGTGTTATTTGATTCGGCCAGGTCAGCGGAGCCACCCCACAATTCAGGTAACTTAGCTGCGAGGGCATTGAGTACCTGCCCTGAGGCTTTACGAGTGGAGGTCGCCCCACCGGCACCGTAGGTTGGCAGGTTCGAATCAAAGTCGGCTGTCAGCTCTTTGGCAACAAGGCGATCGAGAAGTGCGGCTGCCTCTGTGTGATCATTTCGCCATTGTGAATAATCGGAGTTCCACTCCTCGCGCGCCTTTGTGATTCGTTCATCGAGTGAAACGCGAACGCTATTCAATAGGATTGGGTCGAATGCAAAACTTTCCATCGGATCTAGTCCTAGCTCGACTTTGATTGCCGCAACTTCTTCTGCACCCAATGCTGACCCATGCGACTTTGCCGTGCCACGAGCATTGGGTGCTGGCCAAGCGATTGTAGTGCGCATCCTGATAAAACTAGGCGAGTCTGTGTTGTTAGCCGCCGCAACCAATGCGCTGTGCAACGCTGGAATATCAACATCACCGTTCTCGAGCATCTCAACTTCGTGGACATCCCAACCATATGCTCGGTATCGCGCAGAAACATCTTCGGTGAACGCAACCGCAGTATTACCTTCAATGGAGATTCGGTTGTCATCCCAGATAACATTGAGATGTCCAAGTTTTTGAGTACCAGCGAGGGAACAAGCTTCACCGGATATACCTTCTTGTAAATCTCCATCAGAAGCGATGACCCAGATGCGATGCGCAAATGGCGCTCCTAGAAATAGTCCGCATTCAAAGCGTTCAGACATCGCCATTCCCACCGCGGTAGATATACCTTGGCCGAGTGGACCGGTTGTTGTTTCAACCCCGACCGTGTGACCAAACTCTGGATGACCGGGGGTCAGGCTCCCGCTCATGCGAAAGGACTTCAAGTCATCGATGGTTAATCCATAGCCGCAAAGAAACAGTTGTGAGTACAACGTCAAGCTCGAGTGGCCGGCCGAGAGAACAAAACGATCACGACCCAGCCAGGAAGGGTCGCTGGGGTCATGGGTCATGATTTTGTTGAACAGAAGATACGCGGCAGGAGCAAGACTCATTGCTGTTCCCGGGTGCCCATTTCCGACTTTTTGGACCGCGTCAGCAGCCAACGCCCTCAAATAGTCCACAGATTTTTGATCGTCGGAACTCCAGCTCAAGTGAGTGTCGAGATTTCTAGGGTGAGAGGGCGCCAGATTCATGCACCAAGTCTATTGGTGAATGCAGGTGTGACTTGGGACCGATTCACGTTGTGTTGACCTGGCAGAAGTGCCCGCAAATGGCCGGTGGGAACTTGATTGACTAGATTAGGTGCGTGAGCGAAATGGGAATGCGTGAGCGCCTCGCTCCCTATTTTTGGGTGACCAAGCCGCGAATTGTGGAGCTACTACTCGCCACCGCAGTCCCGACACTTTTTCTCGCATCAGAAGGTCTTCCCACTGTGATCACAACGATTGCAGTGGTCGTAGGCGGATCCGCGGCTGCAGCGAGCGCGAATACCTACAACAGTGTTTATGACCGTGACATTGATGCTGTGATGCACCGAACGGGTAGCCGCCCTTTGGCTTCCGGGGTTATCAGTGTTCGGGCAGGGCTCATCCAGGCGTCAATTCTGGGGCTCATCAGCGTGCTGACATTAGGCCTGCTCACAAACTGGCTTGCTGCATTTCTGGGTTTTCTTGCGATCGTCATGTACGCATTGGGCTATACCATCCTTCTTAAACGCTCAACCCCGCAGAACATAGTTTGGGGTGGAGCGGCTGGCTGTATGCCGGTACTTATTGCCTGGGCGGCAGTTACAGGCTCGTTGGACTGGACTCCGGTAATCCTGTTCATGATTGTCTTTTTCTGGACGCCGGCTCATTATTGGCCACTCGCAATCAAATATCGAGACGATTACGCATCCGTTGGTGTGCCAATGCTTCCTGTTGTAGCCCCAGCGCGAATTGTGACCCGAAATATCGTCATCTATGCCGTTGTGATGGTGCTGTTCTCGTTGGTTCTCGTTCCTGTGGCATCGATGGGGTGGGTTTATGGAATCGGTGCGCTTATCTTGGGCATCTGGTTTATTGCAATGTCGCTCGGACTCGTTAAGCGATCACACCGGGAGAACGCCGACTACGACGAACTGCAGAAGCCGGCCATGAAAGTTTTCCACGGGTCAATCAGCTACTTAGCCCTGCTGTTTTTACTGATTGGTATCTCGCCGTTTCTTGCTTAAGACAGTTCCTGCTGAGGAAGTTCCTGCTTAGGAAGTTCCTGCTAAGGGGAATGCGTTTGATGTTATGTGACCCCGGGTGCGCATCGTGAATGGAATGAACAGCACCGCAATCCAAATGAGAACTGCACCAAGAACATGTAGCGCCACGAGTGCGCTTGGCAGACCCGTGAAGTATTGGGTGTAACCGATTACCCCTTGAACAAGTGTGACACCAATGAGCAAGATGGTTCTTTTTCGCATTGATCCGGTGCTATTGAATAGCATGAGGGCCACGATAAAACCTATGAGCAGTCCGATAAAGAGAAACACGGTATCTGCGTGGAGCCACGCCACGGTTTGTGGATCAAACGAGAATCGGGATTCTGTTTCGGCATCCCCACTGTGGGGTCCACTGCCGGTTGTCACAACTCCGAGAACAACGACTAAGGCAGCGACGCTGACAAGCAACCACGTGAGGAATCGAACCGGTTTCGGGGCAAGATAGGTAACTGGCTGGTCACCTTCGTCGCCTGAACGAGCGACGAGTACAACTGCAGCTGTCACTAGCCCCATTGAAACCAAGAAGTGCGCCGAAACGATCAGCGGATGAAGCCCTGTTAGGACGGTGATCCCGCCCAGAACCGCCTGGGCAGCCGTTCCAACAAAAGGGATCACGGCCAAAATAATGATCGCGCGGCGTTGTGGCAAATGTGAGCGCCTACGCGAGACCACGTTGATAATTACCGCAACCAAGACAGCGATCGCAATGATCGCAACCACAAATGTGAGGAGTCGGTTCCCAAATTCAACGAGTTTGTGAAATCCTTCTTCTTGTCGAACCGTTGGCGTATAGGAACCCTCAACACACTGCGGCCAGGTTGGGCACCCCAATCCTGAACCGGTGAGTCGCACGACTGCACCGGTGACGATGATGCCCGACTGTGCGACCAAGTTCGCTATAAAAACGCCGCGCATCCAGCGGGGCATGCGGGACTCTCTAAGATTGTTCACAGCACCACCTTAAGTTGATTAACGCCACTTGAAAAATCGAAAAGCCAATAGGTGCCCAGCAACACCCCACACAACGAGGACACATATGGCCCTAATCACACTGGTGCTGCCGGGATTCTGCTGGGAAACGAAATATTGGATGAGGTCCTTAAGGGCCAAAGGCGGAAAGTATTGCAAGACGTTTGTGATGGAGTCACCGAACGTAAAAATAATTCCGCCAAACATCAGCACTAGTACGAAGATTCCGTTTGCAATCGCGAGTACCGCTTCAGCCCGCAATGTTCCCGCAAGCAGATATGCGAATCCGCCAACACTAAAAACTCCAAGAATCAAGCAGAACGGTATGAGGAAAATTAGGAATGTCGGAGTCCAACCCAATACAAGTGCAACGATTATTGTGAATAGCCCTGCAAATACCGCCAGCAGGAAACTCCCCAAGCTTTTGGCGAGAACCACCTCCGCTCGCGTCAATGAAGTGGTTCCCAGAAAGACTAAAGTCTCACTTCGACGTTCAAATGCTGTTGCGATTGCCAGAGAGGTGAAACCTGCAGCCAAGGTGGAGACCGTAAGCACTGTGGCAAGCGCGAGTGGGAGCCCAGATTTTTCCCCACCGATGATGGTCGTCTTTGTCAAAACAATCAGAATAACGATGGGAATCAGTACGAGTAATAATGCTTGTTCTGAGTTGCGCGCATTGAGGAGAAACTCCCATTTGGTCTGTATCGAGAGGCGGCGGCTCGAAATCACTGGGCACCCCCCTCTAGAAGAAGATCCTCAACGTCGGCCAAGACTCCTCTGCGTTCACGAACATTCACTTGCGAGACATCGGCACCCATCTGTGCGCAAAAATTCATGACGGTCGTGATGAACGCTGCATCAATAGGGGAGTTGCTGGTGATTGAGTAGTGGCCATTCATCTTCTCCGAAATGACAACATCTTCAGCAAGTGCGTTCCGCAATCCCGTGAGCTCTATATTGGCGCGGCTTGTGAAAGTCATGTAGAACGCAGAAGAGCCTGAACTCACATTTGAATCATATGCAACGCGACCAGACTTCAGAGCAATCACTCGACCGTTCATGATTTCAAGGTCTTCAAGAATGTGCGTTGACACGAGAAGGGTGCTCTGCTCGGGAACGACGAGTTCCAGCACGTTGTAGAGATCACGCCTACCTTGGGGGTCAAGGCCCGCCGTTGGTTCATCAAGAATCAATATTGGGGCGCCGGCAATAAGGGCTGCAGCACACTTGAGCCTTTGCAACTCACCACCGGAAAGGTTCTTAATAAGAGTCTTGGTTGTGAGGCTAAAGGCATCTACGAGAAATTCAACGGTTGGTCGGCTGACTGAGCGCTGACTATGCGCATATAGGTCATCGAGATATTTCAATAGCGAAATCGGCTTTGCGCTGGGGTAGGGACGACCATCCTGGAGCGCGACGCCAACTTGATTAATTCCCGATGACCGCCAATGGTTGGGGCTGCGGCCAAAGAGAGAGATACTGCCACCGGTAGGGGCTCGCAAACCCGCGATCAACTCCAGCAGGGTGGATTTTCCGGCCCCATTATTGCCAACAATCGCTGTGATTCCAGGGCCGAAATCAAGATTTAGCTCCGAAATTCCGCCCCCACCAGGATAAATAAGGCTCAGGTTTTCACAGGTTATGGCCCATGGAGACGCTTGCGTCTGCAGGTCGGCTTGGGTCATGGGGGCAGTCTAGGGTTTCTCTTAGGAAACCCCGGCGGTTGCGTAGTTTCGGAATTAGGCAACAATAGTGTTGTGAAATTCCCTGGCGGTGCCGCTGAGCGGGTTGCCCGTGTCCTCTTGGAGGTCGGAGCAGCGACCGCGGTTGAGGTGTCGCATACCTTGGGAACATCGGTTCAAGCAACCCGTCGTTCACTCAACGCACTCCTCGATGCAGGTTTTGTTGAGGCACATGAACGCACGCCTTTTGGCCCAACACCCACACGCGGTCGAGGTAGGCCCAGTGGGACGTACTCGTTGACGCCGCTGGGTCGCAGTGCCTGTGATCAAAGTTACGACGATCTAGCCCTAGAAAGCTTGCGATTCATTGATCGCTCATTTGGCAGGGTAGCCGTGCGGGCATTTGCTGCCGAGCGAGCCGCTCGAATCACCGCCGGAGGCACGATCGAGTCAATAGTTGAGGCACTTGTCAACGAGGGCTACGCGGCAACACTGGAACCGGCATCTGGAAACTCACACTCAGGCCAACTGTGTCAGCATCATTGCCCTGTTGTCGCTGCAGCAAGTGAATTTCCTGAATTGTGTGAAGAAGAAACAAGTGCTTTCAGTTCAGCATTGGGACAACACGTCACCCGACTTGCGACTTTGGCACAAGGCGACCCTATTTGCACAACATTGATTCCTAATCAAGTTTTCGGACAAGCAATGCACGTCAAACAACAAGCTCGCAAACCGCGGGAAAGTCGAGAGGTATCAGCATGAGTACAACGATTCCCAACGCCAAGAGTGAGCAAGACGCCACGATTGAATCCCTGGGCAATTACGAGTATGGCTGGAGTGATGCCAGTGATGCGGGCGCGAATGCCCGGCGCGGCATCAATGAGGACGTTGTCCGTGACATCTCCACCAAAAAAAATGAACCGCAGTGGATGCTCGACCTCCGACTCAAAGGTCTCAAGCTTTTCGAGAAGAAGCCAATGCCGCACTGGGGTTCTGATCTCACCGGAATCCATTTCGACACGATCAAGTACTTTGTGCGCTCGACGGAGAAGCAGGCGACTGATTGGAATGATCTACCCGACGACATCAAGAACACTTACGACCGTCTTGGTATCCCTGAAGCTGAGAAGCAACGCCTCGTTGGCGGAGTTGCTGCACAGTACGAGTCGGAAGTTGTTTATCACAAGATCCGCGAGGATCTTGAAGAACTCGGTGTCCTTTTCCTTGATACTGACACCGCCCTGCGCGAGCACGAAGATATATTTAGGGAGTATTTCGGATCCGTCATTCCTGTGGGTGACAACAAGTTCGCTGCCCTGAACACGTCTGTTTGGTCGGGTGGGTCGTTCATTTACGTCCCCAAGGGCGTGCACATTGATATCCCGTTGCAGGCCTACTTCCGGATCAATACAGAAAATATGGGCCAGTTCGAGCGTACTCTCATAATTGTTGACGAAGGTGCGTACGTTCATTACGTCGAAGGCTGCACCGCACCCATTTATTCCAGTGACTCATTGCACTCAGCTGTCGTCGAGATCATCGTTAAAAAGGGTGGCCGTTGCCGATACACAACAATCCAAAACTGGTCAACGAACGTTTACAACTTGGTAACCAAGCGGGCCATAGCCCATGAAGGCGCAACCATGGAATGGGTCGATGGAAACCTTGGAAGCAAGGTCACCATGAAGTACCCGGCGGTCGTCATGACCGGAGAGCATGCCCGCGGTGAAACGCTGTCAATCGCATTTGCTGGCCCAGGTCAGCACCAAGACGCCGGAGCAAAGATGGTGCATGCTGCTCCACACACGTCGTCATCCATCATCAGTAAATCAGTAGCCCGAGGTGGCGGTCGAACAAGTTACCGTGGCTTGGTTCAAGTACTCGAAGGATCACATCATTCCAAGAGCACGGTCAAATGTGACGCTCTTTTGGTTGATGACATCAGCCGCTCTGACACGTATCCCTATGTTGATGTGCGTGAAGACGATGTGCAGATGGGACACGAGGCAACAGTTTCCAAGGTAAGCGAAGAACAACTGTTTTATCTGATGACTCGTGGACTCAGCGAAGACGAAGCGATGGCAATGATTGTTCGCGGATTCATTGAACCGATTGCTCGTGAACTTCCCATGGAGTACGCAATTGAACTCAACCGTCTCATTGAGCTGCAAATGGAAGGGGCTGTTGGGTGAGAGCTCCCACCGTCGCTCCTGCAACAGACTTAGCCCCTAGGGTTTTTTCGCGCTCTATCGAGGATTTTGACGTCCCCGTTGGCCGTGAAGAAGAGTGGCGCTTTGCTCCAATCAGAAAGTTGGCAGACTTTTTCCAGCCAGCAACCTGGGGGAGCGTTGGCCTTAATGGCGAACATGATGTCACGGTCGAATACGTCGAAATTAGCGACCTGCGACTCTCACAATCATGGATGCCAACAGATCGACCCAGCGCTATTGCTCGAGCACAAGCAACTCACGCTGTTCTCGTAACGATTCCCAAGGAGTCGATTCACTCGAATCCAATTGTTGTGAACCTTAAGAACGCTGGTGAGAGCAATTATCTTCACGTTGAAGTTCATGCGGGCCCTTTTTCCAAGTCGCAGGTAGTGCTCATCCATGACACTTCAGGCAATGTCAGCGGGTCAATACTCTCGCTTTTGGGCGATCAAGCCGACTTGACCATGCTGTCTGTCATCGATGCGGATGCCGCAGTCATGCAACACCTGCACTGGTTCACAGAAGTTGGTCGGGATGCGCATTTTCTGGGTTTATCGATCACCCTTGGGGGCGGAGTTATTCGAACCGTTCCCACATTGACGTATCGGGCACCGGGTGGGAAAGCCCAAATGCTCGGAGCTTTTCTATTGACGGGTGACCAGTTTCAGGAGCACCGGATTCTCGTTGACCACACTCAACCGCACTGTGTCAGCAACGTCATTTACAAAGGTGCTCTCAGCGGTGAGGGCGCCCATTCAGTGTGGATCGGCGATGTTCTCGTGAGGCGTGAAGCAATTGGGATTGAAACGTATGAACTCAACCGCAACCTGTTACTCACCGATGGTCCTCGTGCTGACTCGGTTCCCAATCTCGAACTAGAAACAGGTGACGTAATTAGCGCGGGACATGCCAGCGCTACAGGCCGATTTGATGACGAGCAACTGTTTTACTTGCAGTCGCGCGGCATTCCTGAGTCAGTTGCACGTCAACTGGTTGTCCGAGGTTTTTTTGTCGACGTCCTCAGCAAAATCGACGACGCAGAATTGAGCGGGTCCCTGATGCGCCGAATTGAATCGAAACTTGGGATCGTGGACCATGAGTAGCCAATTGATGCTCGGCGTCGTGTCCGATGTTCCGACTGGAACAGCCCGCCAGTTTGAGGTCGACGGGGAGCTGATTGTTGTTGTGAGCACCCCGGAGGGAATGTTCGCAATGGAAGATCGTTGCTCCCACTCCGACGTCGCGCTTTCGGAGGGAGAAGTGGATGGGTGCATTATCGAATGCTGGTTACACGGATCCGGATTCGATGTTCGCACCGGTGTTCCCACTTCACTACCCGCAATCACCGCGGTGAAAACCTACCCCGTTACGACCGACATTACAGATCCCAACAGTCCAATTTTTATTACGAAAGGCACGAAACAATGAGCAAGTTAACTATTACCGAGCTGCATGCGAGCGTCATCACCGAAGATGGGGACACACCCATTCTTCGTGGCGTGTCTCTGGTTGTTGAATCTGGCACAACGAACGCAATCATGGGACCCAACGGTTCTGGCAAGAGCACGCTGGCCTACGTGATTGCTGGTCACCCCAAGTACACGGTCACTTCCGGGTCAATTGATCTTGATGGCCAAGATGTTCTTGCGATGACAGTTGACGAGCGCGCTCGCGCCGGTCTATTCTTGGCCATGCAGTACCCGGTTGAGATCCCCGGTGTTTCGGTGTCCAACTTTCTGCGTACTTCGATCACTGCTCTCAAAGGTGAAGCGCCCAAACTCCGAACTTGGACAAAGGACATGAAGGAGGCGATGGCGGACCTTCAGATGGACCCCGCATTTGCCAGCCGTAATGTCAATGAGGGTTTCTCCGGTGGAGAGAAGAAACGCCATGAAATCCTGCAGCTAGGGCTCATGCAGCCCAAGATCGCAATATTGGATGAAACCGACTCGGGGCTCGATGTTGATGCACTCAAGATCGTAAGTGAAGGCGTCAACCGATACAAGGAGTCCAGTAATGCTGGGGTACTTCTCATCACCCACTACACGAGGATTCTCCGTTATATCCAACCTGATGTTGTCCATGTGTTTGTTGACGGCAGGATCGTTGCCACCGGCGGGCCAGAGTTGGCTGACGTACTGGAAGCCGACGGATATGAGACGTATACCGCAGCGGCGCGTGCATAATGTTTGACGTCAAAAAGTTGCGCGCGGATTTCCCCATCCTGTCTCGTACTGTCCGGGGTGTTCCGCTGGTGTACCTCGATAGTGGCGCAACTTCACAAAAGCCTGTTCAAGTCCTCGATGCGGAGCGATATTTCTACGAGAACTCAAATGCCGCGGTTCACCGCGGAGCCCACGCGCTGGCTGAGGAAGCAACCGATGCTTATGAAGGCGCTCGGCAAACGATTGCCTCGTTCGTCGGAGCTAACGTCGACGAGATTGTCTTCACAAAAAATGCAACCGAGGGAATAAACTTGGTGGCGTATGCATTTTCTAATGCAACAGATAAAGCCCGCCAGGGTATTGACGTTGACCAAAGGTTTGTTCTAAATCCCGGTGATTCAATCGTTGTTACCGAAATGGAACACCACGCGAACCTGGTTCCCTGGCAGGAATTGTGCGCTAAGACAGGTGCACAGCTAAAGTGGTTTGGCCTCACGGATGACGGTCGGCTCAATCTTGAGCCTGGGGTTATCGACAGTTCTACAAAATTTGTCTCAGTAGTGCACCAGTCCAATCTCCTGGGCACGATCAATCCGGTGCGCGAAATCATGGACATGGCGCACGCTGTTGGAGCCCTCGGCATGGTTGACCTCTGTCAATCCGTGCCCCACATGCCCGTGAATGTCCATGACCTCGGAGCCGATTTTGCCGCATGGAGTGGTCACAAGATGCTTGGTCCCACAGGCATTGGCATTCTGTGGGGTAAATCAGATCTACTCAATGTAATGCCACCTTTTCTCAGTGGTGGCTCCATGATCGAAATGGTGCATATGGATCAGAGCACATACGCGCCTGCCCCGCAACGATTCGAGGCAGGTGTTCCCATGGTGGCTCAGGCGATCGGGCTTGCTCGCGCATGCGACTACCTGACAAACCTCGGTATGCAAAATGTTTTTGAACACGAGCAAGAATTGACGGCGTATACACTGGAAGAGCTAGCGAAAATTCCAGGTGTTCGGGTCATTGGGCCAACTGATATGCACGCACGAGGATCTGCGGTTTCCTTCGTCGTTGATGGGATACATCCCCATGACGTGGGTCACTTGATGGACGCCAAAGGAGTTGCGGTGCGGGTGGGGCATCATTGCTGCTGGCCAACCTGCCGTCGATTTGACATCCCCGCAACGACCCGCATCACAACATACATCTACAACGATAAAAGTGATATCGACCAAGCGATTGCTGGAATCAAAAGTGCTCAAGAGGTTTTCGGGTCACCTATTGCGGTGGGCGCATGAGCGAAGATCTGTATCAAGAAATAATCCTCGATCACTACAAAAATCCTCGGGGTAAGAATGTATCGATTGATGCGCTTGCTGAAAGTTATCAAGTCAATCCAACCTGCGGTGATGAAATCACGGTTGAGATCGGTCAAAATACAGACGGAACGTTACTGGTCTCCTACGACGGCCAAGGTTGCTCAATCTCACAGGCCAGTGCCAGTGTCATGAGTGAACTTATTAATGGCAAGACACCCGATGAAGCAGCCCCCATTCAAGAGGCCTTCATGGAACTCATGAAATCAAAAGGACAACTCGAACCCGATGAAGAAATTCTCGAAGACGCCATCGCATTCGCCGGTGTCTCCAAGTATCCCGCGCGCATCAAGTGCGCACTGATCTCTTGGATGGCGTTATCAGATGCACAGATCAAAGCTGAGTTAACCTCAACAACTACTACACGAAATGGGTAAATCATGGCAGTAACCAATGAAGACGTTATTGAAGCGATGAAGGATGTCATCGACCCCGAATTGGGTATCAATGTTGTTGATCTTGGTTTGGTCTATGGAGTAACCGTAGACGAAAACAATACAGCCACAGTCGACATGACGCTGACCTCGGCAGCATGCCCGCTCACTGATGTCATCGAGGATCAGACACGAAGTGCACTCGATTCGATTGTGACCGACTTCAAAATAAACTGGGTCTGGATGCCACCATGGGGACCAGACAAGATTACGGACGACGGTCGAGACATGTTGCGTTCCTTGGGGTTCAACGTCTGAATCAGGTGTCCGGTGCAGGGACTAGACTACGCCAGTCATGATTGCTGCTTCCGAAATCGAATTACGCGCAGGATCAGAACTCCTACTCACCGCACCGATGCTCCGGGTCGACAAAGGTGATCGCATTGGCCTAGTCGGTCGAAATGGTGCTGGCAAAACAACTCTTACCCGGGTTTTAGCCAGTGAAGCCGCCCCGGCAAGTGGAAGTGTGAAAATCACAGGCTCGGTTGGCTATCTGCCACAGGACCCTCGCACGGCTGACCCCGATCAATTGGCGCGCTTGAGGATCCTCAGCGCTCGTGGGCTTGACGCTGTCTCAATCCGGATGATAAAAGCAGCAGAGGCCCTTGCCATGCCCGGCATCAGCGCCGATGATTTCGATCGGGCTGGAGATCGGTATAACCGTGCTCTAGGCGAATTTGAAGGCCTTGGCGGATATACGGCTGAGTCCGAAGCAGCAACCATTGCAGCAAGTATCGGGCTGGACGAACGGATATTGGCTCAACCTCTGGGAACTCTTTCCGGCGGCCAACGTAGGCGCGTTGAGTTAACCCGAATTCTGTTTTCCGATGCTGACGTCTTACTGCTCGATGAACCCACCAACCACCTCGACGCGGACTCCATTCGCTGGCTGCGAAAGTACCTTGCAGCGTATGAAGGAGGTTTCATCGTGATCAGTCACGACACTGAGTTGCTCGAGGATACAGTCAATAAAGTGTGGCATCTTGATGCGAATCGGCAGGAAATTGACCTCTACTCAATGGGCTGGAGCAAGTATCTGCTCGCACGGGAAACCGATGAGAAACGGAGAAAACGCGAGCGCAAAAATGCGGAAACACAGGCAGATAGTTTGCGTAAGCAAGCCGAAAGAATGCGAGCTAAAGCCTCAAAGGCGAAAGCTGCTCAGACAATGTTTAAACGGGCTGATCGCATTATGGCCGAAACCGCATCGGTTCTTCAAAAAGACAATGTGGCGAAACTGAGATTTCCCACACCGAAAGCTTGTGGTCGAGTTCCTCTAATGGCTGAGAACCTTTCTCGAAGTTACGGCAGCCTTGAAGTTTTTACTGATGTGAACCTTGCGATCGATCGCGGCAGCAAGGTTGTCATCCTGGGGCTCAACGGCGCAGGAAAAACAACGATGCTGCGTATCCTGGCCGGGATTGACCCACCGGACACTGGGTCGCGGGAACTTGGACACGGTGCAATCGTTGGTTATTACGCACAGGAGCACGAGACTTTGGACCCAACGGCAACAGTGTGGGAGACCATGGCTTCAGCTGGGTCGCATCTCAACGACACCCAGCAGCGAACAGTACTTGGATCGTTCCTTTTCCAAGGGGATTCAGTTCATAAACCAACCGGAGTGCTTTCTGGCGGTGAAAAAACTCGATTGGCGCTTGCCTGTTTAGTTGTTTCCGGGTCGAATGTTCTACTGCTCGACGAGCCGACAAACAACCTCGATCCAGCAAGCCGCGCAGAAGTGCTCAATGCGCTGTCTCTGTATGAAGGAGCAGTTGTTCTGGTCACACATGACCCTGGTGCCGTGCGAGCCTTGAATCCTGAGAGAGTCCTGATTCTGCCTGACGGTGACGAAGATCTCTGGAGTGAGTCCTACATTGAACTTATTGAGTTAGCCTAAAGACATGGAAATTTTAACGAGTCTTGCCGGTGATGTCTTCACAATCACGCTCAACGACCCCGATAAGCGCAATGCTCAAACACCGCAGACATGGGATGAGCTCTACAGCATCAGTACACAAGTCCCTGGAGAGGCGCGCTTCATTGTTCTGCGCGCAAATGGCAAGTCATTTTCGGCTGGACTAGATCGTGCAATGTTCACCCCTGCAGGAATACCTGGCCAGCCATCATTTATGGAAATGGCCTCGCAGAGTGATACTGAACTTGACGACACAATTGCCTATTACCAACGGTTTTTTCGGGTTTTGCGTGATTTGCCGCAAATTAGTGTTGCACTTGTTCAAGGGCACGCCATTGGGGCTGGATTCCAATTAGCTCTCGCGTGTGATCTCATAATTGCCCAGCCCAGTGCGCAGTTTGCTCTCAAGGAAACCCAATGGGGACTTACTCCTGATTTAGGTGGCACCGTACGGTTCATGGAAATTCTCGGGTACCGAAAAAGCCTTGAACTCATAGGCAGCGGACGTGTAATCGATGCCCGAGAGGCCCACACACTTGGTTTGGTGAGCGCTATCGCGGAAGACCTCGATGCGGGGTTTAGCGAACTTGTTGATCCTTTGCGAGCAGTCATGCCAGAGGCACTCATTGACGCTAAGTCAATGTTGGCCGGAATCGCCTATGGAGAAGAACCGTGGGTCGCCGAGCGGCGTTCTCAGACAAAGCGACTACGTCATCTGCACGCACTTATGTCTCAACAATAATTTTTAGGTCAGTCACAATTAGGTCAGTCACAATTAGTTAGTTCGGAGAAGAATTCGTGTCAATGGAAAACGCTTGGATGATGTACCGGTCAATGACACGAGATGCATCAGTCAAAGATAAAAAGGTCAGCCGTGAAACCGTCAAGCGGATCCTCGGATATGCAAAACCCTACAAAACTCTCATCACTTTCTTTCTGATAACCCTGGTTGTCGCGTCGTTGCTCAGTGTTGCTCAGCCGTTACTTTTCCGCCGAATAATTGACCAGGGCATAACGCCGGGAGACGCATCTCTCGTGACGTGGACGGCTGTCTTTATTGCTTTACTGGCAATCGCGGATGCAGGCTTGGGAGTAGTCAGCCGTTACTACTCGGCCCGAATCGGTGAAGGTCTGATTTTTGACCTTCGAAATGAAGTTTACGACCACGTCCAGTCACAAAGCATTGCGTTTTTTACCCGAGCACAGACTGGCGCACTCATTTCACGCTTGAATAACGATGTAATTGGAGCCCAACAGGCATTCACATCCACTCTTGGGGGTGTTCTGGGCAACATGATCTCCCTTGTCATCGTCTTGATCACCATGTTTATTTTGTCGTGGCAAATCACTCTTGCCTCGCTCATTCTGGTGCCGTTGTTCCTACTCCCTGCTCGTTTCATGGGGCGTCGACTTCAATCAATGACCCGCGTACAGATGAGCGTCAACGCTTCAATGAGTAACCAGATGACGGAGCGTTTTAACGTTGCCGGCGCACTTTTGGTCAAGTTATTTGGCCGCCCTGCTGAAGAATCGCAGGTGTTTAGTGACCGCGCAAAGGTAGTTCGTGATTCCGGAATTCAAATCGCAATGGCGAATCGCTGGTTCTTCACCGCGCTCACTCTCGTTGCTGCACTGGCCACAGCCGTCACCTATGGCCTTGGTGGAAATCTCGTGATCACCGGGGCGATCTCGCTGGGGACCTTGCTGGCACTGGTCGGGCTGTTGGCACAGCTCTACGGCCCACTGACGGCCATTTCAAATGTTCGGGTGGATGTAATGACCGCACTGGTGTCATTTGATCGGGTGTTCGAAGTGCTTGATTTGAAGCCTCTCGTGGTTGAGTCACCTGAAGCAAAGAAGTTGCCAAGTGGGCCGTTGAACGTCGCCTTTGATCATGTTGATTTTACCTACCCCAAGGCCAGTGAGGTGAGTTTGGCGTCACTGGAATCAATCGCACGAATGGATTCAGCTGGGGGAGAGGGACCAGTACTACGCGACGTTAGTTTTGAAGTTGAAGCTGGCACTCTCACAGCCTTAGTTGGTCCATCCGGTGCCGGAAAAACCACGATAACCGCATTACTGTCACGACTCTACGATCCCATTGATGGAAGTATTCGAATCGGTGGCGAAGACATTCGAGATGTGACTTTTGAATCACTTCGTGATGCCCTCGGAGTAGTGACCCAAGACTCTCACATGTTCCACGACACCATCGGCGCAAATTTGCTTTATGCAAAACCTGATGCCACGAGAGAGCAAGTTGAACAAGCCTGTGTCGATGCTCAGATCTGGAACATGATTTCATCGTTACCTGAAGGGTTGGATACGGTCGTCGGTGATCGCGGCTACCGGCTTTCCGGAGGCGAAAAACAGCGAATCGCTTTAGCTCGTTTGTTGTTGAAGTCTCCTAGGGTGGTTATTCTCGACGAAGCAACTGCACATTTGGACAGTGAAAGTGAACGGGCCGTCCACCAAGCACTTGATAATGCACTTAGTGGCCGCACGTCGGTTGTGATTGCGCATCGATTGTCAACGATTCGTGGGGCGCATCAGATACTGGTCGTTGTAGACGGCCAAATAGTGCAACGTGGCACCCATGATCAATTGTTAGCCGAAGGTGGCGTTTATTCGGATCTGTACGAAACTCAGTTCACTCGTTAACGGTTT
>Ga0247831_1005445_pt1 | contig 15913 bp, 15 predicted proteins | sample LaCruzMarch2015__9_FD_192406 | JGI IMG/M metagenome (GOLD analysis project Ga0247831, IMG submission 192406) | Freshwater microbial communities from meromictic Lake La Cruz, Castile-La Mancha, Spain - LaCruzMarch2015_1m | ecosystem: Environmental > Aquatic > Freshwater > Lake | place: Spain... | reverse complement strand
TACTACTATTTCCACTTGGGTCAAATAAGTAAGCGTACACCTTCGGCCTCTACTTCATCGCCCCCACCAACAACCAATCCCTAGTCACCAATCCGCGCGTAAGCGCGTCCCGCGACTGCGGGGACTAATCCCAACCCACCACTCCTTAGCGACCTTTGCGTGAGTAAAAATTCCCCTAACCCCCAATCCCCAATCACCAATCTCTAATCCCCAATCTCCAACCCCCACTCCCCAGTATCTAGCTCGCTGATTTTGCACGGATTTTGAGATATTTTGTGTAGCCGTTATTTAGTTTGATAGCGGATTCAAGAAGCTTTCGGGCCTGTCCCAGTGCCTTGGAATCAATTAGCCCCTCATCGCAAGCGGTAATCAGGTGGTCAAGAACCTCGTAGGTCGAGCCACGCGCATTACTAAGAAACTTGGAGGAATCAAGGTAGTGGAATCTGCCATAGCCCTCGGCAATATTTGCGGTGATGGATCGCGACGCCCTGGTCAATTGATCCCCAAGTCGATATTTTTCCTCTTTCGGCAACCCACCGACAATTTGCCGAACAAATTCTCGTACTTCCCTTGCCACCTTCCAACAATCAAGGTCTTCAAACGACCTAATAATTCTTTCTTCACTCATGGTTTATCCTTTCCCCAATCACAATTCCCCAATCCCCAACCACTAATACCCTAATCACCATTCCCCAATCCCCAATCACTAACCCCTAATCTCTAATGCGCTACCCCTTCTTTCCTTATCACTTTAAAAACTGTCATCCCTAATATTTTGAAATCCAGCCAGAAACTTCGATTCCTCATATACCACTCATCGAGCTTCACTTTTTCTGGAATCGGCAACTCATCCCGTCCGTTGACCTGCGCCCAACCGGTAACTCCAGGTGTAAGTTGATCTACCCCCCCAGCGGTGCGTAAGGCAATCAAATCCTCCTGATTGAACAGGGCGGGTCGAGGTCCTACCAGCGACATTTCGCCGCTCAGAACATTGATCAGCTGGGGTAGTTCGTCGAGGCTAGTACGGCGAAGAAGTTTTCCAATCGGTGTGAGAAATTGATCAGGTTCCTTCAAAAGATGGGTTGCCACAGCAGGCGTGCCTACGCGCATGGTGCGAAACTTTGGCATACGAAAGAGATGGTTGTTGCGGCCGACGCGGTCAGACCAATAGAGGACTGGGCCCGCGGACGTTATCTTAATTGCCAGAGCAATGCACAACCACAGCAGCGAGAAGAGCACGAGCAATATAAGGGCGAGCAGAAAATCAGCGCATCGCTTCACGTTTTACTACTTTACCGCCAGACGAAGTCCTTCGTCTACGGAGATGGGCGGACTCCATCCCAGGAGTGTGCGCGACTTGGAGATATCGACCTGCAAATTACCGCACAAGCGCTGCACCGCATCACCCTTGCCCAGCAACAAAGCTCCCGCCTTCAAAGCCCACATCGGAACCGGCATTAAACGCGCAGGTCGATTCATGGCGCGGGCCATTCGCCGAATTAAATCTGGCGTGGAAAGATCTTCGCCGTCGCTAACCAAAAAAGTCTGATTAGCCGCTTGGGGGTGGGTGATGCAGGTAACGATGAAATCCACCAAGTTATCCAGCGCCACCAGGCTGCGCTGGTTATGCACTGCGCCCAACGGCAGAGGCCAGCCTCGCTGCACGGCACGCATTAGTGAAGCAAAGTTGGCTTTGACCCCGGGGCCGTACACGAGGGGCGGCCGAATGATGACCACCTCAATGCCGGTGTCATAAGCGATTTGGCGCAAACCCTGTTCGGCCTCGTGCTTACTCTGGCCATAGGCATCTTGAGGGTTGGGTGCATCGGCTTCACTGAACGCTTGCCCGGGATCAGTGCTCTCGCCATTGACCTTGACCGAACTGATAAACGCAAATCGCTTGACCCCTGAGGCGGCAGCTTGGCGGGCTAGATTCAGGGTGCCGTCCACGTTTACGGTGCGAAAAGCAGTTATAGGGTCGGTCTCGGTGTCGTGCATGACGTGGACACGTGCGGCAAGGTGTATCACCATATCAACACCTTCGAGTGCCAAGGACCAATTTGTCGCGCCGTCGATATTACCAACGACAAATGAATTACATTCTGCATGCAACATGTCTTGGGCGCGTCGTACCACCGCGCTAGGTTCATCGGCCCGCGATACAAGCACAGGGATAAGCGCTTTACCCACAAACCCAGTTGAGCCGGTAACGAGAATTCTCAAATGGTATCTTTTATCCTTATAAATTTATCCCGCTAATTCCAATCTTAAATCTCAAACTTCAACTGGCGTAGCGTACTTACCTTTTGGCTAAGCCCTATTCACTAATCAACGCACTGAACCTGTTAGCTGATTTGACATCCAACTGAATACTTTATACTGAAAAGGCCGCAAATTGAGCATTTGCTTAAATTAGTATTATGACTCACCACACGCACCATACTTGGAGAAAAGATTGTTATATAGCTCTGCAAGGGCCTCGGTAAGCATGTTCTCACTAAATTCGCAAACTGCTCGCTGTCGCGCAGCTTTGCCTAGTCGTTCGCAGTGTTTTGGGTTCTGCACTAATTTCAGTAACTTATTTTTAAGATCTTCCGTGTCTCCGGACTGAAACAATAAGCCAGTCACATTATCCACCACGGCGTCGGTTATGCCGTATATTCTTGAACCTACGGTTGGTATTCCGCACGCCGCACCTTCAATAATCACGCTACCAAAGCCCTCGCGATAACTTGGCAGACAAAGAATATCTGACGCGGCAAGACACTCTTCTGGAGTTTGGGTGTACTCCAGAAGAGACATTCTTTTGCTTGATTTTGATGCCCGCTTTTGAATTTCCTTTCGCAGATATTCCTCATCAGGTCCCACAAATAGGAAGAATGTCTTTGGCTCTTCGCTAACCACTGAATCGATTATATCTGCAAGATCAAGGACACCCTTGTCCCGTTTCAACCTTCCGAGAAAGAGTATCACTCGGTCGCTTTCATCGATGTGCAGGGCTGTCCTCAGAGATGTTCTTGCTCTTGGGTTTGGCTTGAACCGCCCAAGATTCACACCATTGACCGACCCAGACGCAAGCACCGCAATCTTTTTGGCAGGTACAGTTTTTTCATTAATCAAGAACTGCCTCTGCGAAGCACTATCTGCTAAAAGATTGGTTGCGAAAAAGGCCGTTATCCTATCCATGCCTCTGAAAAGTTTCCTTGAGAATCCGTGCAAGTTCGCCCAAACTTGACCAGTAAAGGTATGTAGACGAAACGGCACCCCAACCATTCTCCCTGCAACGGCTGCTAAGAGGCCAGCCTTGGGGCCGACGGAATGAACGAGATCAAACCTATGTCGTCTGAACAATCTAACTAGCTTTAAAAGTGATATAATATCACTCAAAGGAGCTACCGTCCTCCGAATACAAAGACCCTCCACGCTGATCCCAGGCAACGGAAGTAACGGAACCTCACCTGGTTGCGCTACAGCTAATGTAACATCAAAGTGTTTAACTAAACTTAACAAATGTGGTCGCAGGAAAAAATTTACAATGAGAGGACTTGTTGTGACGAAGCAGATTTTTTTCATTTAACGGTAATTATTTAAAGCAAGCACCAACCACATCCTCAATTCCTTCTGGCATTGGTTTGGCAAAAGAGAACCCAAGCTCGTGGACAATTCGGTCTGATGAATATCGTGATCTATTAGTGAGCGATGCCAGTCGGCTGCTAGTTAACGGCACTCGCACGCGCCCGTCCACAGCTCCTATTACGAGCCGCAAGGGTGCAGCGGGGATCCGAATACGAGGCGATCGAACACCAACTAGCGAAGCGATGCGCTCGATCAGCGCCTCCCACGTACAATCGCTGGATAAGTTATAAATACTTCCCTTTACAGCTTCTTGGCATGCAATAAGTGCACGGACAACGTCTTCGACGTGAACATACGTCGCAATCGCCCCGCGTGGGCCAATAAAAAAATAACAGCCCCGACTTACCGCCTTTACCAAGCCAAAAAAAGATCCGTTCTTCATTTCCGTGCCTATAATATTCGATGGCCGCAAGATGACGTAGTCCATATCAGAACGGTAACAAGCCTCCTGGACGAGCCGATCCGAGGCTAGTTTCGTTCTCTCGTACTCGTTCGCAGGTTCTGGTGTCGTTCCCTCTGTGACTATGAGACTTGTTGGCGGGCCATATACCCCTACACTGCTCAATTGGATCCAGCGCCGAACACCAGCTCGCTTCGCCGCTGTAAGTAGATTTGCAGTACCGCGAACATTTACTGCCTCCATTTGAGCAGGATTGCTTAATTCAGATGCCAAATGATACAGCGTATCTATCCCCGCCAGGCTGGAAGCCTCGATCGGGTGCCGGAGATCGCCATGAATCCACGTTACGCCTTGTATTTTGGTCAGCTCTGTCGCAAATCGCCGACTAAGGATGGTGACCTTATGTCCTTGGGAAATGAGTGCTTGGACAAGGATATTCCCGACGAGTCCAGTACCGCCGGAAACCATTATTCTGATATTAACCACCCTTCTTCCAATGCATAAAACAAATAAGAACCCCCCGCCCATGTCCACGAATTGGTTGGGAAGATTGGCAGAGGAGGCTTTTGCCTAAAGAGAAAACCGTGAGTCCAAGCATAAGCCACAGAAAGCTCAAAAGATCGAAAATCCCTTTTTTGTGATATCGATAAAAGGTAAACGCCTCTTGTAGTCGATGTTCCTCAAACTCGCCCTTCAGGACTCTTCCTTCTTGTGCCGGGAAGTGCTGCAACGTGGCTTTGGGGTTAATCAATAAACGTGAACCAAATCGTTGAGTAACTTTCCGACAAAAATGCATGTCCTCCATCATGTGAAACCCTTCTTCGGGAATAAAAGGAATGGCCTTAAGAACCTCACCGCGCCAAGCAGATATTCCGCCAGAAAGGATTCCGGAAGTCACTGGCCTAGTGCCCAGTTTGCTGCGTCTGAAGGTTATCCATGGACGAGAATCCATAAACATTCCTAAATAGAAAATTCCGTGTAGCAAGACATAGGCAATATTGTCGCCTGGAGAATTACGGCAAATTCCACCAACCCCAAGTGTCTCTGGCTTGTTCGTAAAAGTTTTTGCGATTTCCTCAAGAAATTCTCTATCCAGAACGACGTCGTCCTCCAGAAAGCATATCAGATCATCCTGCAAGAATTCCACTGCTAGGCGCTTGGCACGAACAAGGCCAGTTTCTGGATAGGCGTGCAAATAGCTAAACTGAATTCCCGTGTCTTTTAAAATTTTTTCCAACGCTAAAAATGCGCAATGTTGACCTTGATCCACGATTATAATATGGGTCGGACGCAGTTTCTGAGTGAGAATCGAATCCAGCGCAACGACCAAACGCGCCAGCCGATCCTTCGTAGGGATGATCACCAGCATACCTAGAGCCCGCTTTGCACCGGGACACTGGGAGGTGCGACTTTTCTTTTCCTGGTCTCCAACAAGCGGGACAGCTTAAGGATAAGGAAAATGTTAGCAACGAACATCAAGGCCCTTAACACACAGACTTCTAGACCATACATCGACAATGAAAATTGAAAAAACAGCAATCCGCCGATGGCCACCAACGGGGTCCCACCGCGAAGAAACCGGTAAATCACGAAACTGTATAGCAAGAAAACAAGAGGGGACGCATTACCGAAGAAAAACATCAAAAGCCCAAAAATGGTATAAGGCTGGCTATTTAACTGAGAACCAAGGTCGTAGTAATCTCCACTTCCCAGCGGTATTTGACTTAACAAACTAGGCAAAAGCATAGAACTCATGTAAAAGTTTTCCGGAAACGGTGTGCCGGGCAGTAATAGGTTGGCCGTGTTCTTACTAATGTATTGCATCAAATCCATCCGCATCGGATTGTCGCCATTTTGAAAAAAGTCCGTTGCGAGCAAGAGATAGCGGTTAAGCTCAGCGCTGATCCGGTACAAGATGGTTTGCATCAGGACCGAGAGATTGCCGAGGTTATTAAAATTAAGCTGCCAGGCACTTTCAAAACCGCCAAACGTGGCGGATTTTTGGCCCAGCACAGAGCGGAATAATTGGCCTAAAAAGAAGAGCAGAGGCGCAACGCTAGCCAGCACAGCGGCGAAACCAAACTTCGGCACGAGGATTTCACGAAATCCCAAAATGGGCGCACAAGCGATAGGGATAATGATACAAAGGAACAAAGCAGTTATGATCGCTCCTTTACTGCCCATCATGGTGAAAAAACATAAGTATATGAGAAAAAGGAGGCCTTGTAATAATACCACGCTGCGTGTGTTATGGGCATTAAGACGCCCCATGTTAAGCAAACACAAAGCAAAAAGAATAGCTGCATCATGAATAAAAAAGCGGGTCACCTCGTTTACGAACCCTGGTATATTATCTAATTTATTAGCTGCAAATCCCAGTTCGCGGAAGAAACAGATTCCCAGCAAAACCAGACAGACAGAAAGGAGCCGGTAAAAGGTCTGGTCGTTGAAAATGAAATCTGGCATCGGCTTGATGGGCGCATGTTCCTTGAAAATCTTTAGCGCGATGAACGCCAGATAGAAAAAGGACAACCACAGCAAGGCAGGAGCGAAATCGCTAAAGGTAAAGTTTGATTTTACCGATGACAATCCCTCTTCCGGATTAAGTAATCTGCCGGCTATGGAATACCAAAGACATGGGACCTCAACATAAAGAAGGGACCATGAATGCAAACAAATCCAAAGGGGATTTAGCCAGTTCTTCAAATGGTATCGGATCGCTGTGAAAAAAATCAAGAAGATAGCCGGGGCACTGGTTCCGTTGTCTAACAGCCAACCAATCTGCGCACAGATTGTCAGAACAAGACTTATCCTGAAGAAAAACCGGTTAATTCCCCGAAGACCTTGGCCTGTTGGCTTAATGACAAATAGCATCATTCTTCCCCTTGGCTAAGTATGGGTCATTCTCGCTTTGCTCAGTTTTTTAATTGGCGAGTTTTTGGATTCATATCATCTTTTTCAAATATGTCCCATCGGATTTAAGCCAGATGTTGGCTCGATTAGACCATTTCCCTACAAACTTCAGATTAATGATTATTCCATCACCTATTTCTTGCCTGCCGTGGGTAGGAAATATGTCTTATTGTTAATCTTCGCATAATTTTTTCGGGAATTTAGCCGGCGATTCAGAAACTACCTGTATAATTCTGCGCTCAATTGCCTCAAAAGCATATGTGGGATTCAGCGATCTCGACTTGTTCAGCAACCAGCGAGTGCCTCGAAAAAAGATCTTTCCATTTCTGCAGGTCCTTCGAAAGATAAAAATAATCAAACGGTTCGTTTGTTTTACCAAATGTAAATGCAGATAAGTTTGCTTTAAGCTCTTCAGCGGAGGAAATCTTTGTACAGTTATCTAGGCCTCTAAGCGGACTAAAGTTAAATATTTGACCATTTATCATTGTTATAACAGGTTTTCGTGCCAGACACCCATCCACTGCGATTGAAGAGGCATTGCTACAAAAAATTACATCTACACGCTGTAACAGTTCTGATAGATCACCTCTGTCTGCCAACTCGTGCCACTGCGGATATCTTTTTTTAGAGAAATCGGAAGCTGGGTGTGGGCGAATAACTATTCGCCAATTGTTTTTATTAGCTTTTACTGCTTTCTCTACCCATTCAAGTTGAATTGTAGTGTTAGTATCAAGCAAGTCTGTAGCTACCAATAGGACAGGCTTCCGATTCTCAACTGAATCATTTGCACTTAAACGTTTAACTCCAGATTTGTATTTTTTTGTATTAATAAATCGCAGTGCTTCCACCTCAATAAGGCGATCTATTGGTCCTAAACCCGTATTATAAGCTGCACGCGCTACGGGCCCATTGACTGCAACTTTATCAGGTATTGGGAGTGCATTTTTATTTTTGTTTTGAAAGGTCCTGGTATCGTAAAAATACCGTAAATCCCAAAATCGAATCGTTGTATGGGGGACGCCAATGATCGTGCCATGCCCATTCGACCTCCAGGCGTGCAAGAGAGCAATTTCCCAAGCCTGATTTTCTTGAATATAGATTCCTACGCGCTGTTTGGGAATAGAACATAGAAATGCTTCGAGCGCGTTGAGCTGGCAAAGCGGCCCTGCTGCAGATTTCCCAAATAGCGACACCTGCCAATCTTTTTTTAGAATGTGCCTAAAAGAAAATCGCGAATCTTTCGGGAAACAGATTGGAAATTGCCTTATCGAAATCCCCCTCCAGATAAGTCTGCAAAAGTCGAATAGCGTTCGAATTAAACACTTAAGATCATTATGGGCATCAACCAGGAAATGCTTTTCTGTTGTATTCTCATTAAGCACCGCAATTAGATTTTTAGCACTGATAGTAGTCGGCGTTGCGTGGTGCTTGTAAAAGAAATGCCCCCAGTTCGCTTTTAAACCTAGGTCTCGGATTAGTTTTGGGAGTTCCGTCCAATAGCTGGATTGAAACGTTCCACCTTCAGCTGATTCCTTATTAAAATGTGTGAGAATATCAAATAAAACAATCCCTTCATGAAATGCGTTTGTCGTCGGTACAACTTGTTGCTGAAGGGGCAATCGGCGCATATAGTATAGAAAAACGGAACAGAATCCTAGAAGAGGTTCTGTGAACCGATTCAGAATAACGCGCCAATTCACTGATGCCGACAAGCAGGGTTTTAATAGGGTGATCTCAAATTCATGCTTCTTCTCGGAACACCAAGAACGGAATTCGGAGGCGAGTTCGCGATGGTGAGTGACAACTTTGATTTTGCTCACATTGAGCGAACGAAATAAATCTTCAAATGCCAGTAGTCGTATTGCATGATAAATATTCGGCGATGCAGCATATGTGCATTTCTGGGCTAGTAATGTCATCCACCAGAAACTGAACCCTGGTCGAATTTCGAGGTGATCTACGATTCGCTTTCCTTTGACCTTTGTCTCTCCCAGATCATAAATCCACGCCAAGTAACGAGCGCGCAGACTTTCAGCGTTGTCTTCAACAAGACATGGGATAGATACAACATCGTTGCGCCTTTTTGTGTCGTAATTGCGCCAGAGAACAGTCAACCAATCCCCTGCAGGTGGTTCGCCATCACTATCCCAGATAAGGACAGTTGGTTGGTTATAGATTTTTGTCAGGACAGTTTTTTTAAAGGGGCGGCATTATCGCCATGATTTTTTCAAGGCGGTGAAGATCTTGCGGAGTATCCACCGAGTAGGTCGCGTGCTTGGTTGGAACCATACGAACTTTTATTCCGTGCTCTAAAACCCGCATCATATCCACCGACTCAGCCACTTCGAGCGGAGTGGGCGTCATGCGGGTATATTCCAATAGGAAGTCTCGGCGGAATGGAATGACGCACACCTGCTTACCCATTGGTACCGTATCGATTTTAGATCGCGTCGGGATGGGCTCGCGGGAAAAGTAAAGTGCATCCCCCTCAAGATCACAGACCACCTTGATACAGTTTCGATCTTCAAACTCTTCTATACCGTCAATCTTTCCCAACAAGTTGGTAATCTGAATTTTTGAGTCCCTCATCATCGGTGCCAGCGCTTCATCAATCATCTCGGGATGCGTCATCGGTTCATCTCCTTGTACAAGCACCACGATATCATACTTTGTCTTGTTCGTTTCTTCTAGTATGCCGAGCGCTTCGGCGCACCGATCCGAGGCCCTCTCATGCCGGTCACTTGTCATGACCGCAGTGCCACCAATCGATTTAATGTAATCAAAGATCTCCTTGTCACATGTCGCGACTGCAGTCGCAGTGAGCTGTGCAGATTTCGACACACGTTCAAAGACATGACGAATCATCGGCTTGCCAAGTATGCGAGCCATCGGTTTCCCAGGAAAACGACTGCTACCCATTCGGGCAGGGATAAGAGCTAGGATTTTCAAGAGTTTGCGTTTATTGGCTAGTGTTTATATTTGCGCTTTTGCTTCAGCTAGAAATAGCTGCAACCCGCGATCAAGTCGTATGGTTGCCTCAAATCCTAAAAGTCTTCTCATTGCATCAGTATTTGAATAGATTCCACATTGATCACCCATGGTTGAGCCACTAATGAAGGAGTTGCTGTTAGGAAGCAGTTCGTGAATTGATTTTAGAAGCTGACTAACACTTGTACGAATTCCAGTGCCGATGTTAATTGCATTATTTAATGCTTCTCTTCGGGTAGATGCACGGTACCAGGCCTCAACAACATCATCGATATATATAAAGTCTCTGAATCGTTCTAGACTACCCTTGACTTCAATCCGACCAGAAATTAAAGCTTGCGCTAAGTAAATGCTGACCATTCCCTGTCGCAAGTTTCTTAGATCTTGTCCGGGTCCATACACATTGAACATTCTCATGGCAACGAACGGCAACTTGTTCTGATATATACGGAGATAGTTTTCTGAAGAAAGTTTGCCTACTCCATAGCATGACAGCGGTTTTGGATGATGAGATTCGCTTGTCGGGGCATCTGGCACTGCTCCATACACAGACATTGAACTAGCGTAAATAATTCGCTCAGCGCAAATCTGGATTCCATAATCTATTAGACGCAATGTGGATATCACATTCATTTCGAGATCGGCAACCGGGTCGTCGAAACTAATTTCACCAGATGACTGACCAGCAAGATGTAAGATTTGTCGGCAGTCCGTGGGAAGGCAATTAATCGTCGCCAGATCCTTGAGATCGCCCTGAATTAATTGAACCCCATCAGGAATGTTTGCGCGTTTTCCGCTAGAGAGGTCGTCGACACCGACAACGGAGTACCCCTCAGCAAGAAAGCGCCTAGCAACATGGGAACCGATAAACCCGCCGACGCCAGTTATGAGAATTTTATCCAAATTACTTCGGCTTTCGCAGAATCCCGATCAAGGTATCGCAAGTTCCGGCCTCAATGAGGGATTGCTTGTAGAGACGGTCTAGCTCATTCCCGAAAATGCTGGAAAACTGCCCCATCCCGCCGGGTTTGCCGTCCCGGGCCCAAACCATGTGGTTGGAAAGGTCATACCGTTGGTCCCTCCGGATCTCGAAAGGCACCCCCACCGAGGCCAGCAGGTGACGGAGGGATTTCTCGCTGAAATACCAAGGATGCGCGACCGACCAGTAGAAACGTCCAAAGGCTGGAATCTTGTACACCCCGAGCAGGGGATCGGCAACGTTGGGAATTTCAAATACTAAGGTACCTCCGGGCTTCAGAAGATCCAACTGCTGCTGGAGAAACGGCCATGGTTCGGCGATGTGCTCCAGCACAAAGAAGTGCATGACTAGGTCAAACGTGCCGCGAAGATCCGTCCGGACAAGTTCCTCCACGGAAGGAAAGGCACGGATCCCCTTTTGTTTTAGAAATTCCGAGAACTTTCCGGAGGGTTCCACCCCCACGCAGGAATGGCCTGCGGCGATCAGGGGATAAAGCATGAATCCCGAGGAACACCCAACTTCAAGAATCCTACCCCCCAGTGGAATCAAGGACTGCAGATAGTCCATCCGGCGTACCCGGTTCGGCTCATTTGCCCGAACATGCTCCTCTGCGGATTGCCAGCCGCCCGCGATCCCGGCTCGACTCTCCATGAAGGCCTCAAATTCCTCTGCGTAGAATTTTTTTTCCTGTTCCGGCGTCAGCCCGGGATGCTGGAACCTGACATCGCACTGATGACAGTGGTAAAAGGCGCTTGCTTGATCTCTGGAGCCAAAAACCTGATCTGTAACAAACTCTTGCATGTCTGGCTCGGCAGCACAAAGGGGGCAGGAGGGAAAAACTTGCACTGGCAAACCCTATAATTTCTTCACCACCCTCGCGGGGTTGCCAACGGCCAAAACACCTGGAGGAATCTGGTTCGTCACCACCGCCCCAGCACCGATGATGGCCCCCCGCCCAACTTGAACGCCAGGGAGTAGAATCGCGTTGGCTCCAACCCAAACGTCATCCTCAATTATTACTGGGAGAGGCTGCAGATCGGGCTGGGTCATCTTTCCCAGACCGCTTTTTCCCAAATATTGTGCGTGCCTCTCCGCAGGGTCGATTGGGTGGGTTAAGTTGTCCACGATAAAACAGTTGTGGGAAATCATGACCCGGTCGCCGATAGTGATTCTTTCCAAGGCCCAAATTTTCGAATTCTGCCCCACAAAACAGTAGTTACCAATTTCAATCCGCCCTTGATCCAGAAAACTATAGAGCTGGGCCCTGCAGACAGAGTGTTCGCCCAGACTAATTTTACCCTTGGCGTTCCTTCCGATCACAAGATCCCTTGCTTTGATAAAGGTGTTTTTGCCAATCGAGACGTTTCCTGAACATTTGATTTTGATGAGGAAACGATTGACTACGGTCCGTAACATTAAATTTTTTTCTCCAAACCTTTTCTTAACAGGACGCTATCCATGGAAAATGGCAGGAACCTAAATCCTTGTCGGATCCTTTTTTTTAACTCGGTGGTCGAGGGCTCAACCACATGGATTCCTAAAGGAATTCGAAAAGTCTGCGCTTTCCAGAGAATGGTTCTGAGGGCTCGAAGATAATTCGGATGATTAAACTTGGCCGTCTGGTGGAGGGACGCCGACAGGTCGTAGGGACCGAGGAGTACCGCATCCAAACCCTCCACTGCCAAGATGGAATCCAGCTCGTCCAAAGCTCGGACATCCTCCAACATCGCCACGAGCAATGGTGCCTGAGCTTCTTCCGCATAGGACCTGAAGTTGTCGCCGAAAAGATTGGCGCGACTAAAGCCCACCCCCCTTTTTCCCGCCGGAGGCCAACGGCAAGCGTCACGAACGGCTATCAAGTGGTCCGCGCTTTTGATATTGGGCACGATTATGCCCCCCGCCCCAGCATCCAGTGCCTGTTGGCAATCTCTTGCCGCACCCTCGGCGACACGCACAAGTGGCAAGGTGTTTCCCAGTTCCAGAGACCGGAATAGATCCGGAAGCTGCGCGACGCTGACTGACCCATGTTCCATATCCACAGCAACCCAGTCATAACCAGCTGCTCCCATGATTTCAGCCACGGATCCGTGCGGGATTTGCATCCAGCTTCCGATGGTGGGTTGGCCGCGTTTCATTTTATTACGAATCGCGTGAATGGCCTTAATTTTATTCATAAATTTTTCAGGTCAGAAACGTATGCCAGTGACCCCTTCGTTATTGATTCTCCATTATATTGATTCCTGCGCAAAAGAAAGAAGGTTTGCCTATGCTATGCCCTCAAGACCTGCCGCGGAATCGCCAATCCCCATACATCCATTGGCTTTTTTCTGGGTTTTTCAAGAAGGTTTGGATTGCCTTGGTCTTTCGATGATGGCTTCAAAATTTCCGTGAAAGACAATGCCAGTCGATTTAATCTCGGACCCAAATCTGGTTATAAACTTGTGCAAAAGCGGAGTTGGCAATCATGGGAGCATGAAGTTTTGCCTGCCGTCGTAGTCCGGCTGCCCTTAAGATCTGCTCGGCCTCCATCCCTTGTTCCTCAAATCCATCGTTGATCTCAACTAGAATTCCTCGGATTCGGGAGATAACTCCTGGGCCGCCGCGAAGAATGATGTGCTCAATTCCATCCACGTCCATTTTGATGAAGTCGGGAGCGGGAAGCCCCAACAGGCTGATCCCCTCGTCCATGCTGATGCCCAAGGTTGGAAATGAGAAAGTCTGGGCTAAGGCTTGTCCATCCCACCCATAGTTCTGACCAAAAGTGGATAGCGCACCTCCCCACTCCGTGGTGGTCATTCGCATTTGGTTTACCGCCAGCTTATCGCTCAAGGCCAAAGGCACGATGCTCACTCTGTCCTGCAATTCATTCAGAAAAAGGTTTCGGGCCAAAAGCTCCAGATTGAAAACGGAGGGCTCAAAAGCGACTACTCGGCATTCCCTCTTTTTGGCCGCATAGATCGAGTAGAGACCTACATTGGCCCCGACATCCCAGAGCGTACATCCTTGGGGCAACTGGTCTATCCAGTCCAGGGTTTCCGGCTCCTTGGTGGCGAAACTTTTTGCCCGAAATCGGTTGATTCGGTTGGGGACCGTAAAGCGAAGTCTCACTCCCCGACTGGACACGCCTTGGGCCCTTTCCATGCCCCCTTGGATGACCGCCTCAAGCACCGCCTCGCCAATGCGGGTGCCGCCGAGAAGCTGTGAGGCCAAGGCAATTAGTTTTCGTAAGCGCTGTTTCATATTTGAAATCTGAGTAGCTTCCTTAAAAGACATAGCTCTTTAATGCGGGCTGGCTGCCGGAAAGTAATAAGAACACTCAACTCTCGCTGCTGCTCCCAAACTCCCTTTGCAAATCGTATTCCTCCGTGGGAACTGGACTGAGCAAGGGTTTCCCAAGGAGAAATCGGATGGCTTCTTCCGTCGCCTCGATCTCCATTCTTGTACGACAATCCAAGCTCATCGACCCCATGTGTGAGGTAAGTAGGCAGTTTTCCAGGTCGGCAAGGGGGCCCTTGTAAGGTTCCTGCTCAAATACATCAATAGCCGCGCCAGCGATTTTGTTTTCTTTTAAAGCGTGGTAGAGATCTTTTTCATCCACCACCCCTCCTCGGCTGGTGTTAATCAAGAAAGCATCGGGTTTCATCATGCCCAGCTCTTTGACACCCACGAGGCCCTTCGTCTTAAGCGTGAGCGGAACATGCAGGCTGATCAGGTCAGCCTGTTTGAAAATTATATCTTTGGAGACCCATTCCAACTTAAACTCTCGGTTGAGCTCAAGCGTCGGCAAGACATCGTTAACCAGAAGTCTTGGGGTTCCAAATCCTTGCGTCCGTCGAAGCACTCTTGCTCCAATCCGGCCTACCCCGATGATTCCGATTGTAATCTCGGCGATTCTGCGTCCGAAGTAACGATTCCACTTGCCTTGGTGCATCGCCGAGTTGGCGACATGAATATTGCGCAAAAGGCTGAGCATTAGGCCGATGGTAAGTTCTGCCACTGCCGGGGCTGGTGCGTCTGGGGTGTAGGAGACACTAATGCCTTTTGCTTTCGCCTCTAGGAGATTGACGCTGTCCAACCCCACCCCCACCCGCGAAATATGCCGAAGCCGCGTGCACTTTTCCATGACCCTACGCGTAATAGGCTCTGTACCTGCAATGATAGCCTCGGCATCTCCCGCCATCTCCATGAGCTCGATTTCGGTAAGCTTTCTTTTGAGGGTGTTTACGTTGAAGTCGATCCCGTTTGCCCTAAGCATTTCTAGGGGGAATTCGTTGCCCTCGGCGAAAGGGGCCGTGCTGACAAACACGCGGGGATTACCAGTTGGCATCTTTTTCATAGCCTGAAAGAACCAAGCAGCTTTGAGCCCTTCGCTTGAATTCCTCCTTGAGTTGATCACTGAACAAGTTATTCCAGCCTCGGGGTCCAGCAGGCCGGAAAGTCGATCTCTGACGGCCCCGCAAGCTAAGATTTTGCCGTAGCGTTCGGCTTTTCAGGTTCGCGTTGTGCTCCCGAATATGGCGGTGATTGTCAGAGATAGTTTTTTTTACCTTAAGGTGCGACGTGATCAAGCCAATATATTTTTCCGTGTCTGCGTTGAATTGCTCATACGAAATGATGCGATCAGGCGCAAAGTGCAGCCAACCTATAATCCAGCTGGCGAAGTATTCTAGAGGGACGAACCCATCCACGGGGTTCATCATGGACTGGAAAAGACCCTCCTTTTCTGGAAGCCCTGCTAATAGCCTGTGCCTAGGGTTCCTCGGCGAACTCATAATATGAAAGTAGCGGGAGATCATCATTTCCCGAAGGTCGCGGATTACTACCAAAAGCTCAATCTTTTCGCACGCGATAATTTGAAGGTTCTGGGGGGACGCATTGATATGAGATTTGACGAACACCTTGTCGGAGGAAGAGCAAAATTTGAAAAGATTCTGGGGAAGCTGATTCCCAGGCTCGGAAATACCGAAGCGAGGGCTACGCCTTATGCTAGTATGGGA
>Ga0247831_1005444_pt1 | contig 15915 bp, 8 predicted proteins | sample LaCruzMarch2015__9_FD_192406 | JGI IMG/M metagenome (GOLD analysis project Ga0247831, IMG submission 192406) | Freshwater microbial communities from meromictic Lake La Cruz, Castile-La Mancha, Spain - LaCruzMarch2015_1m | ecosystem: Environmental > Aquatic > Freshwater > Lake | place: Spain... | reverse complement strand
TAAAAATTGGCGGCGGGCTGCGTAGAAATCGTGGCGGAGTTCAGCGTGGCGGAGTTCAGACCTCCTGTTTCGAAGGCGGTGAACTTCTTGAACTTGAGAAGGCGAGTTATTTTTTTGACGGCACACGCACCCGCAGTCTCTCTTTTTAACGCACTCGACACTCGAATCCTGATGAAATCTCCCACCGTCATTATCTGCCCTGGCAATGGCTGTACCAATATACGAAATATCAATTGGTACGGACGCCTATTCGATCTGCTCACGCAAAAGCATGGCATACAATGCGTATGCGAGAATTTCCCTGATCCGCATCGTGCTCGTCGTAATATATGGGTTCCTCATGTACGGTGCGTTCGTCTTTTGTACTTCAATATATATTTTTGTAATCCACCCCCACACATCTAAATGTGAAATTTCATCGTCCTATTATCGTACAGTTCTCTCGCAGAAGCGCATGGACCAAGTAATGATCCCTCAAAAATAATACTGGTGGGACATAGCTCGGGTGCACAAGCGGCATTGAGATATGCTGAACTTTATCCGGTACATGGGATTGTACTCGTCTCGGCAACATATTCTGACCTTGGTGACGCAGACGAACGTGCATCGGGGTATTATCCACAGGGACAAACAAATAATCCGTACTTGTTCGAAATGATGAAGACGAATTGTAAACATTGGTATCAATTCCATTCCGATGACGATCCATTCATTCCATTACACGAAGCAGAGAGGATACGTGGAGGTTTAGGACTTACGGATACATACCACATGCTTCCAGGACGATCACACTTCTTCGATTATTCACCAGAATTGTTAGATGCGGTCTTGTCTCTTTGTTGATGAACATGACATGTGTAATCAAATATTTATTCTTAATGACCTTTTTTTTGTTTTCACAATAGGAAGACATAATTATCACTACAATTGAAACAACATCATTTACGTATGAATTATCCCTATCTTTACATGTTTGAACGGGCGCAACTAGAGCCGATGTCAAACTGTACAACAACGTATGGGTTGGAAAGTGAGTACACCGACCTTTTGTGTACTATGAATATTATATACAAATTTCAATCCTCCTCGCTTGAATCCTCCTCGCCGATGATCCGGAGACGAAGGCGAGGAAAAATGAGATCATTTAGTGATTGCGTGATGTAATGATTGCGCGACTTAAAAATTAAAACGGCTGCAAGCTATTTCTTAAAGCAGAAAAAAATGACCAGTAAATTCATGCCAAAAGACTCAATCCTCGAGTAGACCTTTGTACCAAACGACGACGACTACGACGAGAAAGGTAGTATTACAGTGTGTTTGTGAGCTGCTGCTCCACGAGTCTATGAAAGGTGCCTTTCGATCGAATCAATTCGTCAAACGTCCCAGTTTCAACAATCACACCGCCTTTCAATACCGCGATACGATCAGCTTCCTTAATCGTCGACAGACGATGTGCGATGGATATTACCGTCCTTCCTTTTGTCATTGCATGTAATGCCTGATTAATGTGGTACTCTGATCTAGCATCCAATGCCGATGTAGCCTCATCTAATATAACTATTGGTGGATCTTTTAACATGACTCGTGCAATAGCAACTCTCTGTTTTTGTCCACCACTAAGCTGCGTCCCACGTGAACCGACCTGTGTCTCCAGTCCTTCAGGGAAAGCGTCGGTAAATTGCGTCACACGAGCCAATCTAGCAGCCTCTAATATGTCCTCGCTACTTGCATTTGGCCGACCATACCGTATATTGTCATATATACTACCAGAAAATAGCAAGGGTTCCTGAGCTACAACTCCGATCTGTTCTCTAACGATTGTGGGGTCCAGAGTCACAATATTCTTTCCATTTAGGAGGATTCTTCCATTGTCAAGATTATAAAGTCGAGTAAGTAGCAGCGAAATCGTCGATTTGCCAGATCCACTCCCGCCCACGAGAGCAAGGTTTTCACCAGCATCAATGTCAAGTGTAAATTGTGGTCCAATTACTTTCGCATCAGGTCTTGCTGGATATGCAAACTGGACACCATCGAATTTAATGGATATGGGTTTACCGCGTTCAAATGGGCTGGATTTGCTTTTGTCAACGATAGTACCATCATCTCCACTGGTTAGCAGCGACGATGGTATTTGAGGGACTCGATCAATAATCTCAAACAATCGTCCGGCAGCCGCAATGCTCTTCATTATCTCAGTGTACGTCCCAGATAACGAACTCACGTTGCCAGCCATTAGCAATGAATACATTAGAAATCCAGTCAATTCACCTGCTGACAGTTCCCCTGCCAATACTAGCGTGCCACCATACCCCATTACAAGCAAAACGGCGCCGTTGGCTGCAACGTGAACGACACCATCAAATGCGGCCTTTGTTTTACCAACATCGATTTCCATCTCGTGTGCTGTTGTGACTGCGGTGGCATATCGATTATATTCTATTCGTTGGGCATTGAATGATTGTACTGTTTTCATCCCACCAAATACCTCCTCGGCGACATCTGTCGCCAGGCCGTGCAATTTTTGAACCGTCTTCTGCTTGTCTTTCAATTTCCGACCGACAACCCGAGCCATTAGGAATACTGGTGGTAAGGAAAGGAGGGATACCGTCGCGAGAGTCGGAGAAGTGTAGAATAGCAACGACGTCGAACCGATGCTCATAACGATACCACGTAGTCCCGATACGGCCTCAGTCGTCATGGCCGACTTTATATACCAAGAATCATTCGACAGTCGTGAGATTAAATCACCCGACTTGGTTTGATCAAAGAATGCACTATCCTGACTAAGGATGGATGAGAATAAACGCCGTCTTATCCTACTAACTAAGCGATTACCAGCAACGTTTAGCATTAATGATCGTGCATACACTCCAAGACCTGCCAGGCCCGTTAGACCAAAGAGTCCAAGCGAGACCGTCGTTGGATTGAAATTTCCGGCACCACCATCCCCACCCGCAGTCGTGGCCTCGAGTATTGCCGCATCAAGGACGTTCCCACAGAAATAGGGCAAAAGGAGCGTAATGGACGATGTCACAAGTAGAGTTCCAGCAGAGGCTAATACGAGCGTGCGTTCTGGTCGAGCGATTACGTACAACCGTTGTAGGACAAAGCTCTTATCTTCTTCTACGATCGATGGAGGTTTCATCGAAGATGTCGACAAGGATGGACTTGTGTCATTGCTGTCGCCATCTCCGCGGTTACGTGGTGTCGACGTTAATGCAGTTGACATCGTGCGTCTAATTGAGCATGAAAGAATGTTATCATAGGAGTAGCTGTTACTCCAACCGCAGATAGATAATACCCTCTTTCGATCATTCGTCGACGAGAAGGAGAACAATGGCAGTCGCCGTCGTAGAAGACATCTACTACAATACGAAAACATCATGAGCGCGGTCTCGATTGGCCCTTCGACACGCTGTCAATCCTGCATGCTGTGACTCATCATCGTCGTTATCCCTTCGTCGTCGTTGTTACAAAGTAATACGTAAATACCTAGGAGAATCTAAGAGGAAACAGCACAACCTACGTATCAACCAACGCGGCATTGGTCCGACGATCTCTTGCTCTTGTGTTCATCGCCCGTGTCATCGGAGCTGCTGCTCTTGCTGCCATCTTTGGTGCCACTCTCCGGGCACAGGCCATTACAAACTATTAAAATCCGAACTCAACCAGCTTCCTGAACCAAGATGATGCTCCTCCGTCTTTTGGGGAGCGCCACCATCGTTCAATGCATCATGTCACCAATATCGAGCTTTGTTACCGTAGGCGGTGTTCATCAAAGGCGCCATACCATCAATCCTCCGTCGTCGTCTTTATTTTCAAGAGAAACGACATCATTCAGTCGCGTAGGAGTTATTCGACGGTCGAAGAACACCGCCCTTTTTTCTTCGAGTGCATTTGCAACGACCGCAAAAATGACTGGATTGGCCATTGGTTCATTCTACAGATCCTATCCTGCACTCGCAAGTTTTCTCACGGCATCGATACTTGCCTGTATTGCCGACATTGTGGCACAGATTATGGATGAATGTACAAAAAGGCTTGAAAAACGAAGAATTGTTGGAATGGTACTCTACAGCGGACTAGTCTCGGGTATATGCGTGGAGTACATGTACTCCTCTGTCTTTCCTGTCATATTTGGTGTGACCGAAGGTGGATTCCTCAGAGCAATACGTATGACAATATTTGATGAATGTATCAATGCTCCATTACTTTGGCTACCGCCTGCGTACATGGCACAGGCGATCGTATACGGAACATCAATACGCGAGGCGATACAAAAGTACATGACGGATGTTCGAGAGCATGGTCTGCTTATAAAATATTGGAGTATTTGGATCCCAATGAGTTTATTCAACTTCGCAATCGTTCCGTTACACTTTCGTGTTGCTTTTGTTGCCGTAGTGTCTTTCTTTTGGATGATCATACTTTCAATTGTGGCGAATAGGAAAGAAAGCAATAGTGATGACGAAGACAAACTTTGCGAGCCGGAGCCTTCCATGGGCAGTAAGACAACATGGTGATGAGCTAATATTTAGAGTGTCAGTTTCGCCAATCACACACACATGTATATCTGTACTAAAAACATAAATTTTTCTTTACGCATTTAATTGTTCTATTTCCTTCTATCATTTGATATGCCTGTACACATCAAATCTACTTATACTTTGTATTCATCAGATTGCGCATGTTTAAATTCTAATGATATTGCCATAGCTGCTGTTGTGGAAGACCACCGACACTGTGTGGATGGACAAGGACCCCAGAAGTACTCATGAAAGGGTGATGATTGCCAAAACTAACACTCCGAGGTGCCTGCGACTGTTGCTGCACGTTAACACTGCCCCCAAATTGTTGGTAAGGGATACTACCAAAAGTCAAAGTTGGAGGTGCATGCTGTGCAGAGGGCATCGACAGATTGTATCCAGCTGCAGAAATGGGGATATTGTGCCCCCCTTCTGTCATGTAAAGTTGACGGCCCCCTCCACTGCTAAGAAGCTGGGATTGTTGTTCGAAAAGACTATTGCCAAACGTTTGATTTGATGGTACATGTTGTTGTGATGTCTGCATTGTCGGATAGTGCAGGCCCGAGGAATAAAGTGTAGATGCACCCATGAATTGCTCTCTCCTCGAAGCCAACTGCTCACCAATCGTTTGATGCTGAGCCAAAAGCAATGCATCAAAATCTCGGGAATGAATATCAAAACTGGGTCGTTGCACACGAGCCGTGGTTGGCTGATTCATATATGCCATCCGTTCATCCATCATCCGATGTTGTTGTTGTGCCAAAAACAATGCGTCAAGATCTCGCGTGCTGGGTTGCGGCTTATTCATAATGGGTGATTCAACTCCTTTGGTAGGATGCTGTGCTAGCTGCAATGGATCCACTTCCCGTGTCCTTGGTTGAACATCCATCATCCGATGTTGTTGTTGTTGTTGTGCCAAAAACAATGCGTCAAGATCTCGCGTGCTGGGTTGGGGCTTATTCATAATGGGTGATTCAACTCCTTTGGTAGGATGATGTGCTAGCTGCAATAGACACGGGCGTGTCCTTGGTTGAAAATTTCCATCTGACTTTTGCTCCCTAGAAGCAGTTTCATGATCAATATCACGTTCTCGAGTTACAGACTCGTTCTGCGAGACAATCCGCTCCATAGTCGTAGTTGAGGTAGGAGCTTTTGCATACGCATGGAATCCAAAACGTTTTTGCTCATAAGGACTCTTGGGCGTCAACGACGGACTCCTGGGTACAAACGACCGTGACCTACCTCTCGATTGATACTCCGGAGCGATTTGAGGTCTCAATACTTCAATTGGAGAAGTTGCATCAACAAAGCCTCTCCTTGGCGAATATGGTACGAGATGATTTGGTTTCATAGTTTGCTTCATTGACTCTGACACGAGTTTTAGTGATGGTTTCGATTGGTAGCGGTGATGATTACGTGAAGACGGCTGCTGGGCTGCGTGGAATGATGAAGGTGTTGCTCTTGGCGTGGCAAATGATTCAAACGAGGATTTTCTCCCCACGGGCTCTGACGTAATTAATGATGGCAAAAGCAGATGCCTTGTTGATAGGTGATCTCGAGTTCTCATATCATTGATATTATGGTCTTTACTTTGAGTTGGCCCTTCGTCAAATTGGTCATATGTAGATAAGGTAGATTTCGATGAGACAGAATCAGCAACGCTGATTTTACTTTCGCTTCTCTCAATGCTACTGACTTCATCTTGATGATAGCCGCTCTGCTTCACACTTTGTTTGCGCTTCTCAGAAGTCTCTCGCAATTTAGACAAGTAGCTTGATGACGTGGAGAGTCTTTCGTCCTGAAGTTTACACAAATAGTTCGAGGATGGTGAGAGAGGTTTAGACATGCCATTGTTGAGGTTGACTGAACCATCATTGGCATCAATGTCATCATCACATTGTGGGGGGTCCAGTTTCGTATCTACATTCCCTGTCACATCCACCTGTGTTGTTAAAATCGATTGGTGACTTCCGACGCTACCTTGATGACTTCCAATGCTCCCATGGTGACTTCGGATGCTTCCTTCAAGACTTTTCACACCTTTCATATGACTGTACTGCGAAACTGATGCTGCTGAAAACATGTCTCCGTGAGTAGATTCCGCATCGACATGATTGGGTAGTATGTCTTTTTCCTCTGACTTGTCAGTATTGTCTAGATCAATTTTCACGACAATACCTTCACACTTTGACTCCCTCTCCTCTTCGGGCTCTAGTTTAGCTGTTGCCTTATTAATCTTCTTCTTATGATCATTCCTAGCTTTTACCATCTCGTCGAGTGCCTCGCGTGCATTGGCTGCAGCTAATTCTGCTTCTCGATGCTTGCGTAATGCGTCGGCTTCAAATTGGGCAATTCGTTCCTGTTGCAATTGAAAGCTGGAAGAGATTTCAGCAATTGAATTAGAAGAAGATTGAGACGCTTTCGCTAAAGTTGCTTTAAGAGCTGCTGTGAGCTCCTCTTTTCCGGCCTTTCCATGGAATGAAATAGGAGACGGATCATTCTTGTTGGAACCTACAGATGATGGCGACAAAACAGTTGGTCGAACGGATCCTTTACTGTGCACACTGTAAGTCGACTTATGTGATTGTACTACAAATGATCCCGACGAAGGATCATTCCTGTTCGACAGTGGTGATAAGACAGCGGAATCATCCCTTTTACTACGAATACTCATACTCGACTTCTGTGACTGTACTACAAATGATCCCGACGAAGGATCATTCCTGTTTGACAGTGGTGATGAGACTCTAATACTCTTACTCGACTTTTGAGATTTTACTACAGATGATCCCGAAGTTGAGTCATTCCTGTTCGACGGTGGTGACAAGACATCAGAATCATCATTTCTACTTCGAACACTCATGCTCGACTTCTGCGATTGTACAATAGATGATCCCGACTGCACACTAGATATTGACTTCTGCGATTGCACTGATGATGGATTATTCTTTTTGAGCCCATAAGTTGGTGGCGATAAAAGAAGAGCAATCTCCTCAGTCGACAGTAATTGTTCGGCAGCAGCTAGCTTGGACTGAATAGAGCTCCTATGTTCTTCAGTCAAAGTTGATTTTTGAGATTGAACAGATGTCAAGTCATTCTTCATTGATCCAGCTGATGATGACGATGATGTACCCGACATTATAATGGACAGCTGTGTGGATTCATATTGAGGCATGATCGAATTTTCATCAAACGGCAGAACTGTCTTCTCTTCACGCATTACTTGCAAAGCCTCATATTTCTTCTCGTCATCTGGCAACAAGGAATCTTCTAGTACTGCATATAATCCTGGTGTTGTTGGGGGTGGATATCCAATCATGTCTGACAAATGATCATGATGAGATATCGACTTGGTCGAGGAAAAGGACATGGCACTGATAGAGTCGTGATCGCTCTGCGGTGGTGTGGCTGGAATGATTTCGTTTTGCTTCGTAGCAAACCCGGAGACTTCAAGATTCTGGTGAATCTGGGTTGCCTTTGTCATAAGCGCCCTATGACGAAGTTCCTCAAAGAAGACATCCCGTTTATATACAACTACTTCGTCTGATGAAGTCGTTAATTGCTGCTTCTCATAACCAGCCACGCTGCCATCATCATTAAACACAAAGTTCTTCATGCTATTCTCCCAAGCTGGCATGTAATACTTCTGTCGACCGGTGGAATGATCTTTTGCTAGGTTGTTTATTGTTGTGCGCTTCTCTTTGAGCTCGGGAGAAGCTGTAACGGCAGGTGGTGCTGGTGCTGGAGATGGTTCCTCTTTCACATCAATAGGCATGCTGGCCTTAGCATCTGAGGCTACATTCTTTGGGCTAATGGAACGTTCTTTTAACAGAGTATTTATGGTCGGACGAGGTATGATCAGTGGAGCTTTTTTGTTCGATTCCCCTGCAGACGGAATTTCATAATCGAAGAGAAGCGAACCCAAACCCGGTGTGCTTTTGCTGATCGATGCTTCTTCATGAGAAGTTGTTATTAAGGCAATTTTAGATTCTTTGATACTTGCTATCTTGGATGACGACACGCTTGCAGAAGTAGCACAGTCAATACCTCCTCTCTTCACTTGACTCATGGTGCACACTAGATCATTCAGTATTCCATCGGTTTCTTGAATGATTTTCGTCGCAAATGCTTTACCCTTGGCATAACATGCATTTGGATCAATGAGTTCATCACTCACACCAACCATATGTGTATTTACTGGTTTGACGTTGATGTTTGGTGATTCACACGATGTATGAGCTTCTTCTACCTCGTGTGTCAATTGACACTGTGAGCTCACAATTACAGCTTCCTGTGACATTTTGTCTTCGCCGTGGTCATCCTCCTTCGTGGAAATTAGGGTTGGTGCAGCGACATTGGTTTCCACCGCCGCTTCGACATGATGGCTCGCTTGTTCTAAACGAGGTGCTGGCTGAACTGCCAGCTGCTGCTGCTGCTGCCTAACCCGGTTATAGAATTGTAATACAAGTGCATTCCTACTGCGAGTGTTCGACGATTCTTCTACCTCCTTACGTTCCCCTGCTTGTCCTTCTAAAGTGAAATCCGTAGACGCATCTTCTACTGCCACAACTCTATGTACCTCTTCACTCACTACTTCATTCACCTCGTGTTCTAATGGACGTTGAACATAGACACTAAGTACTGATCTCTGGGATATGCTGTCCTCACTCTCCTCATTCGTCATCTCAACAATATAGTCGGACGTATTCTCTTTTTCTTCGTAGAATTCTGAAGGCGCATTACTTTCCGTCTCGTTGTGCTCCGATGGACGTCCGTTGCTACTACCCGAAACCCAAATATCTTCCGATCGTTCGTCTGTATCATTGTCAAGAAGTTTAAGCATATGCTCGATGTCGTCACTTTCGCACCCTTGAACAGGAGTAGACACACGTGTTGTGTTCCTTGTGTCACGTACGTCGAATGAGAAACGCGACAGTTCGATCCCATCATTAGTAACGTTGATTACACTCTCATCCACGCGCCATCGTCGCTGGGCATCACCACTACTGAATTCATTACGAGATTCAAGCAGTGCGATTTCCTCTTCCTCTTCACTGCTTGATAGCTTCTTCCCAGTTGCTAACGAGATCATCTCATCCATACAAACTACACATCGCACAATCCCACGATGGCTCATTAATGGGACATTGCAGTCAGTGCACTTGACAGATGTTACCTGATACCCCTGTAGCATCTTCTTGGCTATTTTCTTTGCCACCGTCGTCCCATCGAGTGGTCCTTTTTTAGGTGGTACTGTTACTATAGTACCATCGACGCCATGATCCATCGACGCGGGGATTGTCGATCGCTCGATCATTGTGGTCTGCTGCTGCTGTTGCTTATTGTTTCCGGTAGTTCTTGTTGTAATTTGCGATAGATCAATTATTACATTGCCGCTGCTTGGGCTCTGCTGTGCTTTGCGATTCCATATCCACATCTCGAGAGCTAGGAGCGTTGGGGAAGCAACGTTATCGATTAGTGCGACGAGGCCCTCGATGTTCTAGTCGACCCAACTCAGGGAAAAGCCTCGCGATTTGCGATTTCCCCACCCAACGCTCTCTCTCAACGGACATCCCGCCATAGTCTAAAACTCTAAAAAGAAGAATCGTAAGGTTAAGTGGCACAAAGTGGCGCCCAGCGCTAGCTCAGCCACTTAACTTAGATGGCGTTGTCATCGTGGACCAAAGGTGTCGGCATTCCCAATGACGATCGGCGGATCAACGTATGGAGTCTCAATGGCTTCGGTGAACCAGTCCTTACCGGTGGGATGTACACACCTGATGAAACACGAATCCTTGATCGTGTGATTACTGAGTACTGTGCCTCGAGGAATGTGACGTTAACACAGCTTTGTGGGGGTGATGATCATAAAAAGTTTGACAGAACCTGTCGCGGTGCATGGAAGGAAATCTCAAAATGCTTACCACACCGCACAGTCTTATCCGTGTACCGTAAATCAATACGCAAGTATCATGGTATGATGAGAGGGAAATGGAGTGAGGAGGAGGTTGTTTCATTATTCCGACTTGTGGATATACATGGCCGACGATGGCGGTTAATACAAGGCAAGCTTGGACGGAGTGATGTGGATTGTCGTAACAAGTATGAAAGCTGTAATACTAATTATCAACGTGGGAAATGGAGTGTAGAGGATATTGAATTGCTATTGCAAAAGGTGCGTGAATCGTTGGACGTGCCATTCGAGAAGGAGGAGAATGAGAAAGACATGGATGTTAGAGAGATCAATTTGTACACAATTGAAAATGATACGAAAATTTCATGGGTCGCCGTGAGCAACAAAATTAATCGGGGGAGGATGGACTGTTACTTCAAATGGAAGCTTATGACACGACGATCGAATCGGAAGGCAGCAAAAATCGGTTTGGAACCAATACCAATGGCGAGAGAATCATTAAAATTCGACGTACGGTCAGAATATCATCGTTGGAAGGCAACGAAGCATGATCTTCCCTCCTCCTCATCCTCGCCTCTTGACCCCTCTGTTTCCAACATTTACAGTGAAGTCGATCGACTATTCTTTAATGCCAATAAGGATACTGTCACAGTCAAAGACATCATTCAGTCAATAGTCAAACATTTCCACCTTCCAAATATCGATATGAGGATGAAGAAGCTAATCAAATTGAGACTGACTGACCTAATTAATGGACGTATTCAGCTGGAAGATGGAGAAGACGACATTGATCATGAAGCATGCATCTCAACGCCACATGTGACGATGAGTTTTGACAAGATCGATGATGACAATCCTCAAAAACTTCGTTCGATAAGATTATTGGAATCCATTGTTGATTCACGGGCTACACGTTATTCAGATGTCCCTTATGCAATGCGTAATGAATTGGAAGAATTGATTGACACGTATGCAACCACCGCTGATATGGATTTACCACTATGGAAACTGTCACAGGTTGTGAAAGACCTAGTTTCAAGTTGAATGTTGCCGGCCAATCATCTGAGACAAGCTCTATGATTGCAGGAAGTGTGGTAAATGCAGATTGGTAATATCACAAATTTGGAATCACAATTATACTGTCCATAATATATCTTCAAAAAAAAATCTCTCTCTAAGCAAAGGACCCAGTACATCCCCAATGATTAGGCGTATGATAATCATTCAAATGTATCCAATGATTGGCCGCCAATTTCTTCCCTTTAATAACGTCCTTCGCTTCATGATACATTCGTTTATCCCAAAACTCCGGATTGTCATCCATAACTGATGGCCAAACTAATGCACGTCCTTTCTTAGGTTTAATGGCCAAATCAAGTTGATTAAAGTATGTCTCACCACCCTCTTCTACGTCGGACAGACTTTTGGTTTTGGGTTATACGCAGTGTTGGAAATAGAAAATTAGTGACGACAACAAGGAGAACAGAACAAAGCAATCATTTTCAAATAAAATATATATCATGAATAACTCGTTTACTCACTACAAGAAAAATGTCATAATCCTATGCCCTGCGGGTGTATCATCATACGCACTCGTATCATGATGAGATCGATAGAACTGATTCTTATCATATTGCAATAGCTGGAATGATTCATAATTAACTTGAGGAATGCTATATTAGATATTTGAATAGAGGGAGAAATGCAACATTGTAAAGACAATTAGACATTAACAAGCAAGTAGCGCAAGATAAAAAAAGTATGTATATGTATCTCTTACCCCGTGATTTCTTCAATCTTCTTTGTGGCACTCTGTACACCCGCTAATCGTTCACATTTATGCATACACCAGGCATTGGCACTCGTACGCGTCTGACTTACAATCTTGGCCTGTTCGCCTAATTCACTCTTCTCACCCTGATCGGTACTACGTTCATACCCCTCAATTTCACCTCCACGGATTAAGTCACGTACTTCGGTGTTGGTTAAGAAATTATCAAATACAACTACCCATGGTGCACCCTCTTTGATCTTATCACCACCAGTGGCATTGTACTTTACTGGATCGGGCGCCGAAACGACCTCAAAGCCATACAACTCTTTTAACGTATCATCATTGGCCCACTTATCAAATAATTTATTCAAATCGCCCGCCTGCCATGCATTCGGCGGAGTTTTTAAATTCTCCAAACTACAACGCTTTTTGGGATCGATGAGTTCCCTTGAATTTAAATGCACATCGCACGACTCGCAGCAATGTACAATCATCCATCCTGGACTGCGTGTGCATCCCCCAGTCTCGGCTTGGGATTTGCATATACTAAATCGATCTTGGCAAGGGTTCGTCGACGGGCCGGAATTTTCGGGTACGATGAATTGCTGGTTGCGTCGTCCGACACGATACGTCAATCGCGCCTCCTGATCCGTGCCTGGATTGGCGAATAGTCCTTCTTTAACGCCATGACGCGTCACGAAGAAGGTGTGTCCCACGTAGGAATTTAACGACGTACTTTCATTCTGAACCAGGTTGCCCATGAGCAGACCATAATCGCCGTCGTCGAAGTATACATCCACGCGGTATGGCGATTTGTTCGTAATTGTGATCGAAAGTTCTTCACTCGATGGGATGCTCGAGTCGATACTCACGTCGACTTTCGCCAAGTCTTGCGCAGTCTCGGTCGTCAAAGTCGTAACGACGTTGCCATCTGCGTCGATAGTTGCCTCGCCGACATTTTTTCCTTCTGAAACTGCCGTCGTTAACGTAAGCAGCAGCATCATCATCGCCGTCAGGCATTGCATCAGTAATAATCTCTTCATTGATAAATACGGACCGAGAGCCTCGATGGAGTTAAACACGAACCAACGATGTCAGTAATAATGGCTCCCTGGCGCATGCACCTTCAGCGAGTAATTTTTCGATTCTTTTGCCGTCTGGCCCCCGCCCTCTCAAACTTTTCTCCTTAATCGTGCTCATCACTTTTGTTAGAGTACCCTCCCTTCCAGTACTTTCGTGATGAGCGGCGGACGTGGTAGGGGTGTGAACGTCAACAAGCCAGCATGGCTCGTGGCAAAGGAACGAGAAGAGGCTGAACAGAATGCCGGGATTGGTGGTGGTGGTGGTTTAAGTGGAAATGGGGATACCGACGATGGTAAGTTTGCCAACGCTGCTCCTACTAATGGTGGTGGTAATTATACTCATGGGGAGCAGCGAGATCAGTTTGGCCGAGTCGTTGCGATGGCGGGGGAGAGAAACGGTGGCAGTGGCAGTGGCAGTGGTGGAGGGGACTCTCCCGGTAGGGGAGGACGTCGAGATGATGATCGACGTCGGGATGACAATCGTCGGGATGACAATCGTCGTCGCGACAACCGCGACCGACGCGGTGGTGGAGGAGGGAGTAGTGGACGACATGATCGTCATCGAGATGACCGTGGTAAGCGTCCAGCGTCGCATATGCGATTCCGATCCTATGAGGAAGAACGTGACTGGCTTGATGATCGACGTCGTGGTCGACGATCCCGTCGCAGTCGATTTGACGTTGAGCCTACTCCCGAACAACTTGCTGAGGATGAGGCACGTGCCGTACTCGAAAGTATGATGCCGGCAACGAATAGGACGGGTGGATTAGGTGGAGGTCCGACCGGTGCTAACGTTGGGTTGAATGCAGGAGGTGGACCGAAGTGGGAAGCACCATCATCATCATCATCATCATCATCGGCCGTCCAACCGCAGCAGACAAGACATGCACGACGTCTGTATGTTGGTAATATTCCTGACCTGTCAGAGGATGATGTGCATACCTTCTTTCGTAATGCGATATGTAATTCCATCATTCTTGATCCAGCTACCAACCCCAACGCCGCTTCTCAAAAAGCGCAGTACGTGGATAACGATCCCATCATCAGCGTATACATTAATCGTGAACGTCGCTTCGTTTTTCTTGAATTTAAGACTATGGAAATTACATCGGCGTGTTTGGCACTTGACGGGATAGATGTTATGGGACAAGGGAAGGTCAAGGTCAAGCGTCCTAATGATTACAATGCCGCGTTAGCACCACCAATCAACTCGCCATTGAAGCTGGACATTGCAAGACTAGGGATTGTTAGTCCAACAGTTCCTGATGGCCCGAACAAAATATTCGTGGGTGGATTACCATATCATCTTAATGAAAGTCAAGTGTTGGAATTACTTGGTGCATTCGGTCCAGTGAAGGCATTCCATCTTGTGAAGCAAGATAATAATGCTATAACAAGTAAGGGGTATTGCTTCGTTGAGTACTCCGATCCTAATATTACACAAATTGCATGCATGGGACTAAATGGAATGGATATGGGGGGTGGAAAGCAGCTAAGCTGTCGTATGGCTGCACAACAGTTCGCGGGTGGTTTTGATCAGGGAGGAGGTGGAAGCTTTGGTACGACGGTCGCAGCATTGCCTGCCATGACGAGTGTCGTTGATGGTTTTGATGTTGATGCACTCCTCACGCAGGCACTGGGAGGTGCCGGCGGAGGGGGGGCGGCACCGATGGCAGGAGGAGGGATGATGCCCGGCATGATTAATTCAGCCATGATTATGCAACAACAGCAACAGCAGCAGCAGCAACAACAGATGATGGGCATGTATGGGGGAATGGGAATGATGACACAGCAGCCTCAGATGCTGCAGCAGCAACAGCAGCAACCTCAAATGCTCATCTCCGATCCGATGGCAGTGGCTAACGCAGCTGCTAATGCACTAGATGCCGCGTTTGGTGGAGGAGGCACTGCGGGGGTATCTATGGCATTACCACCTGTTCCAGCATTGACTACCACTTCCGCTCCCACAAGGGTGCTTGTCTTGCTCAACATGGTAATGGACGAAGACCTCGCGACAGATGATGATCACAAGATGCTTGAGGAGGAGGTCCGTGAGGAGGTATCACGGTATGGCAAGCTGATTTCTATGAAGATTCCAAGGCCTCAGGTAAGCATCCTTTTTTTCTCTTTTGATGTTTTACTTTACGTCATGCGACATCTCATTTTTGTTGATATGCTCATTAACACGAATAGGATGGATATGCGTCTAGCGCTGTTAAGAAGATCTTCCTTGAATACGCTAGCTCAAATGATAGCTTGAGCGCTGAAAAAGAGTTGAAAGGAAGAGCGTTTGGTCCAAACGTTGTCGATTGCACGTTCTTTAGCGAAGAGGATTATTCCAGAGGAATTCTCAATTAGCCCATCGGCACATGAAGATGCCTTGGAAGAAAGATGTTGTGTTTCAGGATGTTGTGATTTGCTTGCGTCATTGGATTGTTTCGATCAAATTATGTGTTGATATCCCTCTCGAATACTCTCGCGCGTTCGCAGTACAGCATACATTGGGTTTAACCTATACCATGTAAAGATGATGAAGGGTATTGTCTAGAAAAAAGGAGTAAAAATGATTGGGGTCACATACCGATTCTATTTATTGGCTAATTTTTATACACCTTTTGT
>Ga0247831_1005443_pt1 | contig 15919 bp, 10 predicted proteins | sample LaCruzMarch2015__9_FD_192406 | JGI IMG/M metagenome (GOLD analysis project Ga0247831, IMG submission 192406) | Freshwater microbial communities from meromictic Lake La Cruz, Castile-La Mancha, Spain - LaCruzMarch2015_1m | ecosystem: Environmental > Aquatic > Freshwater > Lake | place: Spain... | reverse complement strand
CATGTGGAGCACGACTATGCCGAGGTGGAGCGCGCACTGTCCTGCCTCAAGCCGGGCGGGCACCTGCTCATCTTCGTTCCCGCCCTGCCCCAGCTCTATGGCAAAGCCGACGAGCTTTTTGGCCACTTCCGGCGCTACACTAAAGAGCGGTTGCTGGATCTCTTCGCCAAGCAGCCAGTGGAGATTCTGCGCTGCCACTACTGGGACATTTTGGGTGTGTTGCCCTGGTGGGTATCCTTCGTGCTCCTGCGCCGCGGCGTGATGAAGAGCGGCATGGTCAAGCTGTATGACACTGTCGTCGTGCCCGTGGCCCGCCTGCTGGAAAAGTGCATCACGCCCCCCCTGGGCAAGAATTTGATCCTGGTGGCACGCAAAGCCCCATAGCCATTTCCTCGGTATGATCCGCATCATCCTCTTTTGGCTGCTTCAGGCGCTGTGGTTGGCCGGACTCGGCCGGATCGTTCAGCAGTGGTGGTGGAAGAGGCAACGCGTTGGGCCGGCGGAAACGATCTGGCTAGGCCTAGCTGTGGCGGTGATGTTTGCCCAGCTGTGGCACTTCGTTTGGCCGATCAACGCAGCCTGCACCTCTGTGCTCATCGTCGCTAGCCTGCCGGGGCTCTGGCTACTGTGGAAAGAACGGCACGACATGGCCTTGCAGCGCAAAGACCTGATCTTCTGGGGTGGACTCTTGCTGCTGATTGCCCTGATCGCAGCAAGCCACGTTGCCGTCCGCAGCATCATCGTAAGCGACACGAGACTCTATCACTTGAATGTGGTGCGCTGGAACAATGAGTTTCCTGTCGTTCCTGGCTTAGCCAATTTGCACCAGCGCTTCGGTGTCAACTCAACCTGGCTGCTCTACTCTTCCCTCCTCGACATCGGCTGGGCTGAGGGACGCAGTGCATGGCTGGTCTCAGGCCTGCCATTGATGCTCGTCATCGCACAATGGATGGCCGTCTTCTTCCTTCGCCACGGACCAGAGCACGTGCCCGCCAAAATCTACTGTCTGCTGACCTTGCCCTATCTTTTGGACCTGATCGAAGGCTTGCGGCCCAATCTCTACTATGACAAGCCTCCACTGTTGCTGCTGCTGGTGCTCGGCTTGCATTTGCTGAAAGCGCCGTGGCTGCGACGAACGAGCGAGCCAAGCACCGACTGGCGTCCCTCAGCGCTTTGGTGTCTCACAGCGGCAGCGCTGGCATTCACCTTCAAGGCCTCAACGGCAACGGCGCTGATCTTTGTCTCGTTAGCACTTATCTATCAGTGGTGGCGCACCAAGGGTCAAACCACCGACTTGGTCAAAATCTGGGCGCTACCCACTCTGCTGGTGCTGGGATACATGCTGACCAATGTGGTGATTTCGGGTTGGCCCTTGTTTCCCTTGGCCATCTTGGGCGTGCCAGTTTCCTGGGCACAGCCGCGCGAGGATGTCGTCGCCTTCCACCGCTTGATCGTCGACTGGGCACCGCTGCAAAGCAGTGAAGGCATGACCAAAGTGCGCGAAGGCTTCTGGGTCTGGTGGCCTCTCTGGTTGCAGATGTTCGCGAAGACAGCAGAACATTTCATGGCGGTAGTCTGCTTGATAGGCTCCACCTGCATGGTTTGGGCGTTCATGACCAAGCCGCTCCATCGCTACCCCTGGCAGACTTGGGCCGTATTCGGACTGTCAGCCATGGGCGCTGGTGGCATCGCCTTTTGGATGATCACGGCCCCAGATCTTCGCTTTGGGGATGGCCTGTTCTACTTCTGGTTCGGCATTTGGGGCACCCTGACGGCTCCATTACTCATACGCAGCCACCGACTACAACTCATGGGGGCTGGCGTGCTATGCCTGATTTTAATCTCCTGGGTTCGCCCCGTGCTGCTACCTTGGCTGCCGTTCCACACCATCAACGTTAGTCGTGCACGCTCAGATGAGGTGATCGCCAAACAAAGCCCGGGCACCCCGACGATCTGGACGCCTCTCGATCGGACACTGGACATGCTCGGCGACAGCAAGCTCCCCTCCGCCCCAACTCTCGACCCGCGGTTGAGAATGCGCGACCCGAATGACTTGGGTGCTGGCTTCTACCTGGCCGAGCCAGAGCCTTCTCCGACTCAGCCCAAGTAAGGCACCCTTCAAAGTCCCTCAAACCACGCCGAGTCTGGCTCCGCATAGGGGCGGAAGGTCTCGTCTGTGCCGGCCTGCTCGTTGTGCAGGATGGCACGGTGCATACCCAGGTTCGCGGCTTTCGGGCTATCGATCAGGCTAGCGCTGTCGTTGGCGCTCATCTGGAAGACCAGACGCATCTCGAACTCGGTCAGCAGCTTCCGGCTCAGGAAGCGGGTGACGTTGTTGTAGGTGTCGAAGGTGGCGATGACGTGCATGCCTTGGGTGCTGCCTTCGGTGACCAACGTGGTCAACTGGCTGGCCGTGCTAGGGCCCGAGTCGCTGCTGCCGAACGAGAAGTCCAGATCGTCATCGGCCTTCAGCTTCTTGAATTTGTGCACGCCGTGGATGAACACAAAAACGGGCAGCGCATCAGGGCTCTCGCCTGCGGTGCGGGCCTTCAAATCCTCGGACAATTCGGTCATTACGTCTGCAAGCTGGTGCCCCTGCACCACCTGCAAGCCGTGCGACGCGACCTTGAAGAACTTCTCTAGCAAGCGTGCGTCTGGTGTATCGGCAGGCGTGATGTGGATGAAGATGAACTTCGCCGTGCCAGCCGGATACTGCGCGACCAGGGACACGAGCGAGACACCGAGCATGGACAACGTGATCTCCTCGCGCTGGCCAACGACCAGTAAATGACTGCCGCTCTGGCGATGGAACACGGCTTCGGTCGGTCCCTTGATCGAGTTCGGGGCACCAAGCCAGATACGACCTGCGGCAGGAGCCGTGGTCGGCTTGGTGCGCAGAGCAGTGGCGAGCAGTTCATTCTCGCGCACTTCGGCAGGCGCATTGCCTTCGAAGACAATCGGGCCGCCGCGCTTCGAGGGATGTGCTTCCGCGAGGTCATGCACCTTGTGCAGCCACGCATCGCGCTCGTCATCGCCCAGCCAGCAGACCTGGAAGGGACTGTTCCCCTCAATGGCACCTGCCGCATCGTTGTAAATGCCTTCACCGGGGCGAGTCAGCAGGCGCGGGGCCGCATTATTCTCGTCCATGATCAGGTAGGCATCGGCTTCGTTACATTGCAGCGCCACACGAATGACCATCTGGCCCATCGTCGCGCGAGCCAAGGTGAAAGCGCCGCCCAAGGTCTGCGAGCCGAGCAGCACGTGAATGCCGAACGCACGGCCTTGTCGCACGATGCGGTCGAAGAGCACGGACGCTGTTTGCGAGATGGTGTCGTCCTCGACGAAGAACTCCTGGAACTCGTCAATGATGAGCAGGCTACGGGGCACCGACTCCTTGCCACCGGCCTTCTTGTAGCCTGCAATGTCTTGCACACCGAGCTTGCGGAACATGTCGCCGCGACGCTTCAGCTCTTCATCTACGCGCTGCAGCACGCTGAGTCCGAACTCGCGATCCGACTCGATGGCAATGACTCGTGCATGGGGCAGCTTGGCATTGGCGTAGCACTTGAACTCAACGCCCTTCTTGAAGTCGATGAGGTAGAACTCCACCTGATCGGGATCGCAATACAACGCGAGGTTGGTGATGATGACGTGGAACAGCGTCGATTTACCGGAGCCCGTCTTGCCCGCGAACAGAGCGTGCTGCCGCGTGCCCTTGCCAATGGCGAGGTATTGCAGCTTCGTCGCACCCGTGCGGCCCACGGGCACACGCAGTTCGTGCGTCGTGTCTTCATGCCACAGGGCGTCGGCCTTGGGCGCGATCTGGGTGAAAGGCACCTGCACCACATTCGAGTCGATGCTCGCCTTGCCGACCTTGCCCAGCAGCGGCACGGCCAGTTCATCGCTAGGCGCGGCATCCATCGTCAGCACCGCGTTGTTGGGCGCGCCTTCGACGACGAAGCGACCGCTCTCGGCGCGCAGGCAGACACTGTTTTGCCGCAGTTCATCCGGCACAAAGCCATCGGGCAAGCCTTGGCGCTTGTCCCAATGAATGAGCGTGAAGACCCCACAGCGTGGACCGCTGACGGCGATGCTTTGCAGGCGCTTCGCTGCGACATCACTGAAGTTCGCGGGAAAGTCTGCAACAACGAGGAAGTGATATTTCTCCGCAACGCTGCCCGCCTGCTCGTTGTATTGCGTGATCGTTACGTATTCGTTGCGCAGATACATCTGGATGACCTTCTCGATGTGGTCACTCAGCTCGGCCAAGCGCTCCTCGATCTGATCGCGCTGAGTCCAGATGCGGCGGTTGATCAGCGTCTCTTCATAGTCACCGAGGTGCATGACCCCAGCGAAGTTTTGCCCCAGGCCCACTGGATCAATGATGGTGAAGCATACCTTGCCCGGAGGCGTCGCACAGAGCAGGCGCAGGACGACGTTGTTGATCGCGGCACTCGATTCGCCATCGCTCACCGAGTTCGTCTGGATCAAGATCGAGCCCTGCTGCGGATACGCGAGCATCAGAGGCTGCTCGATCAGCGCCGGCCCTGGCAAGGCAAGGCGTTCATGTTTCGGCAGAGACTCGGCTGACAGATTCAGCGTGACACTGCCAAATTTCGTCCCAGGGCTAAAGGTCGCAGGCGGCTGCCAGGCATCAACCAGAGACTTGCTCCAGTCAGGCACCTTGGCCTCAGGCGCTTCGCAGAGCCGGGCCAGTTCATCGTAGACAGGTTGCACCTTGAGCTGCCAGTTTGCCTCCAGCACAGAGAGTTCATCCTCTTCTTCACCGGACAGCACAGCCAACTCGCTACTCAGCACCTTGCCGTGCCGCTCGCGCTCGGTGGCGGCCTCGGTGTCGATCTTGCGCTGAAGCTCCTCACGCTGAGACGCGATGAAGCGCAGCTTGGAATGCAGCAGCGCATCATTCTTCTCCAGCAGCAGCGGCACCTTGTAGGTCAGCTTTTGTTTCACCACTTCTTCGAAGTCAGCCTGCACATCGTCCACATTGCCCCACTGCTTTTTGATCTTCTCCATAGCGGACTCGAACTCATCCTTGATGGCCTTGGTCTGCGTGTCGCACTCCGTTTCATTCAAGTTGCGACCCACCGCATGAACGGCGCGCGCTGAGTTCAAGAGCTTGGCGATCGCCTGCGCACTGTCCGCGGCCTGTCGCTTGCCCAGGAAGTGCAGGCACAGCACCACGACTAACCACACGCCGACCACGAGCACCGCCTTCTCGATGGCCATCTGATCCGCGCCCATACCGAAGAGCACCGCCCCGCCGATGACCAGTGCCAGCAGCATAGCCATGGGCAGCGACATGACCGTGAAGAACTGCGGGATGAAGCGCTGGCGGAAGGCTGTCAGCTGCTCCCGCGCCTGCGGCAGATGCTGGTCCAGCCAAGCCATGACCTCGCTGTGTTCCTTCAGCTCCGGCACGCTGGCAGGCTTCTCTTGCAGCAGCTTCAGGAAGCTACCGTAGCCGCTGAAAAAGCCGCAAGCGGCGCGCTCCAGCGGAGCCAGCTTCTCGTCCTGTGCCGATAATTCGGCGGACTTTGTGTCAAAGGTCGCCGTCGTCTGCTTCAGATCATCGCTGCGCTTCCGCTCGATCACCACGCGCTTCACCTGTACCTTGCCCAGGAAGCGTTCGCGCGCGTCCTGCGACATGCGCGACATGTTGCGCACACCACTGTTTTGGAAGCGCTTGATATGCTTCTCACGCGCCACGTGCGTGTCCTCCACCTGCTGCACCAGCGCGTGGGTAGTCGTGTCATTCTCCGTCGTCTGCGCCGCCAGCTTGTCCTCCACCACCTTCATGGCGTGCTGGAATTTCCGCTCCACATTAAAGCGGCGCGTGCGCAGGCGCGCGGTCAGCGCTTCCTCGGCTTGCGCAGTGCTCCCGGCGGTGTCTTGCAGTTGGCGCAGAAGCTCCAGGCTCCGGCGTGTGCTCAGGTCGTTGGTGTTACTCACAGTCGTGTCTTACCTTTCTCAGCAGTTGGTCCATTTCTTCCATGATCGACTTCGCGCGGACGACGACCTGCGGCAGCTTCGCCAGATACGTGCGCTCGAAGTCCAGCGCCTTCTCATCCCGCCAGTAGCCGCGCGTGGTCTGCCAGCGCACGGCCAGCTCCTTCACCGCTGCTTCTAGATTGGCCGCTCCGATTCGTGCACTCATGCGGGGGATGAACCGGCCTCCTCTGCCGTGGTTGCGGGTGGCGTGGACAAGACGGGCGATCTCTCCGCATACGCATCCAGCGCGCGGATCAGTTGCGCCATGTGGATGATCGCCTGCGGAATGTCGAAATCGATGAACTGCGTCACACCTTCCAGCTTCTTCACCATCGGCTGCACCGTCGTTTCAAAGGAGCGCGACCAGTGCTTTACCACCTTCAGCTTTTCCTCGGCGGCTTGCAGCGCGGTCTTGGCCTTGCGCACCGCCTGCTGCTGCACGGTCGGGTTGTCGATGAATTCCGACATGCGCGCACTCATCAGCTCTGCATCGGCCTGCTCCAGGCGTTGGGTCAGCTTTTTCACCAGCGCCTGATAATAAGGGACGCGGTCCGTCTCGATCCACAGCCGGGTGCGCTTCACCTCGTCGCTGGCCTGGTCGATGGCCTTGCGAGCGCGATTTTGAAACACGATCATGCCGGAGCGAAAGGCTTCCAGTTCGTCGATGCTGCGGACTTTTGCGTCAGTGGCCATGCGTCAGGATTAGCGTTGCGACAAGTATTCCTCGATGCGTTGGGCCTTGCGCAGCAGGTAGGGCGTGTGCTTCTCGGAGACTTCCAGGAACTTACGCATGGCCTTCATGGTCGTGATGAACTCCTCAGCGAATTTCGCGTGCTCGTCGTCCTGCCAAGTGCTGCCCAGCGACGCGAACCGCGCCTGGAGCGAGCCCGCGCGGGTCTGCAAGTCGTCGTTGAAGCGCTTCAGCTCCTTGGCGAAGCGCCGCACCTCCTCGGGGTCCATGATGGCTTGTGACATAGGCGCATAAGAGTAGCAGGGCGGAGCGCGAGTTCCAAGCGTGCAATCGGAGGATTTCGTGGGAAACAACGCGACCGAGCAACGAGCCGGGACATTCGTGCCCCGTTGTGACTGGCCTCTTCGAGGCCGGACCTAAAGCGGTGAGCCAAGACAGAGCGCCTAGCGACCAACACATCCGTCCCAAGCGCTGCGACAGATGTTCCAGGCGCAACGACGGATATCGCAAGGCTTGTGAATCTCAACAAAGCCCCTTTGGAGTCTCGATAAGCCCGTCCGTCTCAACAAAAGCGATCCCAGTCTCATCAGCTCGACACAATCCAAGAACGCAACCACCTACGGAAGTCGGCGGGGCCGAGGCACCACAGCTCACTCGGCCCTGAACATGCAGCAGCGGAAAGGAGGTTAGGCCTCCGGCCTGACAACGGCGAGCGGACATCCTGTCCGCCAACCCCCAAGACGCGAGCACCGCAAGACGCATTGACTCCGACAGCGCCAATGACGCGTTCTATCCCAGCCCAGGGCAACGCCCTGGGTCGGGCCGTTCCCTCCGGTCGAGCCCTGAAGGGGCGACCCATACACGGCGAGATCGCAAATTCAGCCTTGGCCAGCGCAAGCCCCCGCACATGGACATTCCCGCCATGCCGCACGCAGAATCCCACAGGCTTGACTTCCTGGCAAAAACCTGGGCAGATGCGGCGTTGTTTACCGTCTCTGTAAGTCACCTCAACCCGCTCTCACGCTATGTTCCGCATCCCTGGAGTTCCTGGAAAAGACCTGTGCGACACGCACCTCGGCATCTCACGTCGCGACGTTCTGCGTGTCGGCGGCGCTTCAATGCTCGGCCTGACGCTGAACAACATCTTCCGTGCGCAGGCTGCGACTGGGGCTGTGGGCGCTGGCCGTGCAGGCTGGGGCAAGGCGAAGAGCGTGCTCATGATTTACCTGCAAGGCGGCCCCTCGCATCTCGACCTTTGGGACCCGAAGGAGAACGTGCCGGACAATGTGCGCTCCGCCTTCAAGACCATCCCGACCAAGGTCCCTGGGCATCACTTCACTGAGATCCTGCCCAAGCTAGCGGGCGTGAATGACAAATTCACCATGATCAACTCCATGAGCTACACGCCCAATGGGTTGTTCAACCACACGGCAGCGATCTACCAGATCATGACCGGCTACACGACCGACAAGGTCAGCCCGTCCGGCCAGCTCGAGCCGCCGAATGCGAAGGACTATCCAAACTTCGGTAGCAACATCATCCGCCTGAAGCCGATGGACGAGCCGATGCTGCCCTTTGTCATGCTGCCGCGTCCCTTGCAGGAGTCCAACGTTATTGGCAAAGGCGGCACCGCTGGCTTCCTGGGCAAGGCTTACGACCCCTACACGCTCTACCCGGACGGCGACGACATGGACATGGAAAAGATGTCCCGCATCAAGATCGACGACTTGCAGCTCCGCCCCGACCTCTTCAGCCTGCGCCTGCAACGCCGTGCCAAGCTGCGCAATGCCATCAATGATCAGATGCCTGCCATTGAGAAGGCGGTGTCGAACCTGAGCATGGATCAGTATTACAATCAGGCGCTGAACCTGATCGCCAGCGGCCGTGCGCGCGATGCCTTTGCCCTGGACCGCGAGACCGAAGAAATGCGCGACCGCTATGGCCGCAACACCTTCGGCCAGAGCTGCCTACTCGCCCGTCGCTTGCTCGAAGCGGGCACGCGCGTGGTGGAAGTCATCTGGCCCAAGGTGGCCAACTCTGACAACCACTCCTGGGACCATCACGTAGGCCTGACCGAGCGCATGAAGACCAAATCCGGCCCCATGCTGGATCAAGGTCTGTCCGCCCTATTTGCCGATCTGGACTCCAGCGGCTTGCTCGATGAGACGCTGGTCGTCGCTCTGGGTGAATTCGGTCGCAGCCCCGAGAAAGGCGTGTCCACCAGCGGCAATGGCAACAGCGCCGACGGTCGCGATCACTGGCCTTACTGCTACACGGCCGTCGTCGGCGGCGCAGGCATCAAGCGCGGCTACATTCATGGCAAGTCGGACAAGACCGGCTCCTCGCCTGCCGAGAGCCCAGTGCACCCCACCGAGTTGCTGGCCACGATCTACCACGCCATGGGCATCGACCCCGAAACCGTGGTTTACAACCATCTCAACCAGCCCCGCGAGCTGGTGAAGGCCAAGCCGGTGACGCAGTTGTTTGCGTAACGGATCAACCACGACTTCTGCGAAGGGCGGCTGCATCCTTGATGCGCCGCCCTTTTTCGTGCAGGGAATCCTTGCCCATGAACTACTACCTGCGCCCCAGCTTCGACGCCCGTATTGAAGGCCCCGTCTCACTGGACGACATCAATGATCGACTCGCCGAAGGCACGCTGGACCTGAGTCACCTCGCCACACCCGACCTCAGCGAATCGCTGAAGCGCGTGCAGGGCCTGCCGCGCCACGATTGGAAACCGCTGCGACACACGCCCGAGGTGAAGGGCTACGTCTCCCCCATCGCCGACTCCAAGATGCGCAGCTTGGGCCGTGCCTTGCTCTTCGTCACCGCGATCTTCCTCATCTCACTGGCCATCACCTACATAGGCAGCATCATCTTCCTGGGCGGATTCTGACCCGCTGGCCTTTCATCTTGCCACCACACCACAGTGCCCTAAACGTGCAGCACCATGAGCGATGCCTTCAAGACCTTCCTCGCCAAACGCGAAGCCGATCAGCAAGCCGCTGCGAACTCCCAGCGCTGGCTGTGGATTCTGGCCGCCATCGCCTGCGTCGCTGTGCTGGTCTTCGTGGCTCTGCGGCCTGATCCCTCCAAGCAACCGCTGAACCCGAACACCGCCACCGCCGAGCAACTGGCCACGCTGCCCGAGGTCGGTCCCGAGTTGGCCAAGGCCATCATCAAGCAGCGCACCAAGAAGCCCTTCACCCGCCCCGAGGACCTGCTCGATGTCAAAGGCATCGGCCCCCTCACGCTCGACAAGATGAAGCCTCGGCTTCAGTTCGAGTAACCGCCCCCACAGCGGAAACAAGCTTGCAGTCCCCGCGCGCTCTCCGCTATTCAGGACGGAGATGAAGCCACTTCTGCTCAGCCTCCTGCTCTCCATTCAAATCAGTGCCGCCCTCCCTGGTTGGCCCAAACAGATGCAGAAGATCGAGGTCACCAGTAGCGCCGACCACACCCCGCAACCGGCGCTTTTCTACGCCCCAGCCGACAATGGCCAGCCGCGCCCCCTGCTCGTGGGTCTGCACACCTGGAGCGGCGACTACACCCAGGCCGTGAACGGTAGCACCTACGCCGCCTGGGCCATCCAGAACGGCTGGGCCTTCGTGTATCCGAACTTCCGAGGACCGAACCACACCCCGGCCGCCCTCGGCTCGGACCTCGCCGTGCAGGATGTCGTTGATGCCGTGAACCACGCCAAGACCAGCGCGCGCATCGACCCTCAGCGCATCTACCTCGTCGGCGTCAGCGGCGGTGGCCACATGGCCCTGCTCATGGCGGGGCGACACCCAGAAATCTGGGCGGGAGTCTCTGCCTGGTGCGGCATCACCGACATCGCGCAATGGCACCGCGACCATGTGAAGGTTGGCAAGCTGGACAAATACGCGCAGAATATCGAAGCCGCCCTCGATGGTCCACCCGACAGCCCGAAGCGCAGCGCCGATGCCCGCCAGCGCTCCCCGCTCACTTGGCTGGCCAAGGCGAGTGCCGTCCCACTCGACATCGCCGCTGGCCTGCACGATGGCCGCACCGGCAGCGTCCCCTACACCCACAGCCTGCTCGCCTTTAACGCCGTCGCCACAGACAAACTCGCCCCTCAGGCAATCACCGACTACTACACCAGCCAGACCTTGCCCAAAGGCTGGCCCGCGCCTGAACCCGACGCCCTCTACACCCACTGGCCACCCGTCTTCCGTGCCACCTCTGGAAACACCCGAGTCACCATCTTCCAGGGCACGCACGAGATCGTTTATGCGCCCGCGCTCAACTGGCTCGCCCAGCAACGAAAAGGCCAACCCGCTGTCTGGAAAATCGATAATCCCCAGCCTCTCCCCGGCGGCGATCAACCGACGAAATCTGGGCTATAGCGGGAGAGCCGCGCTGATGGATCATAATGGCGATTTACAAGCAAGTCATCAGCTTTAGCGCTCGTCTAGCGTTACCTCACGTCCTTGTCCATGCGTCGCTTCTTCACCCTCCTTCTTGCGCTGCCTACGTTCTGCTGGGCTGCTTCGCCCTTGCCGGGATGAACGGCTTTCTTGATCAGCACTGCATCGAAGGCCACGATTCGGATGTTAAATGGATATAACGAGGGTTCCCTGAGCCATCAAAAAACGCTGGAACCCCTATAGAATAAGGCTTCCAGCTTCATGCGGTTTGGCGCATAATGGGAGGAAATGGCATCAAATGGCGGGTTATGTGGCAACTATCTGACAACAGAACGAGCGTTCGATTTCCTTGGTTTTTCAAGGCTCAGAACCGATTCGCAGACAACGCTCTGAATTCGTCCAAAGGATCAATGTGCGCCTTCGGTTGGGTCACAATAAAACCCTGCTTCCGATCTTGGCGCATCAAGGCATCGCGCCTGGTTTTTGACCGTTTGCTTCACGGAAAACCCGCGTTCCTTTTTTGGCTCGATCAGGCCCACTTATCCACGTTTAAGAAGCTGAAGCAACGGAAGCGCGCCCGGTCGAAGGGCCGGCGGTAGAGCGCTGAAAGGAGTCACTTCCGCAGCCGGTCCAGCACGTTGCGAGTGATGCGGATCACGGTTTCGTCGCCGCCGGCGAGGCCGTGGGCCCAGTCGGTGCTGCCGGTGGTGAAGACGGTGCCGCTGCGGGTGTAGACGCCCAGGCAGGCGTGGCCGACGCGGCCTTTCTCCCACTGCTCATACCATTCGCAGTCGTCGGGGTGCCAGCGGGTGGGGCAGGTGGCGAGCACTTCAAACGTCTCCGGGGAGCCGTCGCGATGCGTGGGGAAGGGCAGGCCTTCCCGCCACTCTAGCTCACAGCCGTCGCACTCGTAGCCGACGATGGTGTCCTTGGCCCCGAAGGTGGCATCGCGCTTCAACCCGGTGCCCTGGAACACCCAATGATCAGGGCGGTGCACGGCATACTCGGCGGGTTCGTCCATGAACTGGCCGTGGCTTTTCCGATAGCCGCCCCAGAGGAAGCCGACGCCGGTGAGCTGGGTCTCGGGCCGCTGCACCAGATGATGGCTCCAGAGCGTGCTGAGCGTTTTGAAAGCGCGCGTCTGATACTGGGGGTCGCTGTGGAAGTTCTGCTTCCAGCAGGTGAAGCCATTCCCCTCATCCTCGCTGCGGGTCTGCCAGCAGCAGGTGTTGCCGCTGAAAAAGGCGACGTTGCCGCCTTTACCGATGAAAGCCTCCAGGCTGTCGCGCATGGGGGAGGACCAGTATTCATCATGGCCCACGCTGAGCACCAGCGCGTAGCTGGCCAGCAGGTCGGGATGGAATTCCAGGTCTTGGTTCGCAGCGAACTCCAGGGTGTAACCATTCGTCTCGGCCCACTGCACGAAGGGCAACTCCCAGCGCGAGAACTGCGAGGCAGCGGGCCGATGGAAGCTGACGCGATGCCCCTGGATGTTCGACAGCCCGTTGTAGGCATACACGCTGAAGCCGCCCCAGTTGTTGTAGGCGTTGTAGGTGTTGGTCGCCAGTTGCAGCAGAATGCGGGAGGTGCTGCCCGGCTGCGCGGCCCGCACGATGAAGAAGGCGGATGACTCGGCGGTGCGTCGCCCACGCTGCCGCCATTTGCCCCCGCCGTCTGTCGTGCGCAGGCTCACCTCGTAGTAGCCAGAGCGCCAATCCTTGCCCACTGGAACGCTGACTGCCACAGACCACTGGCAGCCGAAGGCCGAGGCATTCTCTGGCACATCATGGCGCTGGCCGCTGACGTCGGCCTTGCTCCACACCACCTCGCGTTTCGCGCCGAGGCGCGTCACTTCGATCTCAAACTTCGCCCCACTGGTGTTCACGTGCAGCGGCACCGCGTCACCCTGCTGCACGCTGACCTTGCCCGCGTAGCCTTCGATGTAGAGCGGGGTGACCTCTGGCAGGGTCTGCCCGAGCAGCTCTGACCCCACCACGGCGGCGACCCCCACGCCGTAACTGCTGCGAAGAAAGTGACGACGCGTATTCATGATTCAGTCCACGTAGAGAAACGCATTGGCGCTCATCAAGGCGTGGCACAGGGCGGCGAGGCCCAGCAATTCCGGCGGAGCGTCCGCCTTGTCCGCTGGCCCTGCGACGCGCTCCAGTTTCGCTGGCGTGGTTTGGTAATGCTCGGTCTGCTCTTTGACGAAGTCGATAGCGCCCTGGGCGTCGGCCATGCTTGGGTTGCGACTGAAGGCGAGCCGCCATGCGCGCTGCACTTGCAGCTCCACATCGGTGCCGCATTCCTTGATCAAGCGCTGGGCGAAGTCCTGGGCATGCTCGCGCATGTAGCCATTGTTCATCAACAACAGGCTCTGGGGGCTGACGGTGGTGATCGAACGGGAGGAGCAATTGGCCTCCGTCATCGCTGGTGCGTCGAAGGCGGCGAACATCTCCAGCGGCATGGAGCGCCGCGCCTGCACGTAGATGCTGCGGCGGTGTTCTTCACCATTGAGCGGCAGGAACTTGCCCGTCTGGCGACCGGCCGTGTCGCGCGTGTCATTGCCAAGCACGATGCCGCCTTCCTCATTGAACGTAACGGGCACAGGGATGCCACCGGTCTTGGGATTGATACGACCGGAGACGGCCAGCAACGAATCCCGCAGCGTCTCAGCTTCCAACCGCTGCACACTCATGCGGCTGAGAAAGCGATTGTCTGGGTCGATGAGGTCTCGCTCGTCCGTGCGTTTCGAGCTCTGCTGATACGTCCGCGAGGACATGATCAAGCGATGCAGGTGCTTGATGCTCCAGCCTTTGGCCATGAACTCGGAGGCAAGCCAATCCAACAGCTCAGGGTGCGAGGGCTTCTCCCCAAGCTTGCCGAAATCCCCAGCGCTGGCCACCAGGCCCTTGCCGAAGTGATGCATCCAGATGCGATTGACCATCACGCGGGCGAGCAGTGGATGCTTCCCATCGGTCAGCGATTGTGCCAACGCCATGCGGCGACCGGTGGTGGGCAATGTCTTGGCTTTGGGCTCGATCTCGATGGCGCGCTGTCCGGCCAGCACTGTTAAATCACCAGGGTTCACCAGCTGCTTTGGCTGCTCGATATCGCCACGATGGAAGACATAGGTTGCAGGCACCAAGTCGGCCTTCATTGGCAATTCATCGAAGGCGTGAAGGAACTCCTCCTTGGGCTTGGTGGCGCGCACGGCCGTCGCCTCCTCCGTCATCTTTTTCAGCGTGTCCGCGTGCTTGGTCTTGTAGGTCGAATCGTAAAGGTAGAGCGACCCAGCGCTCAACTGGTTCACGCGCGGCCAGGCTTTCAGCAGCTTGGTCTGATCGGCGGTGCGCTTCTTCACCTCGGTGCGATAGGCCACGCGCAGTGCATCACGTTCCTTCTCCGGCGCTTTCGCGAGTTCCTTGTCTAGCACTTCAGCGATGAACTCCTCCTGCTTCTGCAAGCGCACGGCGTCCAGCTTCTTGGCTTCCGCTTCGATCTTGGCACCGGCCGCACGTTCACTGTCGGTCAAGAGGGAGACCAGACGGCCAGCGGGCGTCTTCCAGCTTTTGGTATTGAAGCCCGGCTCGAACACTGCACGCAGACGATAGTAGTCGGCCTGTGTGATCGGATCATAGCGATGGTCGTGGCACTGGGCGCAGGCGATCGTCATGCCATACAAAGAGGTGCCGATGATCTTGATCGTGTCGGCAATGGTAGCGTTCTGCGCGACCTTGTCATTCATGGCACTGGTGCCATCCGCCGCCATGCGCAGAAAGCCGGTGGCCGTGATCTTCTCAATGGCGTCGGCGCTCAAGTTCTTATGCGGCTGCGGCACCATTTCATCGCCTGCGAGCTGCTCACGGACAAATTGGTCGAAGGGCTTGTCACGATTGAACGCCGCGATCACGTAGTCGCGATACTTCCAGGACCAAGCCCGCTCGGGGTCCTTGTCCGTGTAGCCGTCGCTATCCGCATAGCCAGCCACGTCCAGCCAATGCCGCCCCCACCGCTCGCCATACGCAGGCGAAGAGAGCAGGCGCTCAACCAAATTCTGAATGGCGGATGTGGGGTGCTGAATCGAGTCCTGCACAAAGGCATCGACTTCTTCGGGTGTCGGTGGCAAGCCTGTTAAATCGAAGGCAGCGCGGCGGATGAAGCTGATAGGATCTGTGGCAGGAGAGAAGGTGAGCTTCTTGTCACGAAGCTTGATGGCGATGAAGGCGTCGATGGCCTTCGTGCTTGGTGTTTGGTGGTTCGTATTTGGCTTCGTTGCCGCCTGTTCTTCCCTCGGCACTGAATACGTAGCACTTGTTCTCTTGATCGGCTGAAACGCCCACCACGCGCGCTCTTCGTCCGTGAAGGCGTGTTCCGGCCCCAGCTTCTCGGGCTCTGGCCGCGCGGTCTTGGCACCTTGAGCGATCCATTCCTCGATGGTGCGGATGTCCTTGTCCTTGAGCTTCGCCTTGCCCTTGGGCATCTCGGCGTTTTTGACCAAGGTAAGCAAGTGACTGGTCTCGGGCTTGCCTGCAATAATGGCGGGCCCGTCTTCGCCACCCTTCGCGATGAAGCGCGCAAGCCGCACATCCAAGCCTCCCTTCGTCTCGCCTTCCTCGCCATGGCAGTGAAAGCAGTGCTCTTTCAAGATCGGGCGCACGTCTTTTTCAAAGGTCAACGTAGGCGCGGCGACTCCTGGCAAAGTCATGCCAGCAGCAAGGGCGGGGATGTCCGCTGATTCGTTAAAACCATCATGCGGATGGTGGGATGATTTTCGTTTGGTTTCGTGCTGATGCAAGACGCTTGCGACGCGACACAGGTTCTG
>Ga0247831_1005442_pt1 | contig 15935 bp, 5 predicted proteins | sample LaCruzMarch2015__9_FD_192406 | JGI IMG/M metagenome (GOLD analysis project Ga0247831, IMG submission 192406) | Freshwater microbial communities from meromictic Lake La Cruz, Castile-La Mancha, Spain - LaCruzMarch2015_1m | ecosystem: Environmental > Aquatic > Freshwater > Lake | place: Spain... | reverse complement strand
CCGCCGACTACGCTCACACCATGCGAGTCGGGGTCCTGGGTGCCATGGGCAAGGTCGGGTTGGCGATGTGCGCCGCGGTGCGCGACACCGCGAACCTCGAACTCAGTGCCGAAGTCGACGCCGGCGACTCGCTGAGTCTGTTCACCGAGTCGCGCACCGAGGTCGTCATCGACTTCACCCACCCCGATGCCGTGATGGACAACCTGGAGTTCCTGATCGGCAACGGCATCCACGCCGTCGTCGGCACCACCGGCTTCACCGATTCACGCCTCGATCAGGTCCGAAGCTGGCTGATCGACAATCCGACCACCGGTGTGCTGATCGCCCCGAACTTCGCCATCGGCGCGGTGCTGTCAATGCACTTCGCGCAGCTGGCTGCGCCGTATTTCGAATCGGCGGAAGTGATCGAACTGCACCACCCGCAGAAGGCCGACGCACCGTCGGGCACCGCGACGCGTACCGCGAAGCTGATCGCCGAGGCCCGAAAAGGCTTGCCGCCCAACCCCGATGCCACCGGCACCGGCCTTCCCGGCGCGCGCGGCGCCGACGTCGACGGCATTCCCGTGCACTCGATACGTCTCACCGGTCTGGTGGCCCACCAGGAGGTGTTGTTCGGCACCATGGGGGAGACGCTGACCATCCGCCACGACAGCCTCGACCGCACCTCGTTCGTGCCCGGCGTGCTGCTTGCCGTGCGGCAGATCGCGCAGCGGCCCGGACTGACCATCGGTCTTGAACCCCTGCTGGACCTGTGATCTCGCGCATCCAACTGCTGATCGCGTTCTTCTGTGTGGCGCTGCTGGTCTATTTCGCCATGCTGACCCGGACCGCCGTCGCACTGATCCGCACCGGTTCGCCAGCCGCCATCGCACTCGGTGTCGGCGTCCTGATCATGCCGGTGGTCGGTGCCTGGGTGTTGTTCGCGACGCTGCGGGCCGGGTTGGCCCATCAGCGACTGGCCCGCCTGGCCTCCGAGGATGGGATGGAACTCGACGTCACTGATCTTCCGCGGATGCCCTCGGGTCGTATCCAGCGCGATGCCGCCGACGCGCTCTTCCAGACGACACGGGCCGAACTGGACGCTGATCCGGATAACTGGCGACGCTGGTACCGGCTGGCTCGGGCATACGACTACGCCGGCGATCGCTCCCGCGCCAGGGAGACGATGCGCAAGGCTGTCGCGCTACAGATCGGGGAGGGACAACCGTGAGCACGCTGCTGATCGTCCACCACACACCGTCGCCGCACTGCGCCGAGATGTTTGACGCGGTCGTGTCCGGGGCGACCGATCCCGAACTGGTCGGTGTCGAGGTGATCCGTCGCCCGGCGTTGACGGTCTCGCCGGCCGAGATGCTGGCGGCCGACGGCTACCTACTCGGCACACCGGCCAACCTCGGCTATCTCAGCGGTGCGCTCAAGCACGCGTTCGATTGCGCGTACTACCAACTCCTCGACGCCAGCCGAGGACGCCCCTTCGGCGCGTTCATCCACGGCAATGAGGGCGCCGAGGGAGCCGAGCGCGGCCTGACGGCGATCACCACCGGACTCGGCTGGCTTCAGGTCACCGACAACGTCGTGGTGTCCGGCAAGCCGGGCAAGGCCGACCTGGAGGCGTGCTGGAATCTCGGTGCGACGGTCGCCGCGACGCTGATGGGCTGAGCGGGCCGGACGGCATTCTCGGTTTGCGCCGTTGGTGGCGACGGTGGCGGCGGTCTCGAAGTCGGCGTCGTAGTGCGGCCAGGACCGCGGTCAGCAGATCCGGCATTGGCCGGCACCGGGCGGTCGGCGCCCGCCGAGGCCTGACCATAGCCACCCGCGACGCCGACATCCTCGGTGCCGCGTTGTCGCCGACCCTGAGGTTCTGAGCGCCGCCCACCTGCTCGAAGGGGGCGACGGTAGCGTTCCGCCATTGCAGACGACTAGTCAATCGGGCTGCGCCACAACAGGTTCGGGAACTGAGCGTACCCGCGATCGTTGGTGATCCAGGTCGCGCCGTGCTCGATGGCCAGCGCCGCGTGGTAGGCGTCGGGCACATCGTTGGCGGTGGCCGAGACAGCGCGGCAGAGTCCGGAGAAGATCTCCCAGTGCTTGGCCCCGGGCCGTAACGGGATCGCGGACGGTCCTGAGCGCACCGCATGGCAGAAGTCCAGTACGTCCGCCGTGGAGCTGGGCTGGCGGTAGATCCGATGGTTGGTCGCCAAGCGAACCACACCCGAAAGGACGAGTTCACTCACGCCGACCGGCTCGTGACCGGTCATCGCGCGCTGCAGCCATTGCGCGTATGGGTTGTGATCCGCGCTGTCGCGGCGGAATGCGTACAGCAGGACGTTGACGTCAGGGCAGAGCATTCTCACCCAGGATATCGGCGAGGGCTTCGCGGTCATCGAGGTTCACCCCGGGTTGCAGGCCGCCGGCGCCACTGGTGGGGAACGTCCACGCCCCGCCCGCCGATTCGGTCGCCTCGCGCCTGAGCAACACCCGCAGCGCATCGTCGACCACCGCACCGATGGAACGGTGCGTTCTAGCGGCGACGACCTTCGCTTCGGCCAAGAGGTCGTCGGAGATGTTCAGGGTAGTGCGCACGATCGCATCATAACATCACCAGTACACATCATGATGCGATGGATGCCCATCCGCCGTACGCCTCCTGTCACAGGCCGCCGCGCGGCATGACCCACACCTGCTCGAAGGCGACGACGGTGGCGGCGGTCTCGAAATCGGCGTCGTAGTGGACCACCGTGAGCCCGTGCGCGGCGGCCAGGACCGCGGTCAGTAGATCCGGCATTCCGACCGCCCGGTGCTGGCCCTGGCGTGCCAGTTCCCGCTGGGCTTGCCTCATCACGGCGGGCCGCACCCTGGCCCACATTGGATTCCAAAGGATTCCCAGGCGGCTACGGCGTCCCGTTCGTGCCCGGGGTGCCGTCCTTGCCGCTAGTGGTTCCCGTACCACCGGTGCCAGCCGCGCCACCGGTACCACCGGAGCCGGTCGTACCACCTGTGCCTCCGGCTGTGGCGGTTCCTGCGCCGCCGCCGTTGGCGCCGTTGCCGCCGTTGCCGCCGTTACCGCCGGCGCCGATCGTTAGGCCGTTACCGCCGTTGCCGCCGTTACCGCCCTTGCCCGCGTCACCACCGGACCCCGCAACACCGCCAGTGGAATTACCACCCTTGCCACCCGCGCCGCCAGCGGCGCCGCTACCCGCGTTGCCGCCGTTGGGGAACGAGTAGGAACCGAAGTTGCCGGCGTCGGAGCCGTTACCGCCGTTACCACCCGCGCCGCCGTTGCCGCCATCAGAACCGTCCCCGGGCGTCCCGTCTGTTCCGACGCCGGCGCTGTCCCCGCCCGCGCCGCCGGTACCCTTCACGCCGCCGTTACCGCCGGCCCCGCCGGCGCCGCCAGCCTGGCCGCTGACGCCGTTGGGGTCTGGGTCGGTACCGCCCGTTCCGTTGCGGCCGTTGGCGCCGTTGGTGCCGTTAGCGGCGGCGCCGGCATCGCCGCCATTGCCGCCGTTGCCGCCAACCGCATCGGCGCCGCCGCCGTTGATCCCGGTGCCGCCTGCCCCGCCCTTGCCGCCGTTACCGCCGTTACCGCCGCTTCCGGCGTTACCGCCCGCGGTCCCACTAGCCGTGGGGGTGTAGCCGTTACCGCCGTTACCGCCGTTACCGCCGTTGCCGCCCACGGTGCCGTAACCGCCGACGCCGGTTACCCCCACGGCCGCGCCGCCACCGCCGGCCCCGCCACTGCCGGCGTTGCCGCCGGTGCCGCCGGCGCCGCCCGCACCGCCAGCGATACCGTCGTTACCGTTGGGGTTCGGTGTGGTGGCGCTGGGCCCGGTCCCGTTGGAGCCATTGGAGCCGTTGGCTCCATTGCCAGCGGCGCCGGCATTTCCGCCGTTGCCGCCGTTACCGCCAACCGCGTCGAGGCGCGGGTTGGAGCCGGTGCCGCCGATACCGCCCGCGCCGCCTTGGCCGCCCGCGCCACCGTTGCCGCCGCTACCGCCAGCGGTCCCGCTGGCGGTAGCGGTGAGGCCGTTGCCGCCGTTGCCGCCGGTGCCGCCGGTGCCGCCGACGGTGCCGGCGCCGCCGACCCCGGTCGACCCGATACCGGCGCCCCCTCCACCGGCACCGCCAGCGCCGGCATTGCCGCCCGCACCCCCGTTGCCGCCCTTGCTGCCATCGGTTCCGTTCGCGCCACTGGTGTTCTGCAAGGTGCCGGTGATGCCGTCGGAGCCGTTCGCTCCATTACCGGCGGTGCCGCCATTGCCGCCGTTGCCGCCGTTGCCGCCTACCGCGTCGAGGCGCGGGTTGGAGCCGGTGCCGCCGATACCGCCTGCGCCGCCCTTACCGCCCGCTCCGCCACTGCCGGCGTTGCCGGCAGCCAACCCGTTCCGGATGCCATTCGTGCCGAAGCCGCCGCTTCCGCCGTCACCACCGGTGCCACCGACGGTGCCAGCGCCACCGACTCCGGTTGCCCCGACTCCGGCGCTTCCGCCACCTGCTCCACCAGCGCCGGCGTTGCCGCCCGCACCGCCGTTGCCACCCGCACCGCCAGCCATGCCATCGCCACCGTTGGGGTTCGGGTCGGTGCCGGAGTTGCGGCCGTTGGCGCCGTTGGATCCGTTGACACCGTTACCGGCGGTTCCGCCGTCGCCGCCGTTGCCGCCGGCACCGCCGACCGCGTCGGCTCCCTTAGTGGAACCGGTGCCGCCGGTGCCCCCCTTGCCGCCGATGCCGCCCACGCCGCCGCCGCCTGCGTTACCGCCGTTGGTGCCGGGGGTAGTTCCAGTAAAGCCGTTGCCGCCCCGACCGCCGGCGCCACCGGTGCCCCCGACCGTGCCGGCGCCACCGTTGCCGGTGCCTCCGGCGCCGGCGGTGCCGGCTCCGATGCCGCCTGCGCCTCCCGCACCGCCGTTACCGCCCGCGCCGCCATTACCGCCAGAGGTGCCGTTACTGCCGACCGTGGTGGCACTGCCGTTACTACCTGATTGACCGGCCCTGCCGTTGCCTGCGATGCCGCCTGCGCCACCGGCCCCACCTGCGCCGCCGGCCGCATCGCCGCCCTTTGTGGAACCGGCACCGCCTGCGCCGCCGACGCCGCCCTTGCCCCCCGCGCCACCGTTGCCGGCGTTGGTGCCGCTGACACCGAAGCCGCTGGTAGCGGTAAATCCGTCGCCGCCCACACCGCCAGCGCCGCCGATGCCGCCGATCGAGCCGTCACCACCGATACCGGTTTTCCCGGTGCCTGCGGTACCGCCGCCGCTACCGCCAAGTCCACCGGCGCCGCCGACGCCGCCGTTGCCGCCGTCGCCGCCGACCAAGCCGTCACCGCCGACGCTTGTGGTGGAGCCGCTGTTCGTGCCAGGGCGGCCGGCTGTACCGTCGCCAGCGACCCCGGCGTCGCCGCCGTCCCCACCGTTGCCGCCGACCGCGTCGGCGCCCTTGGTGGACCCGCTGCCGCCAGTACCACCCTTGCCGCCAATGCCACCTGCACCACCTACGCCGCCGTTGCCGCCGACAGCCCCGGCGCTGGTGGCGGTGAATCCGGTGCCGCCTGTGCCGCCACTTCCGCCGTTACCGCCGATGGAGGCGTTGCCGCCGACGCCCTGGACGCCAGTGGTGCTACCTGTGCCGCCTGCACCTCCGGCGCCGCCGTTGCCGCCGTTGCCGCCGACCCCTCCGACCTTGCCGATGCCGCCGTTGGGGTTCGAGGATGTGCCATTCGTTGCCGCTGTTGCGTTGGATGCACCGTTGCCGGCCGTGCCGGCGTCACCGCCATCGCCGCCCATACCGCCGGCTGCGCCGGTACCACCCTTGCCGCCAATGCCGCCGGCACCGCCATTGCCGGCGTTTCCACCGGCACTGCCGTCCGTCAGGCCGCTGGCGTCGAAGCCCGCGCCGCCCGTGCCACCGGTCCCGCCCTTGCCTCCGATGGTGGCGGTGCCACCGATTCCCTGGGCGCCGGCGCCGGCCGGGCCGGTGCCACCCGCGCCGCCGGTACCGCCGATGCCGCCGTTGCCGCCGGTCCCGCCGGCACCGCCGTTGGTGCCGTTGCGTGAGTCGATAGTGCCGTTGGTGCCGTTCACTGCGCTGGCCGCGCCGTTGCCGGCCACTCCGCCGTTGCCGCCCGCACCACCGGCGCCGCCGACCCCGTCGGGAGGCGGGTTGTTGCCGCCGCCCTTGCCGGAGGTGCCACCGGTGCCGCCGATGCCTCCGACGCCGCCGTTGCCGGCATTGCCGCCGGTACTGCCGTCGGCGGGGCCACTTGCCGCGTCGTAACCGTTGCCGCCAAGGCCGCCGCGGCCACCAATACCGCCGTTGCTGCCCTGACCGCCGACGCCCGTCGCGGCGTCGGTACTGGGTCCGGTGCCGCCCTTGCCGCCGGTACCGCCGTTGGCGCCGTTGCCGCCGTTGCCACCGGTGCCGCCGTCCAAGCCGTTGCGGGCGAGATCGGTGCCAGCTGTGCCGGTTGTTCCGGCCGCACCCTGCCCGGCCGTCCCGGCAGCACCGCCGGCGCCGCCGGTACCGCCGACGTTCCCGTTTTCGCCGGCTTTAGAGCCGGTGCCGCCTCGGCCATAGCTGCCACCTGTGCCGCCCGCTCCGCCGTTGCCGGCGTTGCCGCCGTTGCTGGAGTCGGTGAGACCGCTGGCGTTGAAGCCGTTGCCGCCCTTACCGCCGACGCCGCCTGCGCGGCCCGAGGAGCCGCTGCCGCCGACGCCCTGGGTACCGGTGCCACCGGACAGCAGGCTGGTGCCGCCAGCACCGCCGTTACCGCCGGCGCCGCCGTTACCGCCGTTACCGCCGGCAGTGCCGACAGTGCCGTTGCGGCCTGTGCCGGTCACGTTGGTGCCGTTGGTGCCAGCCACTCCGGATGCGCCCCCGCCGGCTGTTCCGGCATTGCCGCCGGCGCCGCCGTTGCCGCCCTTGGCGTTGGTTCCTACCGTCGATCCGGTGCCGCCGTTACCGCCGGTGCCACCGGCGCCACCGTTGCCGCCGGCGCCGCCGTTGCCGCCGCGGGCGCCGTTGGTGAGACCGGTGGCGTCGTAGCCCGTTCCGCCGTTACCGCCGGCGGTGCCGTTGCCGCCCGCGGTGGCGTTGCCGCCGACGCCGCGGGTGCCGTTGCCGCCCGCGCCGGTGCCCGCATCGCCGCCGTTACCGCCATTGCCGCCGTTGCCGCCGGCACCGCCGTCAGCGCCGGCACCGCCATCAGGGTTGGCGGCGTCGCCGTTGATCGCCGTCGTGGTGTTGGTGGCGCCGTTGCCGGCCACGCCGGCGTTGCCGCCGGCGCCGCCGTTGCCGCCCTTGGCGACTGCGCCGGTGGTGGATCCGGTGCCCGCGGTTCCCGCGGTGCCACCGGCGCCGCCGTTGCCGCCGGCCCCGCCATTTCCGCCGCGGCTGCCGTCGGTCAGGGCGGCGGCGTTGAAGCCCGCGCCGCCCAGTCCGCCGTCGCCGCCGTTACCGCCGGCGGCCGCGTCGCCGCCTTTACCGGTCAGGGCTGTGGTGACGCCGTCGCCGCCCAGTCCGCCGGTCCCGCCGATACCGCCGGAGCCGCCGTTGCCGCCCTTACCGCCGCTCACGCCCGCGTCGCCGTCCGGAGATGCCGCTGTCAGCCCGGCCGCACCCGCGCCGCCCGTGTCGCCCTTACCGCCCGCACCGGCGTTGCCGCCGTCACCGCCGGCGCCGCCCGTGCCGTCGATACCGGAGGTCGAGACGCCACCTGCGCCGCCTAGGCCGCCCGCTCCGCCGCTGCCGCCGTCACCGCCGGCCGCGCCACTGGCCGTGGGAACGGTCCAACTGCCGCCGATGCCGCCGTTGGCACCCTTACCGCCGATGCCGCCGTTGCCCGCGGTGCCGGTGGTTGCGCCACCGCCGGCGCCGCCGTTGCCGCCGGCCCCGCCGGAGACACCGTTGCGCAGGGCGGGATCGGTGGCGTTGTCGGTGCCGTTGGTGCCGAGGGCGCCGTTGCCACCGGCCGCGCCATTGCCGCCGCTGGCACCGTCGCCGCTGGCGCTGCCGCCGTTGCCGCCGTTGCCGCCGGCCGTACCGGGCAGAGCGGCCGAGTCGGCGGCGGCGTTATAGCCCGCCCCGCCGTCGCCGCCGCTGCCGCCAGTGGTGGCCGGGGTGCCGTCATTGCCGTTAACTCCCGCCGCGCCGCCGGCACCTGCGGTGGCACCCGCCGCGCCACCGGCCCCGCCGATACCGATCGCATCCGTGCTGCCGCCATCGCCGCCGTTGCCTCCGTCGGGATTGGTGGCGTCACCGGCCTTGCCGTCACCGCCATCACCGGGTACGCCTGCATTTCCGCCAGATCCGCCACTGCCGCCGTCGCCGTTGACCCCGTCGCTGCCCGCGCCGCGGGCCGTCCCGGCGCTGCCGCCGGCACCGCCAGTTCCACCGGTGCCACCGGCACCGCCGGCGCTGCCATCGCCGCCATCGGTACCGGCCGGGGCGGTGAGGTCGGTGGCGGCGTCATAGCCGTTGACCCCGTCACCGCCGTTGCCGCCGGTTCCACCGGTACCGCCGATGCCGCCGTCGCCGCCGTTTCCGGCTACCACGCCGCCTAGACCACCGGCGCCGCCGTTGCCGCCGGCCCCCCCGATCTCACCGGACTGGCCGACCTGTGTCGCGTCGGCCCCGACCGCACCGGAGCCACCGTCTCCGCCCTGCCCGCCGTTGCCGACCGCACCGGCGTTACCGCCGGTGCCGCCGTCGCCACCGCGCGCGCCGATCGGGGCGTTGGGGTCGCCGGCGAAGCTGTAGCCGTCGCCGCCGTCACCGCCGTTGCCCACGCCCGCACCGGTGCGTCCGAAGCGCCCGATGAGGCCGGCGCTGCCGCCAATTCCGCCGGTGCCAGCATTTCCACCGGAGCCGCCGTCGCCGCCCGCACCGCTGCCACTGCCGGCGTTGCCGCCGTTGCCGCCGTCGGCGAACGTCGCCGAACCGTTGCCGCCGTTGCCGCCGGTGCCGCCGGTGCCGCCGGCCCCGCCGGCCCCGCCGTCGCCGCCGTTGCCGTTGAGGCTGCCCGCGGATGCGTTACCGCCGACACCGCCGTTACCGCCAGACCCGCCGACACCGCCACCGGCACCGCCGTTTTCACCGTTACCCGCCGCTGTGGTGGCCGTGGCGTCGGCGCCGTCGGCACCGTTGCCGCCGATACCGCCGCGCCCACCGCGCCCACCGGCGCCGCCGTCACCGCCGCCGCCCGCGATGGTTCCGCCGCGTCCGCCTGCACCGCCATCGCCTCCGGCGCCGCCGGCCCCGAAGGCGGTGGCCGCTGCGGCCCCACTGCCGCCGGCGCCGCCATTACCGCCACGGCCAACCGCGCCGGCGTCGCCGCCGATGCCACCATCTCCGCCGTCCTCGCCGGACCCGATGGCGGCGTCGTAGCCCGCGCCGCCGTCGCCGCCATTGCCGACGCCGACGCCGACGCGACCCGTGGTCCCCGCGGTTCCTGCGGTGCCGCCCGTGCCGCCGGTGCCTACCGCGCCGCCGGTACCGCCGGTGCCACCGATGCCGCTGCCGGCACCGGCGTCGCCGCCGTTGCCGCCGGTGGTGAATGTCGCAGATGCGTTGCCGCCGTTGCCGCCACTGCCGCCAGTGCCGCCGACACCGCCGTCGCCGGCGTTGCCGCCGTCGCCATTGCGGCTGCCCGCTGATGCGTTACCGCCTGCGCCGCCGTTGCCGCCGGTGCCACCGTTGCCGCCGCCGGCGCCACCATCGGCGCCGTTTTCGGCCGCGGCGCTGTTGGTGGCGTCCGCACCGTCGGCACCACTGGCGCCGATCCCGCCGCGGCCGCCACGTCCGCCGTCGCCGCCGTCACCACCGGCGCCCAGGATTGTGCCGCCGCGTCCGCCGAGTCCGCCGTCGCCACCTGCGCCGCCAGTACCGAACGCACTGCCTGCGGCCGCCCCGTTGCCGCCGGCACCGCCCGCGCCGCCGCGCCCGATCGCTCCACCTGCGCCGCCGTTGCCGCCGTCGCCGCCGGCCGCCCCGGGGCCGGGGGCGATATCGGTGGCCGCGTCATAGCCCGCGCCACCGTCGCCGCCGTTGCCGACTCCGGCGCCGACGCGTCCGGTCGTGCCGTCAGTGCCCGCCGTGCCGCCGGTGCCTCCGGTGCCGACTGCTCCTCCGGTGCCACCGGTGCCTCCGGTGCCACTTCCGGTGCCGGCGTTGCCTCCGTTGCCGCCGGTGGTGAACGCCGCTGAGCCCTTGCCGCCGTTGCCGCCGGAGCCTCCGGTTCCGCCGATGCCGCCGTCGCCGGCGTCACCGCCGTCACCGTTGCGGCTGCCCGCGGTTGCGTTGCCGCCGGCGCCGCCGTTACCGCCGACGCCGCCGTTGCCCCCACCGGCACCACCGTCGGCGCCGTTGCCGGCCGCGGTGAGAGCGGTGGCGTCCGCGCCGTCGGCACCGCTGGCACCGATTCCGCCGCGCCCGCCGCGGCCGCCATCTCCGCCGTTACCGGCATCGCCCTGGATGGTTCCGCCGCGTCCACCGGCACCGCCATTACCGGCGTTGCCGCCGGTGCCGAAGGCGGTTCCGGCTGCGGCCCCGCCGCCGCCATCGCCGCCGAGGCCGCCGATACCAATCGCTCCGGCGTCACCGCCTGCGCCGCCGTCGCCGCCTGCCGCACCGGGGGCGGCGTTGATGTCCAGGGCGGCGTTATAGCCGTCGCCGCCTGCGCCGCCGTTGCCGCCGAGTGTTGCTGCGGTGCCGGTCTTTCCGTTGATGCCGTTGATTCCGCCGGCGCCGATGGCACCGGCTTTGCCGGCCTTGCCTGCGGTGCCCACGGTGCCGCGGTTGCCGCCGTCGCCGCCGGCTCCGCCGTTGGGGGTGAACGCGTCACCGGCCGCACCAGCCCCGCCGTTGCCGGCATTACCCGCGTCGCCGGCGTTGCCGCCGTTGCCGCCGTTGCCCTTGGCTCCGGTGGCCCCCAGTCCGCGCGCCGCGCCGGCGCTGCCGCCGGTTCCGCCCGCTCCGCCGGATCCGCCGGTTCCGCCATCGCCACCGTCGGTACCTGCCAGGCCGGCAATGAGGGCGTCGCGCCCATCGACGCCGTCGCCGCCACTGCCGCCGTTTCCGCCGTTTCCGGCATTGCCGCCCGCGCCGCCATTGCCGGCGATGGTGCCGCCCAAGCCGCCCGCGCCACCGTTGCCGCCCGCCCCGCCGGAGGTGCCGTCGGTGCCCGAGTCGCCCGGGTTCAGTCCATTGGCACCGATAGTGCCGAGGGCACCATTGCCGCCTGCGCCGCCCGCGCCGCCGAATCCGACCGCCCCGGCGTTGCCGCCGATGCCGCCGTTACCGCCTGCTGCGCCCGGTAGTGCTGCCGGGTCGGAGGCGGCGTCATAGCCCGCGCCGCCGTCGCCGCCATTGCCGACCCCGGCACCGACGCGCCCGGTCGTGCCGTCAGTGCCCGCCGTACCGCCGGTGCCTCCGGTGCCGACTGCTCCGCCGGTGCCGCCGGTTCCGCCGACGCCGCTTCCGGTGCCCGCGTTGCCGCCGTTGCCTCCGGCGGTGAATTGCGCGGAGCCCTTGCCGCCGTTGCCACCGCTACCGCCGGTGCCGCCGACTCCGCCGTCGCCGGCGTCACCGCCATTGCCATTGCGGCTGCCCGCTGTGGCATTGCCGCCTGCGCCACCATTGCCGCCTGCGCCGCCGTTTCCGCCGCCCGCGCCACCATCGGCACCATTACCGGCCGCAGCGAGGGCAGTGGCGTCCGCGCCGTCGGCGCCGCTGGCACCAATTCCGCCGCGACCACCGTCACCGGCGGCGCCACCGTCACCGCCGGCACCCGCGAGTGTTCCGCCGCGTCCGCCGATCCCGCCGTTGCCGCCTGCGCCGCCGATGCCGAAGGCACTGCCCGCGGCGGATCCGTTGCCGCCGGCGCCACCATTGCCGCCCCGCCCGATCGCCCCGCCCGCGCCGCCGTTGCCGCCGTCGCCACCTACTGCGCCGGGGCCGGGGGCGATATCGGTGGCGGCGTCGTAGCCGTCCCCACCGTCGCCGCCGTTACCCACTCCGGCACCGGTGCGTCCGGTCGTTCCATCTGTGCCTGCGGTGCCGCCCGCGCCGCCTGATCCGACCGCTCCGCCGGTGCCTCCGGAGCCGCCGACGCCGGTTCCGGTGCCGGCGTTGCCGCCGTTGCCGCCGGTGGTGAATTGCGCGGAGCCATTGCCGCCGCCACCGCCGTTGCCACCGGTGCCCCCGACTCCGCCGTCGCCGGCGTCGCCGCCACTACCGTTGCGACTGCCTACTGATGCGTTCCCGCCGGCGCCACCGTTGCCGCCCACGCCGCCGTTACCGCCGCCGGCGCCACCATCGGCACCGTTGCCCGCCGCCGCAAGGGCGGTGGCGTCCGCGCCGTCGGCCCCGTTGCCGCCGATCCCGCCGCGACCACCGTCACCACCGGAACCGCCGTTACCGGCATTACCGCTGATCAATCCACCGTTACCGCCGACCCCGCCGTTACCCCCGGCGCCGCCGGTACCGAAGGCAGTTCCTGCGGCCGCGCCGTTGCCGCCGGCACCGCCCTCTCCGCCGAGCCCGATGGTTCCCGCGTCGCCGCCGGTGCCGCCGTTGCCGCCTGCTTCTCCCGGCAAAGCGTTGGGGTCGGTGGCGGCGTCATAGCCCGCTCCGCCAGCCCCGCCGTCGCCGCCGAGTGCTGCTGCGGCACCGGTCTTTCCGTTGATGCCGTTGGTCGCGCCGGTGCCGATGGCACCGGCCTTGCCGGCTTTGCCGCCGGTACCCGCGGTGCCGCGGTCGCCGCCGTTGCCGCCTGCGCCGCCGTCGGGTGTTCCGGCGACGCCGGCACCGCCGGCCCCACCGTCGCCGGCATTGCCCGCGTCGCCGGCGTTGCCGCCATTGCCGCCGGCACCGTTGGCGCCGGTGGTACCGAGTCCGCGGGCCACCCCGGCGTTGCCGCCGGTTCCGCCTGCTCCACCGGCGGCACCGCTACCGCCGGAGCCGCCGTTTCCGCCGTCCGCACCGGCGATGGGGGCGTCACGCCCGTCGACGCCGTCACCGCCCGCGCCGCCTGCTCCGCCGGATCCGGCACGCCCGCCGTCGCCACCGCTTCCGGCGACGGTGCCGCCCAATCCGCCCGCGCCCCCGTTACCGCCGGCACCGCCGGCGGTTCCGTCGGTGCCTGAATCTCCAGGGCTCACGCCGCTAATGCCCGTGGTGCCCGCGGCGCCGTTGCCGCCGGCTCCACCGTTTCCGCCGCGTCCGACTGCTCCGGCGTTACCGCCCTGGCCGCCGTTACCGCCGGCCGCGCCTGCGACCGCGTTTGGATCGGAGGCGGCGTCATAGCCCGCGCCACCGTCGCCGCCGTTGCCTACGCCGGCACCGGTGCGCCCGTCGGTGCCGTCGGTGCCGGCGGTGCCGCCGCTGCCTCCGGTGCCGACCGCTCCGCCGGTGCCGCCGGTACCGCCGACGCCGGTTCCGGTGCCGCCGTTGCCGCCGTTGCCGCCGTTGGTGAAGTCCGCTGAACCTTTGCCGCCGTTACCGCCGTTGCCGCCGGTGCCGCCGACTCCGCCGTCGCCTGCGGTACCGCCGTCGCCGTTGCGGCTTCCTGCTGAGGCGTTTCCGCCAGCGCCGCCGTTACCGCCGCCGCCGCCGTTGCCGCCACCGGCCCCACCATCGGCACCGTTTCCGGCTGCGGTGTTGTCGGTCGCGTCCGCTCCGGCGGCGCCGTTGCCGCCGATGCCGCCTCGCCCGCCATCACCACCGGAACCGCCGTCACCACCCGCGCCGAAGATCGTTCCGCCCCGCCCGCCAGCCCCGCCGCTACCGCCGTCACCGCCAGTGCCGAACGCGGCGACGGCAGCAGTGCCGTTGCCGCCGACTCCACCGTTTCCGCCGCGTCCGACTGCTCCGGCGTTACCGCCCTGGCCGCCGTTACCGCCGGCCGCGCCTGCGACCGCGTTTGGATCGGAGGCGGCGTCATAGCCCGCGCCACCGTCGCCGCCGTTGCCTACGCCGGCACCGGTGCGCCCGTCGGTGCCATCGGTGCCTGCGGTGCCGCCGCTGCCTCCGGTGCCGACCGCTCCGCCGGTGCCGCCGGTACCGCCGACGCCTGTTCCGGTACCGCCGTTGCCGCCGTTGCCGCCGGTGGTGAATGCTGCGGAGCCCGTGCCGCCGTCACCGCCGTTGCCGCCGGTGCCGCCGACTCCGCCGTCGCCTGCGGTACCGCCGTCGCCGTTGCGGCTTCCTGCTGAGGCGTTTCCGCCAGCGCCGCCGTTACCGCCTACGCCGCCATTGCCGCCACCGGCCCCACCATCGGCACCGTTACCGGCTGCGGTGGTGTCGGTCGCGTCCGCTCCGTCGGCGCCGTTGCCGCCGATGCCGCCTCGCCCGCCATCACCACCGGAACCGCCATTTCCGGCACTACCGCGAATAGTTCCACCGCGCCCGCCGGCCCCGCCGTCACCGCCGGCGCCGCCGGTTCCGAAGGCGGTTCCCGCCGCGGCGCCGCTGCCGCCAGCGCCGCCGTCACCGCCGCGGCCGACCACGCCGCCGTTGCCTCCCGTGCCGCCGTCACCACCGGCCGCCCCGGGGGCGGCAGTCGGATCGGTGGCGGCGTCGTAGCCCGCGCCGCCGTCACCGCCGTTGCCCACACCAGCACCGACAAGGCCGGTGCTTCCGTCAGTGCCCGCGGTGCCTCCGGTGCCTCCAGTGCCGGCCGTTCCGCCGACCCCTCCGGTGCCTCCGTTGCCGCTACCGGTTCCGGCGTTGCCGCCGTTGCCGCCGTTGATGAACGCCGCTGAACCCTTACCGCCGGTGCCGCCGTTGCCGCCGCTGCCGCCGAATCCGCCGCCGCCGGCGTTGCCGCCGTCGCCGTTGCGGCTGCCCGCGGCGGCGTTACCGCCCGCCCCGCCGTTGCCGCCGGACCCACCACTACCGCCGCCGGCCCCACCATCGGTGCCGTTACCGGCGGCGGTGGTGTCGGTCGCGTCCGCGCCGTCGGCGCCGTTGCCGCCGATTCCGCCGCGGCCGCCGCGCCCGCCGATACCACCGTCACCGCCATCGCCGCGGATCGAACCGCCCGCTCCGCCGGCACCGCCGTCACCGCCGGTGCCGCCGGTGCCGAACGCGCCACCGGCAGCAGCCCCACTGCCGCCGGCCCCGCCCGCCCCGCCGTTGCCAACGGCCCCGCCCTCGCCGCCGGCACCGCCAGCGCCGCCGTGGGAACCGGGGATTGCGTTGGGGTCCAGGCCGTAGTTGTAGCCGGCGCCGCCGTTACCGCCATTGCCACCCGAGGTGGCTGCTTTGCCGGTCGACCCCGTCGCGCCACCGCTGCCATCGGTACCGCCTTGACCGGCCGCCCCGCCAAGGCCACCGGTGCCCGCGGTACCGGGATCGCCGCCACTGCCGCCGGCCGCGCCGTCCGGGTTCGTTGCATCACCCTTACCGCCGTTACCGCCGTTACCGCCCATGCCCGCGTTGCCGCCGACACCCCCGGTGCCGCCGCTGCCACTGATTCCGGTGCTGCCGGCATTACCGCCCACGCCGCCGACACCGCCCTGGCCTCCGGAGGTTCCACTGCCGCCATCGCCGCCGGCAGTGGCCGCTTTTCCGGCACTGGCATCGGCACCGTTAACGCCCGCCGTCCCGAGGGCGCCAGCGCCACCGGCGCCACCGGCGCCGCCGTCACCGGCCACCCCGCCGGCCGTCGTGCCGCCGACACCACCCGCGCCGCCGTTGCCGCCAACGAGTCCGGCCACCGTCGAGGTCCAACCCGCACCGCCGACGCCGCCGACGCCGCCATCACCGTCGACCCCGCCGGTGGTGGCCAAGCCGCCCTTGCCGCCCGCGCCACCGGTGGCACCGTCGGGAGTTGTCTGGTCGCCAGCGGCACCCTTGCCGCCCGCGCCGCCGTTGCCGCCGTTGCCGCCACCGGCCGCGCCGCCACCACCACTACCGGGGGTGCCGTTGCGGGGGAACAG